>Ga0315281_10000614_pt1 | contig 50238 bp, 62 predicted proteins | sample YL17G07_0_MG_FD_204540 | JGI IMG/M metagenome (GOLD analysis project Ga0315281, IMG submission 204540) | Sediment microbial communities from Yellowstone Lake, YNP, Wyoming, USA - YL17G07_0 | ecosystem: Environmental > Aquatic > Freshwater > Lake > Sediment | place: USA: Wyoming | collected...
AATATATGATAACGACAAAACTTGAATCTGGAAGATATCTTTCTACAGGCGATACATATGTGGTTGTAGTTGGGTACAATGTAGCTCATGGTTTATTTAAGAAAGACATGCAGTTGAACAGCATAATTTCTATTGAGGGGCACAGTTTTAGAGTAGTGGGAATTTTAAAATCTGGTGGTTCTTCGTTTGGAGGTGGAGGCGAGCGTACAATCTACATATCGAAGAACGATGCAAGGCAAGTTCTTGACACGGGTTTATCATCAACTCAATATTCGTCAATCTCAGCTCAAATATCTCAGTCCGCTGACTTACAAACTGTGGTGAATCAATTGACTAAAAGCCTTATGCTTATAAGGCATGTCACAAATAGCACTAGAGATTTCAGCGTTAGTTCTTCATTATCAACGCAGCAGTCAATCAGTTCTATCAGTACTACTATAACATACTTTTTGGGAGGAATAGCAAGCATATCTCTATTGGTAGGAGGAATAGGAATCGCGAACACGATGTTCATGTCAGTTGTCGAGAGGACAAGGCAGATCGGTGTTTTGAAATCTTTGGGCACGACGAATAATGAAGTTATGAAACTTTTTCTTACAGAATCTGCGCTTCTTGGATTGATTGGCGGCATTATTGGCGTGGTTGTTGGGATTATTTTGTCGGGAATAATCTCTTTGATAGGAGGAGGCAATTTTCTTTCCTTTGGGCCACGAAATTCTACGCAGGGATTGCAAACTGTAGTAACACCTCAAATTGTCCTTCTTGTAATGGGATTTTCTGTTGCAATTGGTGCAATTTCCGGTTTGTTCCCTGCCAGAAGAGCTGCTAATCTACAACCAGTTGAAGCTCTGCGTTACGAGTAGTTTCTTGAATTAATAACTTAAAAATAAAATAAGAAGAGAATGATAGACAAAGAAAGATACGAGAGAATTTTTGGAAATGGCTTTGAAATCGAAGAAATACAGAATAGGGAATTCTTCTGGTCGGCCAGGGCAAACACACTTAAGATTTCTGTGGAAAATCTGGAGAGAAGATTCAAAGAAAAAAATTATCAATTTGAAAAAATCCCGTGGATAGAAGAAGGATTCTGGATTAAAACAGAAGAAACCCTGAGCAAGACATTAGAACACATCTTGGGATATTATTTCATTCAGAATTCCTCGAGCATGATTCCGCCTTTGACCCTCGGCCCTAAATCGGGCGAGACAATTCTCGACATGTGCGCCTCTCCGGGAGTAAAGACAACTCATATGGCAGCGCTGATGCAGAATACAGGAGTGATTGTCGCAAACGACATCAACCACAAAAGACTGAAGGCGCTTCGCGGTAACTTGCAGAGGTGCGGTGTGCTAAACTCAGTTGTCACTAAAACACCTGGCGAGAACTTTTGGAAGGCCAATTTAAAGTTCAGCAAGATTTTGCTTGATGCTCCCTGCACGGGAACCGGCAGCCTCAACCCAAGGATATTGAAGGAAACCAGCCTTTCCAGCATACGGATGCTGAGCAAACTCCAGAAAAATATTCTTATCTCGGCCAGCAAATGCCTGGAAGAAGACGGAGAATTAGTTTATTCGACCTGCAGCCTCGAGCCAGAGGAAAACGAGGAGAATATAGATTTTGCGGTCAGAGAACTCGGGCTGACAACTGAAAAAATTGAGGGGAATTTCCCTTTCAAACCAGCAATGCTCGATTGGGAAGGAAAAAAATATGATGATTCTGTGGCTAATGCCGTGAGAATAACTCCAACAAACAAGACAGAGGGATTTTTCATATGCAAGTTAGGAAAATGAAAATCTTGGACAAAGGAGAGATAGAATCTATAGAAACTATTGTGGAAAATAATTACGGGGCCAAGATCGATTTAAAGCAATTCTTGGTATTGGGAACCTTTGAAGAAAAGATCTGGCTGATGTCAAAAGATTTGTTCAACCTCGATTTCGACAAGCTTCAAATAAACTCGATAGGGATGAATTTCGGTAAGCTGAAAAGGAACGGGAAGATAAATCTGACAGTCGAAGGATCCCAGATGGTCGGGCCGGAAGCAACAAAGAACATCTGCATCCTGAACGAGGAGAATGCCAAAAAGTTCATGCAAGGCTCTGACGTGAAACCAGACGAGGAAATCAATTGCGAATGCCACAATTTTTCCATCATCAAGTTCGGAGAAGAGATTCTTGGAAGCAGCTTGCTGAATGAGAATGGGGTAAAGAATCTGTTGCCGAAAAGCAGGAGAATCACTCGATCAAGGCTCTGATCAGGTCAGCCCTTGCAACAATCCCGACCAACTTCCCATCTTCAATAACCGGCAGCCTGTTGACATCCTTGCTCTCCATCATGTTAGCGGCCTCGAACAGCTCGGCATTCGGATCTATCGCAGCGACATCCTTGCTCATCATGTGCTTTATCTCCGTCTTTGATATCCTCTCTAGATCCTTTCTGAAATCCATGAAATCCTTTCCCATCTTCACCAGGTTAAGAAGAATCAGGCTGAGCGACTGCGGCTCGTGGATTACTGCGGCGCCATCCGCAAGTCTGATTCCCATGAATTTGACAATGTCAGAGATGCTGATGACCCCGACGACCCTCCCCCTTTCAATCACAGGAGCTCCAGAGATGTTGTTCTTGGAAAAAACTTTTGCGACATCAAATACAGAATTGTTCGGCCTGACGAAAAGGACATCGCAGCACATGATGTCCCTGACTTTCCTCATATCATTAATTGAATTTTCAAAGGTTAAAATATCAGAACTGAAATCAGAAATCCTAAGATTGAACCTGCTGAGATGAATGGAAGAGCCGGCAGGACCATCCCTGGCCTCTTTGCTGAATAGAATATCAGCAGTCCTAAGGCAACAGCCGATCCTATTGCTATAGACAGTGCATGGACCAAGGAGAATGAAGCTAGAGCGGAAACAGCGAACATCAGAGGAATGGCAATGTCCCCTCCTCCAAGCTGGAAGATGTGGAACTTCTTTTTTATCTTTGTCTTCCCGACCGAATAGCTGACTGGTTTTTTAAATCTGTAAGGGAAGGCGAGGGTGAAAGCAGTAGGTCTCTTGACTATCTCCTTTGCGATATAGACCATGTGCTTGGTGATGAAAACTGCCGTGAAATCGTACACTGAAAGAAGAAGAAGAAAAACCAGTGAAGGCAACATCCCTAACGAAGCTCCAATTATCGCACCAGCACCTGCGATTGAAAATATCAGCGAAAGGTTTTGGCTCAGGAAAGAAGGCCTCAGCATCTTCCAGGCTGTCAAACCGATTGCCAATAAAATCCCGAGAGGCACCTGCAAGACTTCAAAAGGAATCAAGAACATGAACGTTATCATCGAAGCGGAAAATACAGCGACAACTTCCACTATCCTTATCAGAAACTTCCAGAACTTCACAGCAAGGATTATCAGTCCAGTGCCGACGAGGATGTAGACAAAAAGAAACACGGAGTTCCCCACACTTGCCGGATTTTCAAAGACAGGCTGGGCTTGTCCGGAACTGATCAAACTGAGGTACTGGCTTCCGATATAAAGTCCAAGAATTTGCACAAGTAAGAAGACCGACAGGAAAAATACGGCTATATTTTTTTCTCCCACTTTATCTCACGTGACTTCCTGGTTCGACTTCCTTCTCAGGTCTCATCAAAACAATTTTCCCATCTTTATCCTCGGCAGCGAAGATCATGCACTGGCTCTCCACTCCCATCATCTTCCTTTTCTCAAGATTCAAAATGAACATGTACTCGTTGTTGACCAAATCCTCTGGAATGTAATGCTGGGCGATTCCTGCTACCGCTTGCCTCTTCTCAGTCCCGAAATCGACTGTCAGTTTTATCAGGTTTCTGCTACCTTCTATCTTTTCTGCTTCCAAAACTTTCCCAATCCTCAGGTCCAAGTTCTGGAATTCCTTGAAAGATATCTCCATTCAACCGCTCCTTTATTTTATCTTCGTTTCAAACTTTTTAAACAGTGGTTCTATCGTTCCGATTCTGTGGCCGGGCTTCAGCCCGATCTTGTCCACGGCATCAAAACTCTGCTCGTGAGCAGTCCCTTCCATGTTCAGCTGGCTCCAGAGTCTCTCGGAACTGAAAGGGGTGAACGGCTCGATCAAAATCGCTAGGCTCCTGACCAGATTTGCCGAAACATACAAAGTGTTCCTGCAATCTTCAGGATTCTTCTTCAAGGTCTCCCACGGCTTCTTCTCCTGGAAATATTTGTTGCCGGCCTTGCTCAGTTCCAGTATCTTTCTAAGAGCAGACTTGAACTCAAAATTAAAAACATCCTTCTTCACCAAGTTTTTTGTCTCAGTAATTTTTTCCAAGAGGTTCTTCTCTTTCAATTTTAGAGTGTCAGGTTCAGGGACCGTGGAATTGAAATTTGACTTGAGAAAACTGAGAGTCCTGTAGACAAAATTGCCAAAATTGTCTATCAGCTCGGCATTCACCTTCTCTTCGAATTCCTTCCAGACAAAGTCAGCATCTTTTCCTTCAGGCATTATCAGTGAAAGGTAGAATCTCAGGAAATCGGCCGGCACGTCAGCAAACTTTTCCCCGACTCTCACCTTCACTTCATTGTTGACAACTTCCAAAAATATTCCCCAGTTCTTGCTCTTCGAGATTTTGCCCCCCTCGTAATTCAGAAATTCCATCCCAACAACTTGGTACGGAAGGTTGAACTCCCCGGTTCCCATCAAGGTGGCCGGCCAAGTAATCGAGTGAAAAGCAATATTGTCCTTTCCGAGGAAGTGGATGATTTTCGAAGATGGCGACTGCCAATATTTTTTCCATTCGTCAGGCCTTCCCAATCTCTCGAAATATTCCACCGTGGAACTGATGTAGCCTATCGGTGCATCGAACCAGACATAAAAAACTTTTTCTTGAAAGCCTTGAAGAGGAATGGGAATCCCCCATTTCAAATCCCTGCTGATGCTCCTCTCCTTCAGCCCGTCCTTGATCCAGCCTAGGGCAAAATTCCTCACGTTGTTTTTCCAGTGTTTGTTTGACTTTATCCACTCTTTCAACTTCGGCTCCAATTTCGGCAGGTTCAAAAAAAGATGCTCGACTTCCTTGAAAACAGGTTTGCTTCTGTCAATCACACAGTAAGGCTCGATCAAATCCTGCGGGTCGAGAAGCCTTCCGCAGTTCTCGCACTGGTCTCCCCTGGCAGGTTTGTATTTGCAGTAAGGACAGATTCCCTCCACCCACCTGTCCGGCAAAAATCTCTTGTCTGTCGGGCAGTAAGGCAGCAACAGTTTTTTCTTTGTTATAAGATCGTTCCTCATCAGCCTCAGGAAAATTTCTTGGGTGATCCTGTGGTTGACCGGGCTCGATGTCCGAGAAAAATTGTCATAGCTGATCCCAAACCAATCACATATCGCCTTGTGGATTATATACAGCCTGTCGCACAATTCTTTCGGCGTCAACTTTGCCTTGAACGCGGCCACTTCGATAGGGCTGCCATGTTCGTCAGTCCCGCCGACAAAAAGAACTTCCTCGCCAAAAAGCCTGAGAAAGCGGGTGAATATGTCTGCCGGTAAGTGAGAACCGACAATATTACCTATGTGCGGCAAAGCATTGCTGTAAGGCAAAGCTGATGTTACCAACCATCTCTCTTTTTCGAATTTAATCACCTTTCTACAAAGATTATTTACATGGTTAAATCTTTATATCAGCCACGGAGTTGATAACTGCATCTGGCTTGATGCCTTTAGTAGGTTTCTTGTCCACACCAGTCCTGACCAAGACGGTGAACCACCCAGCCTTTTTTCCCATTCCAATGTCAGCTTCAAGCTCGTCTCCAAACTCTACTGTTTTTCCCACAGGAGAATCAATAAAAGATTTCAACGTCTTGAGCATGAACAAAGAGGGTTTTCCCAGAAGCAGAGCCCCTTTCCCAGAAACATATTCAATCACTTCAGTCAATGCCCCAGTCCCAGGAATCATCTTGTCGCCGAATGTAAAGTATCTCCCCTTGGCAGAGGCAATCAGTTTTGCCCCATTCTGCAAACAATCTGAAGCCAATACAAGCTTCTTGAAATCGAAATTCCAGTCATGTCCCACCACAACAAAATCTGCAGATGGCTTGTCTGTCAGCTTTATTCTTGCCTTTTTCAAATCTTCTTTCAGCCCATCGCCAAAAACTAAAACCTTGCCTTTTTTTTCCTTCAGGTATTGGCCAATCGCATAGCCGGCATTTATCACTTCATCTTCTTCAACTTCTATCCCGAAATTTCTCATCTTCTTCACCAATCCAGACCTCGGCAAAACCGTATTATTCGATACCCATCGGCGCTGCTTACCGAACTGCAACAATAAATTTAGTTTATATTTAATTTTTGGAAATAACCCGATCCAGTTCCAAATAGTACCGTCTAGGTCAAAAATAAACGTGTCAAACCTGCTAAATTCCATAAATCTAATTAGTTTTCAGGTTAAGTTAATTTGCATCAATAGAAATTCTAAAATCTTTTGTTGTTTCTAATTGTTTTCGTCCGTTCATAGCAGTTTACACACAGGTAGAATTGGTTCATTCTCTTGCCATGAACATTGCAGACTGGTATCCTGCAGTTGTTGCAAAAACCAACCGCCTTGTTCTTGCATCCGACCAGAACACAAACCTTGTTCTTCAGCTCAGCATCTTCCATGATTATCAATTATTCTTCTGCTCTATTATTTATGTTTTTCCTTGGTCATTTTAAAATAAATTTTAGAAAGGACCATACTGGTATTATGAAAGAACTGATCGAGCTGACAGAAACTTTTGCCCAAAGGATAGTCGAGATAGAGGGCCAGAGGAAGAAAACTGGAGAACTTCTGAGAGAGCTGAACGAAAAGATGAAAGTCAGCACTGATTCGGAAGTCCTTGAAGAAAAGATAATTTTTCCCGTGAGCAAAGGGAACATTGAAGATTTGAAAGTCGCAGGAGTGGACGGTGGCCTGGTGAAACACTCGCTCCACGGAATCGACATCATGCTATTGAGAGCTATAGGGGTCCTGTTCCATTACAAAGGCAATAGACTTTCGGCAGCAGAATACCATCCTTCTACCATTCCAACTCCAATCCCCTATATTGTTTTTGATCCATTCTCCGACATTGAAATAGAGATGAACTCGAACATGGAAAGGCAGATCATCGAAGTGAACACAGCAAAGGAAACGATTGAAAAGTTCAAACCAGACATCGTTTTCCTGAACGGTTCTGTTGTTCCACACTACGTGGAAAAACCGGTTGAGCATTCACTCCTCTACCCACCGTACAGGAAGATGATCGAAGCCTACTTAAAACTTTTCGAGGCTGCAAGAAAGAACAAAACAATTTTAGCAGGGGTGATCGAGGACAGCAGGGGGACGAGATTCTGCGAGATTGCAAATGAAAAAATCCTGCAGGAATCAGACCAAGAGCTTAAACTCCTGCTGGAAAGGACCAAGGATACTAATCTTCTGACGTATGCCCTGAGTCTGAATGAGAGAAGTTTTGTTTTCAAATATTCCGCTGACCCTGAAGGACATCCGATGCTGAGGGAGTTCGGCCCGGAGCTGGCAAATCTCGTGTTCAGCTTCTATCTGAAAACTGCTGAATTTGACAGGCCGATAAGGGTGGACTTTCTCGCAAATGAAAACATTTTGGAAATTGCGAACAAAATTTCTTCTGTCCTGGTTGCAACTGCCGGCCATTCGAGCTACGGTATGCCTCCTGTTCTAATCGAGGCCGACCAGAGAGCAAAACTCTCAGAAAAAGATTTGGATACATTCTACCTAGATTTGGTTAACAAAGCCGGAAACCTTCCTGGTTTGTTCAATCTCAGAAGAGACCAGAGGCCTTTCTGATTTACCTTTCTATCTTCACGAACTGCGGAGTGACTATAAGATAGCCTTCTTCTGTCCCGACAATGTCCCAACCGTACTGGCCGCAAACTCTCTTGAGCTTCTGAACACAGTTCTGGAACTCTCCGAGATCATTTCTCTGCAAGTCCCTGCCCTTGATGAAAACTATGTTTCCTTCCTTCAGCAAACGGGATATCCTGTCGATGTCCACGAAGTCTTTTAATGTCTCTATTCTTACCATCACTTGTCTTTGCTCTTCCTGCTCTTCTGGCAGTTCAACTGTTTCCTCTTCTGATCTGACTTTTCCTAGAATATCATGCAATAAACCCACTCTATCACCTTTAATCTATTTTGATTTCAATGAATTTAAATTAGTAAATAATGTGGGAAGTGGGGTTGAACCCACTCGTTAAATAAATCAAAGATTCTCCACATAGTCTGATGCATTTCTGACGCAAGAAGAAAATCCAGGCTCCGCACCCAGGACAATCACTTCCTTTCCATATTCCTTCGCCCTCTGGACAACAGGCAGGAAATCAGCATCTCTTGTGGCAATTGCGATAAAGTCTATGTCTTTGGTCAGAGTGGTCTCAATCGCAGATACAGCAAGAGTCACGTCAACATCGCTGCTGCCTTCCTCCTGTTCTGCTAAAACCATCACAGACTCGAAACCTTCGTTGATCACAGCCTCGATAAGCTTCTCAGGCGCAAACTGGTTCAAAAACACTTTAGCAATGGTCAGTCTCCCATATTTCTGAACTCTCTTCTTCAGTTCCCTAAGGTCGACCATGAATTCCTTCCTGAGCATGTTCGGCCCGTCCACGAAAAGCGCGACCTTCGGTCTCTCATCCATATCATCTCTTCTAATAGGTCTAGTTTGTCTATACATTTTCATCACTCCTTTAAACAAAGTTGAAAGTGTCGCCTTTCACGCTGCTCGACAGCCCGTTCAATATTATTTTGCCGTTTTCCATCTTCAGATATCCGCTGAATCCATTGATTTCAAGCTTGCTGCCGATCATTTCGGCGGTGTTGACGTTCGTCTCTCCAACTCTTTTTACCTCTCCGGTCACAGAAGAAAAAGTTATTTTATCAACAACCAGAGGGAAAACTGAAAATGCTGAAGGCGTAATCTCTATATCCACCTTCATTGTCTTTCCAGAGGAGAAGACATAATCATCAATCTCCAAATAGTAAGAATTGACATTCACTCTCACATCGCCATTGCTCAGCATCTCGAACATTCCACTTGCATCTTGAATATTCACTGTGATTTCCTTGTTTGATTTCAAAGCAATTGACTGGCCTCCGACATTTATGCTTTGGTAATTTCCTTTTATTGAAATGCTCACGTTATCCAGCTTGAAGTTCTGTCCGTAGAACGATTCCTTGTCAGCGGACATCTCTATCGTGAAAGGGCTGGAAGGCTTCTGCCTTAAAATTACAGATGTAACAGAACCCAAATTTTTCGTAAGGGTTGCCCTGATGCCAACTGTATATTTCTGCCCGATGGGCGTTATCAAAAGCAGGCCGCATATCGCAATTATCAACATCGCGGCTAGCAATACCTTCCAGTGCATACACTCACTAAAAAGATATATAAGAACTTAACAATATATATTTCAACGTTTTGGGAATTGATTGGTGTTAAAATGGATGCTATGCTTGCTCAGATCGGCAATTTCGGTAGTATCGGCAACATTCTGTGGTTTGTATTTTTCATGGTATTCATGCTTTTCTACCAGAGGATAATGCTTTCGCAGATGCTGTGGAAACTCGAACAGACTGCAGAAATGCTCGAGAGGATAGCAGGAAAGGGGAAAAAGTTTGTCCTGAAAAAAATATCAAAAAACATAACCAAGGAGATCAAGGACAGCGTAGATCATTTTTTGGAATTTTTTGTTATCGAGCCGGTCAATCTCGACCCATACGGGATAATGAAAAAGTTGGAGCATATAACTACTCTCGAAGAAAAGAGGTTCAAATATTTCGTGAAAGAGATTGCTCCTGGGCTTAATTCAGAAGAGCAGGCAAATCTTGTGATGGGTTTTTCCGGGGCAATTTCACTTAACCAGGTGGCGAAAGTCGTCAGGCATTACGTCGAGACGATAAAGAAGACCAAGAACCTTCAGTTGGCGATGATTCTTCAGATGCAGCTGCCCATGATTGAAAGGATAGCAAAGGCTCTTCTCGACGGGACAGAATCTCTTTCAAACGGCTGGCCGATCGGAGACTGCGCGGGGAGCTTGGTCGTGGCTCACATGATTGGCGATGGAAAAACAAGAGAGATAGAAGAGGAGACTCTTGTTGCAAAAAAGAGGATGTTCGGAAAGAATGTTTTTCTTATAAAGGCAGAGGGGCCTGGTGGAAGACTGGGAAAACTGGGAAAAGCTGTAGAAAAAATCATCAAGAAAAATAAGATTTCTAAAATTATTTCAGTAGATGCTGCTGCAAAGCTTGAGGGAGAGAAGACTGGATCAATCGCCGAGGGAATCGGAGTTGCAATAGGCGGGATTGGAGTCGACAGGAGTTATATAGAGAACATTGCGGTCCAGAAGAATATTCCAATTGATTCAATTGTTGTAAAGATGAGTCAGGAAGAGGCGATCCAGCCCGTGACGAACGAGATACTTCAAGCAAAAAACAAAGTTATTAAACTGGTTGAGGACGACATCAAAAAGACAAAAGGGAATGTCATTGTCGTTGGTGTTGGGAACTGCGCGGGCGTGGGGAACAACAAAAAAGCTGCAGAAGAAGCAGAAAAACTTGCCAAACACATTCTTACAATTGTAAAGTCGAGGAAGAAGGAAAAGAGAAATTATTTTGGTTGGATTGGCGGTTAGGCTCCAACTAAAGATCTGAGGAAACAGTATCCTCCTTTTGCGATTTCTGCCCAGCCGATGACATAAAAGAAACCTAGATTGATGTTGTTGCTCATCAGAAGCAGGATTATTCCTAATAAAAGGTCAATTACGCCGAGCCAGTCGAACAGATAACCTGAACCCAGGCTAGTAGCAAGGGACCAGAACCCCTTCAGGATGAAATAGAAGACAAAGTAAGTGATGAAATTCTTTACAAAAAGAAACATGTGGTTGTTTACCGCAAAAAGCCCGCCGAAGATGTCTATCACGCTTAAAAATGCGACTATCAGCATCAAAATACCCTATATCTATATAAAACTGTAGTTTAAAAATAATGACAATGACATGGCCTTCTGTTGCTGGCAGGTATTACACAGGGAAGAATGATTCCCCTGTGGCTGTTTGTACGCTTGCGAGCATCGACCTTCTGGAGAAATTCAAGGATTCCGAGCATCTCGAGAAGATAGCAATTATAGGCAAGGCGGTCACTGAAAATATAGGTATAGAAAAAATTGTACAGAATGTTGTCGCAAACCCTAACATAAGATTCATTATTCTATGCGGACAGGAGTCCCACGGTCATTATGTCGGCCAGGCGATAAACTGCCTGATAGAAAAGGGAGTTGATGAGGAAGGAAAGATAATCGGAGCTAGAGGGCCGATGCCGACTGTCAAGAATTTGACGAAGGAGCAGATAGAAAATTTCAAAAACCAAATTGAGATTGTCGATCTGATCGGCTGCGAGGATGTTGATAAGATTTTGGAGCATGTCAACCTTTGCCACGAAAAAAAACTGAGAAAGTTCGAGTCTGAAATCAAAACTGAAGGAATGAAGCCAATAGATGCTTATCACGACGAGATGAAGGACGTTGTTCTTGATCCAAAAGGATTTTTTGTCATCCTCCTTGACAGGGAGAACGGCGAGATAGTCGTCGAACATTACACGGCCGAATGGGACGAGGAAGCCATGAAAAAATATTCCGGCAACTGGAGGGCCTGCATGAAATCCCAAAAACTGAACAAAATAATAAGAGGAAAAACTGCTGCTGAAATCTCCCACACTGTTGTCAGGGAAGGTTTGATTTCCAGATTAGAACATGCTGCCTATCTTGGAAGAGAATTGCAGAAAGCCGAGAAGGCCTTGAAGGAAAATCTTCCGTACGAACAGGATTCCTAACCAATTATCTTGCTGCTGATTTCATTCAGTTTTGCTTCAGTTTCTTGTTCATTTCCATCCGTAGAAAGCAGAAAGTCCGCCAGATCCAAGCAAGCTTTTGTCTGCTGCCCGTAAGCCGGTTCGCCTGATCCCTGATCCCTCTCGTCCAAAGCAACAAATTCTTCCCATGTTTTCGGGTCGCTCTGCCTTGCCCTCTTCACTATTCTCTCAAATCTTGTCTTTTGGTCAGCATCTATGCCAATCATGAAAAATTTGTTTCCAAACTCTTTTTTCAGGTATTCAATCTCGCCAGGATTCCTTATCCCATCAACGATTATTAGTTCCTTGTCACGAGGCAGATAGGAGATGGAAAGTTTGGCAAAAATCCCGTTCCCATATTTCTTCCTCATCTCGTTCCCCTGGTCCTGGAGAGTTTTCCTGCTGAAGCCGGTCTTTCTCCTCTCGAACTCGGCTCTGATGATGCTGGAAAGGGAAACATAGTAGCAGTTGTATTTTTTCATCAGGTAGTCTTTTACTATTGCCTTACCAGAACCCATGGTTCCTGCAATTCCTATTACCTTCGGCATTTAAATAAATTGACAATATAATATTATAAAGTTTTGTTGGTGATAATTTGCCGTACGGCCCTATAATAATCGAAGCTGACACATTGGCAGAAGCGTGGGAGAAGGCTGTAGTTGCTGTGATGAAGAACGGGCATGACAGACACGTGGACGCCCTTGACTATATGACAAATGAAAAGGATTCTCCTGTTTTTTTGATGGTTAAAAATCCGCTGAAAGAACCTAGAATACATCCGAAAGCACCTGTGATTGAGAGTCAGAAGGCTGACTATACCAGAGACGTGATATTCGGCAACCCTGACCCGGACAAGGAAAATTCTTTTGACTACACTTATCATGCGAGATTCAGATGCTATCCTGACTGCGAGCTGAGGGCTGACTGGCCGAACATCGTAAAAGAGGAAGATATAGAAAAAACCATACAAAAGCTGACAGGAGGCAAGTGCGTCTGCAAGCCGATGGACCAGGTGCAGGTCGCAATCGACACTCTGAAAAAAGACCCTACTCGTCGAAGCATTGTGATGGTCAGCTGGATACCTTCAAGAGACTCGATCAAATTCGGGCCTAAGAGGGAGAAGAGTGGGTCGCCATGCATTGTCTACATCCAGCCGCAGATTGTCGAGGGAAAGCTTCACCTGTTTGTCGTGATGAAAACTAATGATCTTTATAATGCTTGGCCGCTGAACGCCTATGCGATGACAGAACTGCAGAAATACATGGCCGAACAGATCGGGGTTGAAGTCGGGACGTACAATCATTTCTCTGTCTCGATGAACATCTACCAGGATATGTTCGATGAAGCGAAAGAATTGATGAAATAGTAAAATATTTTTAATCAAAATGTCCTGGAAAAACTTTTTTCAGCCTTTCCCTTTGCTCTTCAGCATTGCCTTCTCCGTCATTCAAGTAGTCAATGATGGCCATTATAGGTGGGAGCGACCCCAATATCGGATAATCAACTACAGCATTGGCGGCAAGATCCCTTATCTTTTTGGAAGCGTTTAGCGATAAATGCATGTATATGTCATTGCTTTGATCAGCAAGGCTGCCAAGGGCTTCTCTCGCGCCCGGATCGTCATGATAAGAAAGGTTTGGGCAGTCCCGAGAAGAAGCCACTGATGCCACTGCCATCATCAACTCACCTTTTAAAATTCTTATTGCGGATTCCTTCGAATATTTACCTTTTGCAGGTGCTTGAAGTCCAGAACAAACAGGCAAACCCCCCTCAAGCCCGTTTCCATTATTCATAAAAATCATTAGAGTGAACTAAAATAAATATTAGAAAAATATAGAAAAGACTAAAAAAATAAAACTGTCTTTAAATTTTTACAGGTCGCAAGCTCTGAGTGTCTTGCGTCCGTTGGCTTTTGCCCTTTCCATGGCTCTTTTGACTTTCCATGAGATCTTGTTGTCGAGCTCCTTGAAGAAATCCCCGCCTGCTCGCATCCCCTTCATCATGCCTCGGACCGCAGACTTGACTGCATATGCCATTCTTTTACACCTCCATGACTTTTAATTTCTATATTATTTTGGGTCAGGCGACATATTTAAAGTTAAAATTTTTAACTAATACTTAGGTTGAAATGATAATTTCTGACAGGGATTTGAAGAAGCTTTTGAAAGAAGGAAGGATAAAAGTCGAGCCGATTGATTTAGAAAAGCAGATTATGCCGGTGGGAGTTGACCTGAGACTAGGGAACGATTTTAGACTTTTCAAAACCGGTGTTGACTCTCACATCGACCCTTCTAAGACAAACATGGAAGCGACGACTGAACTGATCAAAATCGAAGACGGGAAAAATTTCATTCTACATCCTGGCGAGTTCATCCTTGGCGTGACAAAGGAGTACATCCAGCTGCCGGACGACATTGCTGCGAGAATAGACGGAAGGTCAAGCTTGGGAAGACTGGGAATAATCGTACACTCAACTGCAGGCCACATCGATCCCTCTTTCTCTGGAAAACTCACTCTCGAGATAACGAACATAGGAAAATTGCCAGTGTCAATCTATCCTGGGATGAAATTCTGCAGCCTGATCTTCGAGCAGGTTTCTTCTCCGGTAGAGAAGCCCTACAAAGGAAAGTACTGCGGTTCGACAGGGCCGATGACTTCAAAGATAAAAGAAGAGTTCAATTAATAAGATTTATAAATCAATATTGTTTAATAGTTTTAGCTGATGTTTATGACGTTGAGACCTGGAAGGACAATAAGGAAAATTAAAAGGCATTACACTAGAGTCTCCAAGAGAGTACCGAGTAAGAGCTATGTGGTAGGTGTTCCTTTTCCCAAGACCCACCAATTCGAGATGGGATCCAAGGGGGATTACGACCTTCACCTGTTTTTGGTCTCCAAGGAAGCAGTCCAGATCAGGGACAATGCTCTGGAGGCGTCAAGGATCGTGGCGACAAAATTCCTGGAAAAAAACCTAGGGACAGGCTTTTTCTTTAAGATTCTAGTCTATCCTCATCAGGTGATCAGAGAGAAGGCAATAGCTATGGGTGCAGGAGCAGACAGGTTCTCCCAGGGAATGCGCCAGAGTTTTGGCTCACCTTCAGGGACGGCAGTGCAAGTCCGAGAAGGGCAGAGGATAATGAGGCTGAGCGTGAATAAAGAGAACCTGGAGATTGCAAAGCGGGCATTCAAAAAAGTTAGTTTGAAAATCTCACCTGCTGTCAGGATTGAAATAGAACAATTGAAATAGAGCAATTGATTAAAGATGCCTTTGTGGATATGTTCTTGTTTTTTCTGATTCTAATTTTGTAACTGTCGGCGCTGCTTACCGAACTGCAACAATAAATCTATTTACAATAAAAACAAAAAGTAAATATGGAATACATCCTCTGGTTCGAGAAAATAGACAAGGAAATGATTCCCTTGGTTGGCGGAAAGGGGGCAAATCTCGGGGAGATGTCAAAGCTGAATCTTCCAGTTCCCCAGGGGTTTGCGATCACCACAAAAGCATTCGACAGATTCCTGGAAGCGAACAGGATAAACGAGCAGATAAACAAGTTGATAGATGAATGCGACGTCGAAAACACCGACCTGCTCATGGAGACTTCCAAAAAAATAAAAGAGATGATCGTCTCGAAGGAATACCCTCCGATGATCAGATCTGAATTGATAGAGTCTTACAAGGAGATTTCATTCACCAACCAGGTCGTGACTCCAAAGGCAGTTGAACTGATTGCTTCTGGAAGAGAGTATGCAATAGTTGCCGTGAGAAGTTCGGCGACTGCGGAAGATTTGCCAACAGCCTCGTTCGCAGGACAGCAGGCGTCTTTCCTGAACGTAAAAGGAATCAAAGAATATTTGGAGTCCGTGAAAAAATGCTGGGCAAGCCTGTACGAACCACGTGCAATTTTCTACAGGGGCAAACATGGAATAAAACGTGCAAGCATATCAGTTATAATCCAGCGGATGGTCAATTCTGACGCAAGCGGAGTCATGTTCACGACAAATCCTACAACAGGTGAAGACAACATCACGATAGAATCCTGCTGGGGTTTGGGTGAGACACTGGTCCAGGGCGAGGTCGAGCCAGACAGATATTTGGTTTCAAAGGATGGAAAGATTCTGGAGAAAAAAATCGGGAAGAAAGAGAGGATGATGATAAGGGATTATGCCACTGACGGAACCGTGAAACTTTTGGTGCCGAAAAATAAAATCAACCTTCAAGTTCTGACAGACCAGGAAATTTTATCGATTGCCAATTATGGGTTGAAGATAGAAGCGCATTATGGAAAGGCTCAGGATATAGAGTTTGCTATTGAAAGAGGAAGAATTTTTATCGTGCAGACAAGGGCGGTGACAACAACTGCCAAGAAGGAAGAAACTGAAGAAATTTCAGGAGAGCCGATAGTAAAAGGGTTGGCGGTCTCTCCCGGAGTTGCAACTGGAATTGTAAGGATTATAAACTCTATTGAAGACTTATCAAAAGTGCAGAAGAACGACATACTCGTAACGAAGATGACATCGCCGGACATGGTCGTTACAATGAGCAGGTCTGCAGCGATAGTGACAGACGAGGGAGGAGTCACATGCCATGCCGCAATAGTTTCAAGGGAGATGGGAATTCCTGCGATAGTCGGGACCCAGAAGGCAACACAAATCTTGAAGGACGGACAGATTATTACCGTTGATGCATACAAGGGATTGGTCTATCCAGGTCAGGCTGAGGTTGAAAAGCCACAAGAAGTTGAAGCCGAAGGAGAGGCCGTCGATGTGGAAACTCCGGAAGGTTTTGACAAAATAATCACGACTTCCATCAAAGTAAATCTTGTTTTTCCTGACAGGGCTGAGGAAATATCGAAAAAAGTTGACGGAGTCGGGCTGCTGAGGATTGAGCACATGATAACTAAAGCCGGAATCCATCCTGCCAAATTGATTAGAGAAGGAAGAACAGAAGAATATATAAAAATTTTGATTGACGGGATAAAACCTATTGCAGAGCCGTTCCATCCGAAACCTGTCTGGGTCAGGACTCTGGATGCAAGGTCGGACGAGTTCAGAAACCTGGAAGGTGGGGGGGAAGAGCCCAAGGAAGACAATCCTATGCTGGGCTGGCACGGCATCCGCAGGAGTTTGGACGAGCCTGAGCTTCTGAAAGCAGAGTTCGAAGCAGTCAAGAGATTGCACGAGGAAGGACTGACGAACGTCCATATCATGCTTCCATTCGTCATTTCTGTGGACGAGTTCAGGACTGCAAGGGAGATTGCAAAAGAGGTTGGATTACCAGAGACTGTGAAGATCGGGATAATGGTAGAGACCCCAGCCGCTGCCCTGACAATCCAGGATTTCTGCAAGGAGGGGATTGATTTTGTCAGCTTCGGGACGAATGATTTGTCACAACTGGTATTGGGAGTCGACAGGAACAATTCCAAGCTGGCCAGTTTGTTCACTGAGACTCACCCAGCAGTGAAGAAGATGATAAGATATGTGATAAAGGTTTGCAAGAGCTATCATGTCGAGAGTTCGGTATGCGGTGAAGCTCCAAGCAACATCCCCCAGTTCGTCGAGTTCCTGGTCAAGAGCGGGATTGACAGCATCTCTGCAAACATAGATGCGATTGGCAGAGTGAAAAATATGGTGATAAAGACTGAGAAGAAGCTTTTGCTTGAAGCCCTGAGAGAAAAATAATTTATTTTCTTCTTTCTTTAAAGCAGTTTAATGCAAGTTCAGAAACTCTGTTATAAAAAGAATCACCAGTTACTACAAAACCCATGATAAATAGTTTCGGTCTATTTTCTTCGGCTTCTATTTTTTCTAAACCATCCAGAAAAACACCATACCGATCATCACAAGCCATCTCTTTCGCCTTGTAAATACCATCCCCTTTCCCATCAATGATCAATTGCAAATATGTTAATGAATCAAGTGTTCCCTTTCCATCAGTCAAAGCCCAGCCATCTGCCGATTTTACACTGTGAAGTTTATGAGGATCGTATTCCTGCAAAGCTTGAGAAACATCCATATAAGAGGTTAAAACTTTACTTTTCTCTATCCATTTTCTCAAAACAATTTTTGATTTTACCATAATATTAACCACTCTAAAGTAGTATTTAAATGTAAGGAATCAAGAGTCTAAATTTTATTTTAAAAGGAAACCAAATAAATGAATATGAAAGGAATAAGCACTCTGATAGCTACGGTTCTCCTGATCGGTTTTGTAGTCGCGGTTGCCGGAATAATCAGCATGTGGTCGACTTCTTTGACATCGACCCAGACGAAAGAGATAGGGAACCAGTCAAAAGGACAGACGGTCTGCGCTAGGTCCCTGGTAATAGACGATGTCGAGGTTCCTGCTTTTGGCGGAAACAAATACTTGAATGTGACTTATCACAATGTCGGCGACCAGTCGATTTCTGGAGTTTATGTTGACATAAGAAATGCCTCAGCCATAAATTCCACAAGAGCCACAAACCTCGGGCCTGGAGACATTGTTTTCGTCAGCATAGGCGACCAGTCCAACATGACAGATTTTGTAAGGGTCAGGGGAGTGTGCGCCAGCAGCATCGTCGTGTCAGACGAATGCGTGCCTTCTGATCTCTGCTGGAAATACGGTTAGTCTAATTCTCGCTCAGCTTAGCAAGTGGAAGAAGGCGTCGTGAATCAGTAATGAAAATCCAAGGATGTTCAGGAACGGGATGTGGAGAGCCAGGCTCTGGACAAAGAAAATTGAGCCGACATACCCATGATGTATTGTTTTATTGAAGAGTTTCAAATGGAGGTGGTTCTCCTTCATCAGGATTGCACCCGAAAACCCTTTCCATGAGAAATTTTCCAATTCAATTATTTTCATACTAATACTTCATTTTAGGTTTTATTAAAATGAGCCTGAAAGAGAAAAATCTTAAATGTTTATGGCCTCCAAAAGACAAATATAATTTATGGAAACTTACAGCCCTGAGGATGTCAAGAAGCTGATAGAGATGCTGAATTCTATCAACAGAAAAATCAAGAAGATCAAGGATGCCGAGCCAACCAAGCTTGAGAAGCAGATAAGATATCTGGAGCAGAGGTTCAAGTTCTTCAACCCGCCAAAGGAAATGCTCGTCTACATAATCAATCATGCAGAGCATTCCAAATCCAAATCAAAGCTGGACCCGTTGCTTTTGGAGAAATTGAGGACCGAACTTGTCAAGAAAGGCTAGTACCTTTTCTTTTCATGCGGAGCTACAAAGAAGTCTTTCTTTACTGCAGCCTGAATGCAGTTGCAGTTGGGCTTGTTATGAACAAGAATCCCCTTAAAGTATCCGCAGTTTTCCTGCTTGGTCATCTGGCCGCAGTATCCGCACTTCACACTGATCGCTGACATGTATTTACCTCTCAATATAAGGAGTCGCGCACATCCTGACGTGCCTGTGGTAAAGCTTTGTCGGCTTTTTTAAATGACATTTTGGGCATATATGTTTCAATCTAATCACCTTAATCTGCAGAAAGAATTACCCTCTAATATCAAAGATAAACTAGAAACTAATTTTATCTGTAAAATATGTTTATTTTGCTAGGTTAAGTAGGCGTCAAATGTGGGCAAATTGAGTTTGAGTTTGTCGAGGTTATCTGCTCAGAAGCACAAATATTAGCATGAGCGGGAGGCTTCCAGGGCATGATTTCGTAGAACCGATGATTCTAAACATATTGAAATTGTCTGAAATACCCATGTCAATCCTTTCTATCAACTATCGGGTGAACGAAGGCGCTGGAAGGACGATCAACCTGAATGTCATAAAGCAGCGTCTGATGTTCCTTCTGGAGAAAAAGAAAATCTCTGAAAAGCTTGACAAGAAAAACGGCGTAGTTTACTATAAGCTTAGCTAAAATAAGATTTAATTATGAAGGAAAAGAGAGGAATAACTTTTAAAGATTATATCAAGAGAAGAAAAAAGAGCAGAGAAATGGGCAACACGAGATAAACTTTATTTTAATAAACTACAGAGTAATCATATGAAGAAATGCGACTGGTGTGGCAAGGAGATTCCTTTTGCTAAGATAAAACACAAGGACAAGTTCTACTGTTCTGAGGAATGCCTGAAGAATTTGAAATAGTTTTAAATTGAGCCCCAAGCGAGATTTGAACTCGCGACCACCTGCTTACCATGCAGATGCTCTACCGGGCTGAGCTATTGGGGCTTGTTTGCAATAAATTATAGATTCTTACATTTTAAGCATTTCATCGGCGCTGCTTATCGAACCAATGATAATTCTATTGAATAATTGTTCCATTGTGTGTTCCCTCAACAGCTCTTATTATTTCCTGAGGATCATTTGCATCGATAAATATTGTCTTAAGTTTTAACTTCTTCACAAGTTTAGCAGCCGGCAAATCGAAAAGCCTATATTCGCCCGGAACCTGTGCATTCTTCTTGATTATCTTTATGAATTCCTTGTATGTCAATTTGTCAAACTTCTTCGCGTTCGGATCTTTTTTCGGATCGTCAGTATAAACACCGTTGATGTTCGTGGCATTAATCAGAATGTCTGCTGAGATTGCTTTTGCAAAGCAAGTGGCGTCGAAATCGCTCGAAGTCCCTGGATCGTAACCGGCACCGACAAGTATCTTCTCTCCAAACTTGTTTTTCACTTCCTTGATTGCTTTCTTGAGAGTGGTCCATTTTATCAGCTCAGCATTTTCTTTCAAAGCAGCGTGCAAAGTGGCAGCATTGAGGTGAGTGGCCATTATCCCTATGAAATCCAACTGCTCATCGTCGGCTCCGAGCCTCTTTCCAACGTCACGATATTCCCTGCAGACTTTCCCACCGCCGCAAACCACTATCAGTTGATGTCCTTTGTTTTTCAAATCCATGAAAACATCGGCATATCTTTTGAAATTCTCTGCTGTCAGCTCTTTTGTCAGCAATGAGCCGCCAATTGATATTACAACTTTCATTCACTCACCAATAATACTTAAAATTCATTAATTAAATTAGTTCTATCAGGAGATTTTTAAGAATGGATGAAAAACAGCTGGAAGAGATTTACAGGAAATATGCAGAATCCCAAGGTTTCAAACTCAATCCAGATAGGAAATCCCTTAGAAAGATATTAAAAGGTCAGCTGGAAAATCAGGAAAAACTTGGCAGCCGCTATTGCACATGCAAAGCAAGAACAGGAAATTTCAACATAGACAAGGACATAATCTGCCCGTGCAAAGCCCACAAGGACGAGATAAAAAAGATGGGAAGATGTTGGTGTGGCCTATTTCTAAAGAAGAAGTAATAATTATATAATATGAGAATCCATGTTGCTGGAAACAGGTTTTTGGACCAAGATAACCTGCCCCTGAGGATACTTCCAAATCTAAGAAAAAAATTCCCTGGCATATTGTTCGAAGAGCTGGACCCTTCCGAGAACCTGCCATCCGGAGATTTGACTTTGATCGATACTGTGATGGGAATCGACAGAGTGAAGGAATTTTCGGACATCAACTCTTTTCAGAAAGGAGGCAGATGCTCAGTTCATGATTATGATTTTTTGATCGAGCTGAGACTAAACATGAAACTGGGAAAGATAAATAATTTGCTGATACTCGGGGTCCCTTCCAATTTGGAAGAAGACGAGGCGTTGGAGCAGCTGACTGAAAAAATAGAAAGGCTCAAATCCATTTGACCTTAAGGAAGTGGGCGGCGCAGCTCATGCAGGGGTCGTAAGCCCTAATCAGCTTCTCGATCTCCCATTCGATCTCTTTCTTGCTTTTCTTCGGTAGCATGCTTTCGACCAGCAGAACAATGTCCTTGTCCATTTTTATCTGGTTCTGCGAGCTTGGGACGACTACTTTTGACTTCATCACTTTTCCATCCTTGATTTTATAATAATGATATAGCAGGCCTCTCGGAGCTTCTACGATTCCAACTCCTTCGCCTGTATTTTTTTCTGGCTTCACAGGATTTTCCTGCTTGAAACTGCTGCTCTCCAGAAGTTCTATTGCAGAGTCGATGCTGTGGGGAATCTCGATCGCCTGAGCAAGATTGTTGTGGAAGATGTTGTAAGATGGAAATAAATCTAGCTTCACGTCTTTTCTGGTTTCCTTGTGAAGATTTTTCCTGTTCTGGTTGATTCTCGAGAGGGCACCGACCATGAAGACTTGGCCTTCAAAATCGTATCCTTTCGAAGTGGAATAAGGAATGACAACTTCGTGCAGGTGCTTCAAATAATTTTTCTCAGTGATTTCCTCGTTTTTAGCATGGATTATGCTGCCGTTCAAAAAACTGAAATCATCGTTAATCAGAGAAGCAAACTCGGTCTTGGTCTCAAATTTCTCTTTCCAACTCCTGAAAATCTCAACAAGATTCAGAGTTTTTTCCCTGACAGCTTTTAGCTTGACAATGACCTCTTTGATTTTTTCTTTGTTTGGAAAAGCTGAAAATCCTCCGACTGAAAGATGCAACCCATGGACTGCCCTCCCGACGACCAAGGTTGAGAGATCATTTCCTGCCTGTTTTATGTCGAATATGTCGTGCAGCAGTTTGTGTTCTTTCTCGTTCTTCTCGTCGAAATCAAGTATTGAATCTTTTCCCAAGACATCAGGCAGGCTGAAAAAACCGAGATGAAGCGCATGATCCCTTATCATCAACCCGTACATTGCGAGATTTCTCAGAGTCAAAGTCTGGTCAGAAGGGGTGATGTTCAAGGCATGCTCGATTGATTTGATGTTGCACATTTCATGGGCGATGCTGCACGTGCCGCAGATCCTTGACATGATCGAAGGGGCGGAATTGATGTCCACACCCTGAACTGCCTGTTCGAAGAATCTCCTGTTCTCGACGATCATCAGCTTTACGTCTTCAACTTTGTTGTCCTTCACCCTGACATGCAGACCGGCATGGCCTTCCATCTTGCTAAGGCCTTCCAAGGTTATGTCGAATGTGTGCATTAAATCACCCTCTTGACGCATTTGTCGAGAGTCTTCAGGAAGTCCTGCTCGCTCATCGGGCAGTCTTCGATGTATTCGTCCACCTTCACAAATTTTTTGATTGGCAAGGTTTCCTTTAACAGGTTGAATCTTTTGACCTCTGCCTGAATCTCCCTTCTTTGGCTTTCATTGAACTTGTTTCTCTGGGAAGATGGCATGCCTTCGCACGCGCAAGCGCCGACCGCGACAAGAATCTTGCTGTTCTTCCTTATTTCCCTTAGCTTCTCGGCGTCCCTTTCAGAAGCAATCGCTCCCTCGACAAACGAGATGTCCAAATCCTTCAGGTTCTCTTTTTTCCTCAGGATCCTTGCTGCCTGTATGTCGATAATTTTTTTCCATTCGTCGTAATGGGTGTTCATCAGTTCAGTGAAGACGATCGTGCTGTCCTCGCAGCAGGTGAATGAAAACCAACCGACTTTAGCTTTTTTCATCAACTTCACTTGGCAGAACCTCACTCCATAAAATTAATTCATATTTAATATTTATTAACGCAAATATTTTACAGATAGAATGGCGAATAAAAATGAAAAACTCGGGACTTTGCTTGCTTTCCTTGCTGCAGTTATAAGCGGCTTTTCAATCTTTGCAAACAAAGTTTTCATAATCAGCCTGGACCCACTGGTTTTCACTTCGCTCAGGGCAATCTTGATCGGCCTTATTTTCTTAATTCTTTCCATTCACAGAAACAAATGGAAATTTAGAGATTTCAAGAAAGTTCCTTGGAAATATTTGTTTGTCATAGGCATTGTTGGCGGCGGAATTGCATTTTTCCTGTTCTTCTCCGGATTGAAGATTACCACGAGCGGTCGAGCAGCATTTTTGCAGAAGACTCTTCCTTTGTATGTCACTGCTCTCGCATTTCTTTTCCTGAAGGAAAAAATCTCAAGGAAGCAGGTTGCAGCTCTTCTGCTGATGCTAATCGGGACAATTGTTTTGTTTTCATCGGAAATTCCTCCTGCAGAGCTCTGGCTGAACCCGATGTTTGGAGATTTGCTGGTAGTGGCAGCAACAATCCTCTGGGCGGTTGAAAGCGTGATCTCGAGGAAGACAATGATTCAAGGTGAAAGCAATTTTGTGGTCTCGTTTGCTAGAATGACTTTCGGAGCGCTGATATTGTTTGGAATTTTGCTGCTGTCCGGCAACTTTTATTCTTTATTTTCATTATCGCAGACACAGTGGACTTACATTCTGATATCTACCGCAATCCTCTTTGCCTATATCCTGACATACTACTGGTCGATCAGTTGCATCAATGTATCCAAGGCATCTTCGATTCTTTTAATTTCTCCTGTGATTACTCTGGCCTTGGGAATTGTTTTCTTGAATGAGCCTGCCCCTGCGATTCAATTGATTGGTTCTTTGGCAATCATTGCAGGTGCCTATCTCATCTCAAACATCAAAAGCGAGTTCTCAAGAATTTAGGGAAAGATGCTCTTCAGGTTAGGGAAATATTTTTTCTTGGATTCCAGAAGCTTGACCGCCAAACTTTTAGAGAGTTTTTCCACCACAAAATCCCTGTGAACGACTACAAATTCTCCAATTTTCAGATCTTTCGCGAAATAATTTTTGTAATATTCTGTCCCAAGAGGAGTTTTCACTAAAGTTTTACCATCTTTCACCTCTTTTACGATGCCAGGATAGGTTCTGCATTTCTCTTGGTCGAAGTCACCCACCTCTTCGAATCTCTCATCCACTGCATCGTCGTGCACAAAAAGGAAATATTCTCTTATCGAATCCTCATCAATCTCATTCTTTTTCTTCTGCATCGAAATGAACTTCAGATGAGCCATCGCAACCTTGAAAACATTCTCGCTGTTTTTTTCTGGCTCTTTTCCACTTGTCACCATAGCCAGTATCTTGTCAAATTCTTCTTGAGATAAATCTCCACGTTTGATTAAAGTTTCAGCGCATGGAAGAGCGTATTTGAAAAAGAGAATCCTATTCGAGATTTTCATCGGCCTTCACCTTTTCCCTGGAATTCAGTATCTGTTCGGCTTCTTTCTTCTCTATCTTTTCAACAGCCAGATTGCCAGAAACATAGATGTAATCTCCTTCTTTCACTTTGACAAGGTCGGTCCTCACTTTTCTCTTGCTCTTTTTTAATTGGACTATAGCAACATTTTCATCGAGCTCCAGGATTTTCCCGACAGCCATTATGCACATAAAGAATAATTCGATTAGAAGAATAAATTTCTATTTTTACCGGTCATTAATTTAACGGTTCAGCTATTAAGAATTTGCGTAATGTGAAAGTTGAAAAAAATCTAGGCAATTATTTTGTAGACGTTGTCGTTCTCTCTGACCTTGTCAGCGACTTTCATCCCGACCGAGTCGCCTTTCTTCGCCTTTTGGATGTTATCGTGCTCAACCTGCATCGAATCAACAGTCTGCTTGATGTTTGTAGCAACTCCTTCAATCGATATCTCGTCTCCAACTTCCAAGCTGTCAGACAAGTCCACTACCGCAACTCCGATCTTAGAATAGTAATGGCTGATTTTTCCAACCAATTTCTTTTGAACTTCTTCGTCCATAATTATCCTATCGTTTGGCTTCTTTTTAAGCATTTATGCAGCAGAGTAAAAGAAATAAAACCATGAGACGAGTAAAGCGACCAGCACAACAATCAGAACCATTATTACCTTGGCCTTCGTGTTGAAAGTCGGCTCCTTGACAGGCAGCGGCTCTGGCCTTTCTTCCTGGAAGGTCTTGGGCACTTCTAGCTCCATGTTCATGCTATCCTTTATTTTTGGAGCTTCCAAACCTTTTTCGGCGCCGGAATGCGACAGCTCCATGTAAGGTTCATGTGGCTTTTCTCCCTCACTTTCTTCCAAAATCTTGCTGGCGGCAGAAACTTCAGTTGCCGGAGCATCGGCTCCTTTTGGGAAGTCAATCGATTTTTGTATCTCAGCCTCGATATCTACTTCCTTTGACATGTCGTTTGATTCTGCTTTAGGCTGAGGCTGAGAATCTGTAGGCAGAGGAGAAGCATTCCCAGTTCCAACTTCTCCCATCTTCTTCTTCAGCCATTTTTTCATTTCTTCATCCATATAATCAATTTCAATTTTGCATTATAAAACTATCATTTCATATTTTCTATTTGCTTTTCCAGCCTTTCTACAAAATTAACTCTTTCTTCCAATTCTCTCTTCAGCTTGTTTATGCTCTCAACTTTTTCGGGGTCAACCTCGCTCAACACTGCCAACTTGTAGCTAAGGTAATCTCCTTTGTAAACCAAGGAAAGCATTCTTGCCAGTTCAGAATTTCCCGAAGAATGGATTTCAAAAATACTTCTTGCAGAGTCTCTTATCAAATCCCTGGTGATTTCTATTCTTGCTTTCATCTCTTCTGGTTCATGCCCATCTCTCAAAAAAATCACAGAAGTGTTTCTGTTTAGTCCAGAATTCTGATATCCCATTATTTCGTTGTGGCCCAGCTCTGGAAAGACGTCGAATCTCGCAGGCATCTTGCTATTTTCGTTGAACTGGTTCTTGAACCTTCTTGCCACTGAAGGCAGTTGCCCGTAGACTGCAATGAATGAACCTTTCAAATCTGAGGCAATATCATCAATTTCCCCCAGGTCAATCTCATGTAAAACTTGAATTGACTCTTCAATATCATTCTTAACATTCACCAATCCAACATTCTGCAGGTAAGTTAACATCGGCAAGAACAGATAAGGGAGAGCCGCCCTTGGTTGAATGCCACCAGGCAGAGAAATCAGGGGCAAACCAAATTTTTCACACCACTCTTTTAACTTTCCCCCAGATGCCAGACAAATGATGTTGCATTTTCTTTTGAGAGCGTCCACAAACTGGCTTAATGCTTCCTCTGTGTCGCCGGAATAGCTGACGCAGAATGCCAATGTCCTCTCGTCCGCATATTTTGGAAGATGGTAATCCTTTGAAACTTCAATCTGCATCGGCAATTGATATCTCAACAAATCCTTGAGCAATTCCCCTCCGACGGCAGAACCTCCCATCCCGCAGACAATTATCTTGTCAAACTTGTAAATAGGGAGGTTGCTTCCGTTTGTCCTCTCGACAGCATCCCTGCACATCTCAGGATATTTTCTGATTGCTTCTATCATTTCATCAGTATTAGTTTAATCGCAAGAATATTTATCATTTCTGGACTATTGCTTTTTGAAATCAAAAGTCTCGAGAATGTCCGTGACTGTTCCGTGGTCAGCCATCTTTCCCATGTGGATTGATGACACTTTAAATGTAGCAGAAGTTTGTGACAAGATTTTGTTTAATTCCTCATCTGTTATAACTTTTTTTAGTCTAGCCAGAGTTATGTGCGGCTTGAACAGTTTGCCAGCAACAATTGTTCCATGTTTTCGTACAGCTTCTGCTTCTTCTTCCGTAAACTTTTCACCAGTCTTATATCCTGCTGGAGTCAAGTGAGGCATGAGCAATCCTTCACGCGAAGGATTTAGTTTCTCTAACAATTTATAATGAAGATCAGTTAAAGATGGATTTTGTAAAAGATTCCACCACATAAATGTGTAATGTGCTTGATAGGGATTTACTTCTACAGTAAAAGAAGTCGTCTCAGCAGCAACTTCAGCAGTATACTTTCTAACTACTTCCATGTTTTTTCTTGGATATTGCGCTTGATAAACTGAAATATGTGGAATGTAAGTTTTATTGTCAAGTGAAAAATAGCAATCATACTTTTTAGCAAGAGCTCTACCTAACCTTCTTGCTGATTCTATTGCTTTTTCATCTGGGACAACAACTACGTCCACAATCAAATTTTTATCTGTCATGCCTTCTTACATTTTTTTTATTTTAAGGTAATTTTACTCCATGCCTTTTCAAAACTCTTTTAAGAGGCGGATTAACCTGACTTTCTATATCTTTGTTCGCATAAACGATGAACGCAACATTAGTTTGAGTATCCAAAGGAACTTTTGCTTCAATCCTTCCGTCAGGATAAACAGAATAGCAATTTACTATACAACCAGTTTGTTCAGCTATCAATTTTGTGCACAAGTCATAGGGATGTGAGCATAGACCAGGCGTTTTTCCTCCCATAATTTCTATCATAGGCCTTAAATCAATTACCCCTCTATATATTCCAGTCATGACATACGCAAGCTGGCCAGCACTGGTTATGTACTGGTCATCAAACACTTTAGATTTCCCTCTTTCTACAGGTCCGACAACTTCATTCCACAATTCATCTGACACTTTTCCTATAAGTTCTTTGAATCCTTCAAAAAAATGAATTATAGGGAAAAAGCCATGTTCAACTGTTTTTACTTTTGATGGTGTTAAAGGTAGCTCTTTTATTTTTTCTGGTTTATCCAAATCCCAAACTTCCCTTACAGGGTTTTTGCCTTTTACTACATAAAAAATATCATCTACTTTTTCCCTTGTTGTTCTTATTGCAGTTTGCATAGCAATTTCTATATCATCTAAACAAGTATCTGGCCCTTTGTTCGGAGCTATACCAGACAGAATCCAGCATCTCTCTTTATTGTACATTATCTCTCGCGTTCCGTCCAAAGGATCTACAATTAGTATTATTTTGCAATCTTTTTCATTAGCATTTTCAGGATAAATCTTTTTACCAGTGCTCTCACTTATCAAAATTAAAGGAAACTCTTTAGACCATTCACTACAAAACTTGTCTAGAATACTCTCAGCCGGCAAATCAATTTTGTATGAAACATCTCCTGATCCTATTCCTCCAACTTCGCTCAGTTTTTCTAGTGCAGCTTCTTGAAATCTTAATTGATCTAAAGTTATTTTTCTTATTTTTAGATGAAGTTCTCTCAGTTTATCTAGAAAATAATCTTGATTGATTATATAATTCATATTATTACTTTTAGTAAGTAGTAGATTAAAAACAAAGTTTAAATTCTTTTCATTTTATTATTAATCTATGGCCGAATTCAGTATTTTGCTAGATGGAATGTTTAAGGAAGAAGATATTAAACTTACAAGAAAAGAGGAATTTATCGAAGATCCGAGATGGCTTGCCGAGAAAATAATAGATCCAGAGTGGGAAAAATTAATAAAATTAAAGAGAGATTCTGGAGAGGCAGAACCTTCCAATGGCCAACTTTCCAGATTAATCGGGTATGAAATCGAAGATGGAAAAGTTCATTTTGAATTAGGAAATATGTGGTATAAGCAGTATATCGGATATAGAGCTATAGCCTCTGCATTTATTGAGCATTTCGGTTTGCAGTCCTTGCCTATGAGAATTGGCAACACCAGCGTGGTTATTCTAAAGGAGCCTGATGAAAAAGAATCTTTCCTTATGGTTAGAAGAACAAGAGACGTTGCTGATTATCCTTATTGGTTAGGAGCAGGAGCAGCAGGTGGCATGCCTGTTACTGTCAATAGCATGTTTGATAGCATGAGAAGTGAGCTAAATAAAGAATGGGGAATAAGACCTACTGACATAGAGCAAATGTTCATGACTGGGTATATAGTAGATGGCTTGAATAAAAATAATTCTGAAACAACCTTTGTAACAAAAGTGAATTTGTCTCACAAAGATTTGGAAGCCATACCTTATGCAGAGGAGAGATGGGAAAACGAAAGGCAAGCAAGAGAAGAAGGAAAAAAACAATATGGTATTTATTTAAGTCACAATCCTGTTGAAATTTCTAATTTCATTTTAACTCATGATAGCAAAATAACACCAACATCTCAAGCAACAATAGTTTTGTATGGCAAAAAAAATCCTTTCGGAGTTCAGGGGTTTGGCCAGTCTTGGTATAAAAGTGTAATGGATAATTTAAGAGAAAAATGGCTAGAAAAAAGCCATAAGTTTTCTATTATAGAAAGAGAACATGCTGAATTGGTTAATGGAAAATATGGGCTAAGATAAATTAGCATTTTAATAAATAACATATTATGGCAGCAATCACTGGAGCAAAATGACTAAACGGAAATAGATACTAGTCCAAATTTTTACACTGTTACTGTTACCTTGGCTTTCATTGAAGTATGGAGTCCGCAATGGTAGCTGAAATTACCTGCTTGGCTGAACGTGTGTGAATACGTTTGCCCAGCAGTTATGATTGGCGAATTCAATTCACTCCCAGAGTCCGACTTTACGTTGTGGTTTACAGTATCATTATTCGTCCAGACCACCGTGTCACCGACGCTTATCGTCAGGTCCGATGGACTGAAAGCGGTATTTTTCATTTCCACGTTGTAAGTTTTTGGTTGGGGTGTTGTTGTCGTAGTTGGAACAGTCGTTGTTACTAAGGTAGTTGTAGGAACAGTAGTGGTTGTCTGCTGGGGTTGGCCAGGGTAGAAACCGCCAAATAGGAGAGCCGCAGCAACAATCACAATTATTATTGCTATCAAGAGCAAGTTCTGTTTCATATTGATTTTTTAAATAAGGCTGTTTATAAAGTTTTTATTCTGTGCGGGAGGTGGGATTTGAACCCACGTATGCACTAAGCAACTGGCACCTCAAGCCAGCGGAATTGACCAGACTATCCGACCCCCGCTGATAAAATTCCTTTACAAGTTTCATCCTATATAGGTTAATGAAGGTTCAGTAGAAGTCTTCTTTGGAGTTTCTTTGCTTTCAATGTCCTTCTCCAGCTTGCTCACTTGAGCAGTCAAAGCATTGACCAAGCCCTTCGCGGTGGAAATAGTCAGAACTATCTTTGACACAGGCTGCATGGTAGTCATGTCGATGAAAGCAATCCTTATCGTCCCTTCCTTCTTCATCTTTCCGTCAGAATCCTTTCCTACCTTAACGGCTCCCATGACAAAAGCCTCGTCTGCAAACACTTGAGGCATCTCGCTCTTCGCAATGTTCTCCTGGACCTTCTTCAACCATTCGGGCGCTTCCATTTTATCAACTCCTTTTAATTTAACGTAAGTTTAGTATATAATTTAAGGATTTGCACATGGCTAAAAAAAATTCGAATAGTCAAAAGATTTTAATAGGCGTGGTCGCCACCATTCTACTGATCGCTCTCTGGTTTTTCACAAGCCAAGTCGATTTATTCAGCCCGACAACTACAACTTCGACAACCTCGACATCTGTCCCAGTCACGACAACATTTCCTGCGACAAAATCGCTGACCCGCGAGACTTTTTTGGACGTGAAAAGCGGTGAAGGTCTGATTTGGTTCACCAACTTGACTGTCAGTGACGCAAGGACGGCAATGAGAATATGGGAAGAAAGGACAAACAATTTGATAAAGTTTGAGGAGATACATGGAGAGGCTGCTGCAGACCTGGTGATAAAATTCTCTGGGTCATTGAACGAATCAACTCTGGGATTCAAGACAGTCGGCGAGGCCTACATCTATCTCGGACAGATCAGAGGAACAATCTATGTCTTGCCTTCAAGCCTGCCTTGCAGGAACCAAGGAAGAATAATGCACGAGATCGGCCACATCATAGGTCTCAACCATTCGGAAGATTACATGAGCGTGATGCATCCAATCGAATCCTGCGTTCAGAACATCACCGATGAAGACGCGAGAGCAGCAATAAGCATAATCAACAAAATCATCTGATTCTCGACAAAATCTCAAAAGCAACTTGAGTGGCCAAAAACTCGGTCACATTGCTTCCCTCTATTGGTTTTACTTCGACGATGTCAAAACCAACAACCTTCCCATTCCCAACAACTTCCATCAAGTCCAAAAATTCCTGGAAAGACAGGCCATTCGGTTCAGGGTGGTAGACAGCAGGGGCAATCGACGGATCGAAGCAATCCATGTCCACACTTATGTAGACTTTAGAATTCTTGACAAAATCTGCCAGTTCTTCCTTTAGTTTCTCAAAATTTTTCTTGATTTTTGTCGAATCAAAGAGATGTATTTTATTTTTTTCAATATACTCTAGTTCAAACTCATCTCCTGATCTCACGTCAATCAAAAAATAATTCTCCGGCTTTCTTTCCTCGCTCGACCTTCTCATCCAAGTGACTCCGTTTAGCTTATGATCATAATCCAATCCATCAACATGCGCAGCTTCAATCATGTTTTCATCTGTATAATCATTCCTAGCGTCAGAATGTGCGTCAAAATCAATCACCTTCACATCCTCGCCAAAAGCTTTCACAGAGAAATATGTTGCAAGATGCCCGCCGCTAATCATGAAAGGAATCTTTTTTGACTTTAAAATATTTTTTGTCTTCTCAGTGATCTCTTCCAGCCTTTTCAATCTCAAATCTCCAGAGTCAGCAACCTTAACCTTTTTCGTCCAGTTAATCCTTCTTGGAAGATAGAACGGCTCGACGAACAGGCTCTCCTGCCTGAAAGAATCTAGAAAAGGTCTGGCGTGTTTTCCAATCGGAACTCCGAAGACAACAGCATCCGCCTCCTCCTCTTCAAACTCAGTCGCAAAAAATTTATTCATATTATCTTTTTAATGACGGCAAACTAATAAAGGAATTGATTGGAACAAAAAAAGAAAAAAAGAGGATAATGTTTGGCTGCATTAGCTCTATCTATTCATTCTGATTTGATGCTATCCCTGTTTGTGAATGGGGAATCTGGACGATTGGTCAATACTTAAAGACTTATTTTTTATAAACAATTATTATATAGTGAGAATATGCAGGTGATGATACCGGTAAGGTTCTACGGGTTCGACTCGATAATGTACATAGCCTCTGCGATAATCGGTTTTTTCGTAAGTTACTATGCATACAGACTCTTCGACATTTCATCGAAGAAATCTCATTTCTATTTTTTCGTGAGCTTTACGATACTTAGCATGGCCTTGATGACCATAGGAATAACAAGCGGATTGGCATACCTCAACTACTACATCTATCATGCAACTCCTCCCTTGTTGGACACATTTGCTTCTGTGGATGACTTTGGCTACTGGATTTACTACATAACTTCTCTTGCAGCTTACTGCCTGCTTGCCTACACATATCTTCCTGAGAGAGTGAAGTTCCCTATTTTGATCCCTTTCTGGTATTCTGCATTTCCTTATTTCAACATACTTTCGCTCTTCATCGTCTCTTACATCACATTCCGATGTTTAGTGAACTATGTGACGAAAAAAACTCTAAACTCTCTCTTGGTCGCTCTCGCTTTTGTCGGAATAAGCTTTTACCATTTCTTCCTTCTCTTTACTTCCATTAGCACGATAGTCTATCTTACTCCAGGCTTCTCCTTCATACTCGGAAAATTCCTGTACATCTTGGCCCACCTCTCGCTTATGACCGGCTTCCTTTCCTTGCTCGCGATGCTCATAAGGGTGAACCGCAGTGAACGTTAGAAGATCGAAAATCCATATTTTCATGGACATACTGAGGCTTATCAACAGGAAAGGCAAGGCAAAGCCCACTCACATCTTGTACGGGGCAAATCTTTCCCACATCAGACTGAAGAAATATCTGGAAATACTTTTGGCGAACGGGTTCATCGAGCAGGTGAGCGAAGGAGGCCACATGTACTACAGGCTGACTGAAAGAGGAATGGAATTCCTTTCAGAATTCAGGAAAGTGGAAAAGGTCTCTGAAGCTTTCGGAATTCCGATTTAGTTTCTATTTTTATCTTTTGTGCTCAATTAAAGATTTAAACCTTATAAAAAAAGGTGCTCCCTACGGGATTTGAACCCGTGTCAAAGGATCGAAAGTCCCTTATCCTTGGCCGGACTAGACGAAGGGAGCGTATGATAATATTTAGAATTTTATATTGTTTAATGTTTTTAAACTTTTAGAACTATTTACCCAGCTCTTTAGAGACAGCTTCCCAAACCTGCCGACGTATATCTTCGATGTTCAGCGACCCGTCGATGACAAACCATTTCGAGTCCAAATCCCTCCTCGAAAGAAGCAAGAAGTTTTCTCTTGTCTTCTCCAAGTTTTTCCTCTCCTTCTGTATCCTGTCAAGGATATCCTTTTTCGTGAAATCCTCTATGTTTGCCTGCTGGACCCTTTTCATGCTGACCTCGATCGGCGCGTCAATCAGGAAAACCAAGTCAGGCTTGGCTATATTTCTCTCTATCTGCATCAGCCAGTCCAACGGAACTCCCTTGGCAGACTGGAAGGCAAAATTGCTGTAACAGTATCTGTCAGTTATCACCACTCCTCCTTTTTCAAGGATTGATTTTATCCTTTCCTGATGTCTGGACCTGTCCGCGGCATAAAGCAGTGACACAGTGAAATTGTCCATGTCGGGTTTTTTTGTCAGCCTTGCTATCTCGCTCTCAAAATCAGGAAAACTTATTACAGTAACTTCCTTTCCCAATTCTTTCAATCTCTCCATCAGCAGTTTTATATGGGTCTTCTTCCCAGATCCGGTGATTCCTTCGAAGACTATGAAAAGGCTTCTCATAATATAAGATTGGCTACTTAAAGAAATATTTCAGAAAAAATGGGCCCGGAGAGATTTGAACTCTCGGCCTCCCGATTATCAGTCGGATGCTCCACCAGGCTAAGCTACGGGCCCCTAAATATTTAATTAAACACTTTATACTTTATTATTTAAAAGACATTTGTATTGATTGGGCCAGTAGATCAACGGTAGATCGTCTCGTTCGCAACGAGGAGGTTCAGGGTTCGAATCCCTGCTGGTCCATAAATAATTATTTTAAAAAGGAAGTTCAAAATAAATGGCAAGAGTGGTGGATAAAAAATGGAAGAAAAAGTGATTAAAGCCCTGAAAAAAGTGATTGATCCCGAGACCGGAATTGATGTGGTGACCATGAAGATGATCAAATCCGCGAAGACCGATTCCAAGGGAAACCTTAAGATAAAATTTCAGCCGACGACTCCTTTCTGCCCGATGATCGGATACCTTACAGAACAGATTGAACAAGCTGCAAAATCAGTAACCGGAATAAAAAAAGTAGAAGTTGAAGTAGTCTAATTATTTCAAAAGTCTCCAGATGACATCTTCGTAGGTCTCTCTGTTGCTTCTTTTCTTTTTAATCAGTTCTCTTTTGAGTTTTGAAGATATCCCAATCGTTGTCTCGCTCATTCCTACTACCCACTTGTTTCTATTGAGAGACTTGGAATTTAAAATTTCATCAAGCTGTCGACTAGCTTTCTTGTGGCGTCTTCCTGGTCCGGTTCTGGCTTTAGCAATTCCCTGACCATTCTTTCAACTGTCTTTCTCTTCTCTATCTCGCCCATCTCTACGATTGCTCTGAAAGGCTGTTCGACCATGCTTATCATTGCCTTCTGTTCGTTCAGTTCCTTTTTCAACTCGATCATCGCTGACCAAAGCTGAGCAACTTTCACGTCATCAGCCTGGCAGTAAGCGCATTTCTTGTCTTTGGATTTCTCGAACAGTTCGGCTAGAATTTGCTGATCCTCTTCTCTCAATAATTCTTTCCAATCTGTTTCATTATCGAATATCATTTTTTCACTACTTTTGTATTAATTGTTAAATTTAAATACTTTTTGGTAGTAACACATCAAACTGGTAAAAATCTTCTACCATATTTTAAAAAAGCGGAAGGATATCTGCAGCTTGCAACTAGCTGAGCCATGTCAGGCCTGTATCTTGAAAGTATTGGAATTTTGCTGCTCAGTTGGTCTATTCTCATTCTTGTCGGCTCTTCTTTCAAATCGACTTTGTACACCACCTCTTCAGATCTACCATCCTCTACTCCATGAACTACAAATGGGTATGTTGGAATCACCCATTCAGCATCAAAATACGCCCTTTCGACAGCCCATGTCTGAACGATATGGTGTAAAAGAATTTCGGCTGGAATTTCACTATCCCTGACCCATCTTCTAATGGTTTTCCTGGCGCTATACATATGATTCACAAAACTTCCACCGCGGTCTGTGTAAATTTTCTGTTGTGGCACTCTCATTTTGCTTATAAGATGTTCTTTGGAGACATCTGCTTCTTCCCCTCCAGCAAGTATCACTCTTCCGACTTCATCAGAATCGAGCAACTGACTCAGTTTTCTTAGTTTGCTAAGAGCATGGGTTTCAGGAGAATTATCTTTAGCACCAAGCCCATAAACTATCCCGATTCCATATCTGGACATAAAATAAGAAACAAAGCTTAATTATATAAAACTTAGAAAGATAAGATTAAAATCTCTCTGCATCGCATCTTCTTCTGAACAGTCCTCTTCCGCATCCTCTTCTTCCCTTCAGGAGCAGGAAGATGATCAGAATCAAAACGATCAAAATGGCTATTATCAGCAAAACAATTATCAGATTATTCCATGCTCCTAAATCAGTAAATACAAACCATCCGGTGTACGAACCTTGTCCGCCGACTGGGTAAGTTGTCGAGGTGGTTGTTGAAGGTGGAAGGGTTGTCGTTGTCGTCACAGCTGGAACACACTGCCCGTTCGAACATCCGTTCCCGCAAACCTCTATTGATTTCCAAGTCACTGAACAGTATGAATCCTGGTATTGCTGCCTTCTTGAATTTCCTAAACATTCGTAATTGTCTAGATATTGTGCAGTACAAGGATGCCTGTTTGAGACCGAGAAATATCCTGAATATATCGTCGGGTTGTAGTTGCCGCAGCCGTAATATTCTACCTTGATTCTGTGGTTGCATTTCTGCGTCGGAGTCAGCGTGCAGGTGATTGAACGGCTCTCATAGCCGTCGACGTAAACTCTCCCGTCGTTGCTGTAGACCCTTGAATAGCTGTCCTCGCAGATCATCGACTGGCAGTTGTTGTAGCTGTCGCACATGAAAACATTGAAATTGACGTAACCTCCAGAACCTCCGTTGTTTGTGAAAGTGACAATCGTTGAAACCACATGGTCGACGTAGCTTTCGCCCGGAGTGGTCACAGATGCTGAGACTGAGCAGGCTGAATAGTAATTTCCGCATCCGTACTGGTCGCAGTTGTAATTGTAATTGCAGTTGTAGTTGTCATATCCATTGTAGTAGCAGTTGTTATAATTGTCACAAGGATAATTTCCGCATGAATAATAGTTGTAGTAAGGTTGGCACATTCCGCCAGAACAGCCATAATTACAGTATTCGACATTCCCCCAGGAAACAGAACAATCGTCACTCATGTACTGCTGTTGCTTCCAACTTCCTGAGCATTGGTAGTTGTTGAAATACTGAGGAGTGCAGGTTTGAGTTATACAGTTCCCATTCGAACATCCGTTGTTGCAGTATTCATAATTCTGCCAGACTGAAGTGCAATCGGAATATTGGTATCTTCTCTGTCTCCAGCTGTTCAAGCATTGCCATTCATCAGTGTATTGAGCTGTACAGGCTTGGTTTATGCAGTTTCCGCTTGAACATCCGCTGTTGCAGTATTGATAATTTTGCCAAGTTGTTGAACAGTCTGAATTTTGGTACTGCCTTTGCTGCCAGCTGCCTGAGCATTGATAATTATTTAGATACTGTGCTGTGCACCCACTTGAAATGCATTGCCCGTTCGAGCAGCCGTTGTTGCAATACTGGCTATTGTACCAGGTCAAAGAACAGTCCGGGTTTTGATATTGCTGCTGTATCCAGTTTCCCGAGCACTGATAATTGCTTAGATATTGACCGGTACATGAAGGGCCTGATATACATTGCCCCCAAGAGCATCCGCTGTTGCAGTATTGATAATTTTGCCAAGTTGTTGAACAGTCTGAATTTTGGTACTGCCTTTGCTGCCAGCTGCCTGAGCATTGGTAGTTGCCGAGATATTGAGGGGTGCAAGAATAGATTGTGGTGGTCGTAGTGCTAATGCAGTATCCGGCACAACAACGATAGTAATCAGAAGAATCCAACCAAACTGAAGAGCACGTTTGGCTTGAAGAGCAAACCACTCCTCCTTGCTGACTGCAAGAAAGAAGCGCACTTGAAATTTGAGGAATAAGAAAAATACTAAAAAGAAATGCCATTAAAGGTATGATTTTTTTAATTGACATATCATGCCCTTCCAACGAATTTATAGCTTCCATCGGTCTGCGTGACAAAAGCAAGTACGTCGCATGCTCCATAAGGATTTAGTAGGCGGACGTCGCTAAAAGTAATATCCCTGAGTTCTCTTCTAATCTTATCAACTGTTGTTCCATAGTTAAGTACACAAGATATTCCGTCTACTGAATCACGTGTCTTAGGTTCAAGCGTCAGCACGCCTAGACCAGCAATAGTGTTTGGATCATAACCTTCAGGCCTTTTGCCATTTAAAATTTGTTTAATTTCATCTTCGTTGAGGTGAACCATGTATCTGTTTTCAAAAGTGAAAAATCCTTTTAGTTTTGCGCCATTGGCGGAAACTAATTTAGGAAACTCGGAAATCGGTTTTCCTTTATCTCCGAAAGCAACATAATCAGGAAATTCATCTACAAGCGATTCTGTTTTTTCAGCAGTTACAGTCACTTTGCTTTCAGCTTTTGATTGTATTGAAGGGGAACTTCGAGTTGAATACAAATAATACCCATAGCCCAACAAAAGAGCTCCTGCACCCAATAGCGATGCAATTTTCTTACCTGCGTTAATAGAAAATTTTCTCCTAGTGATTGGTTTAGCTGCCATGTTATCACATTATTTACTATTTAATAGTAATTACTACTTTATTTAAGCCTTTCGCTTTCATCCTATTTGAGCTAAAGCGTCAATAATTAAAAAAACCATAATTTAATTGGTTGATGGCATGATCATAGCAGCAACAGGAGATGTGCATTCCCCCCAGTATTTCGAGGGTTTTGTCAGGGCTGTCGACGGGCTGAAGGTGAAGCCAGACCTGTTTTTGATGGTCGGGGACATGGTGAACAGGGGGGACTTGAAGGAATATGATAAGATTTACAATACTCTTTTTGGCAAGGTCAGCTGCCCGATACTTTCATGCTTCGGGAACAATGAATTCCAGGAAATCAGGGAGGAAATAAAGAAGAGGTATTCTGACATAAAATTTTTGGACGATCAGAGTACTATCTTGACAATCGGGGAGAAGGTTGTCGGGATTGTTGGGACCACTGGAAGCTTGGATACGCCGACTCCTTGGCAGAAGGCGAACGTGCCGAACATTGAGAAGATCTATCAGCAGAGAGTCAGCTTCGTTGACAGCCACCTTCAGAGAATGGTTTTGGATATTCCTCTGACGATTGTCCTGATGCACTATGCTCCGACATTCAAAACTCTCGAAGGTGAGAATCCCAGGTTCTTCACGTCCATGGGCAGCCAGATGTACGAGAATGTTTTTGTCCAGAGGAAGCCGTCTTTGGTCATCCACGGGCACTCTCATCGGGGGACGAAGCAAGCGTGGGTCGATTCTGTTCCTGTCTTCAATGTTTCGCTGCCGCTGAACAGGCAGATCGTTGTTATCGACACGGAGAAGGATTTGAAGCCGGGGCTTGCAAAGTTTGTCTGAAAATTTATTTTAGTTGTTCGAGGGTTCAAATCACACCTCACGCATGAAATTTTTATAAATTAGTCCTTAACAATTATTATGAAACTTTCAAGAAAATTCTACTCGAGGGATACGAAAACAGTAGCCAAGGAGTTGCTGGGAAAAATTCTAGTTCATGAGACAAAAGAAGGGGCAATTAAAGGAAAGATAGTTGAGACTGAAGCTTACCTGGGCATTAACGATCCTGGTGCTATTGGTTTCAGAAGAGTTAAAAATATACCAAAATCATTGCTCAAGCCGCCTGGCCATGCATTTGTCTATTTTACATATGGAAATCACTGGATGCTGAACGTCATTGCCAAGAAAGGTTTGCTCGGAGCAGTTCTGATAAGGGCACTGGAACCTTTGGAAGGAATAGAACTGATGAAGGAAAGAAGAGGAATTGATGAAATGAAAAACCTTGCAAATGGTCCAGGAAAACTGACAAATGCCTTAAGAATAGATAAAAGTCATGACGGCTTGGATTTGACCGGGAATAATCTGTTTATAGAAGGGCATAAAGAAAATTTTGACGTGGTTAAGGCAACCAGGATCGGGCTTTCGAAAGGAAAAGAAAAGTTGTTGAGGTTTTACATAAAAGATAATGAGTTTGTTTCAAGAAAATAAGAAATGATTCTCCATGGGTTCAAATCCCACTTGCGACATCGTTTAAAGAATAGAATACTTCAAACTTCTGTTTATCTGAACTATCTTCACGTTGTATAAACTCTTGGAAATCTCTCTCATCTTTTTCACAGAATGAGTTCCGACAATAAATACAAATGTGGATTTCTTAATCGCTTCAACAACAGGCCTCTCAAAAGAAGATTTCATCGTCCTGTTCTCCACGCTCACGAAAACAGATTTCTTGCTTATTTTTCTTGTCGCTTCGTACAAGGTCTTGCCGAAAACAGAATTCCTCTTGTCTGATATGACCAAAACTTTGCTGAAAGGCCTTATCTTGAAATCTTTCCTCAGAAACCTTAGAACCTTCGCCCTCTGCGGCTTTATCGGTTTTTTCTTCTTCTTCGTCAGCATCTTCTGTATTTTTATCAGTCCCTCGTTCGTCAAGCTCGTGATGTGGTCCTGTGCGATTGTCAAATCTACCTTCATATTTTTCTGCTCTTCAGACAATCCCAATAAGAATGATTTGATTTGATTTTGGCCTTCCGACAATCCATTTATTGAATCTGCGGCAAACTTTTGATTGTTCAATATGTCTGCACCAATCTGTTTCTGACTTTCGGACAAAAGGCAGATTGAATTCACTGTCTGCATCTTCAATGAGCTGATGTCTTCGTCTATCCTAGGAATTTCATTCATCTTATTCTCGATCTCACTTATCTTTGAAAAGAATTTTTCCTGGTTCAACGAGACAACTTCCATCTTTTCATTAATGCTGTCGTTAAAACTGGAAATCTCGCCCATCTTTTGGTTAAAATGAGAGACTATGTTATCAATGTAGCCGTTTGTCGAGGAAATCTCTTCTACAGATTTGCTTATCTGATCCTGGATGTCGCTCAACCTCTTGTTCGTCTCGAAATCTGCAAGTTTGGCAGTCTTCACCTCTCCGAGAAGAATCTTCAGGATTTCACTGGTCTCAATCTCGTGAAGTTTAGTGTTGGCAATCTCCTTTGCAAAAGTTGACAAACGCAAATCCATGGAATTCAATATATCGAAAAATGTTTTTTCAGAAATGACTCTGGAATCTGTCTTTTTGACCAACTCTTTGATCTGTGCATGAACATTCTGGAAATTTTCAAGCATCAATCTGTTCTGATTTTTCAAACTCACGATCTCGTTGTTGATAAAAGCAAACTTTTCCAAAATTTCAGCAGAAGGCTTTAAACTGGCCTTTTCCAAAAGAGTTGAAAGATTCACCTGAAGCTCGTTGAATTTCTTCTGATTGAAAACCACGACAAGCCTCAGCTCTTCCCTCAGAACTTTCACATGTTCGCTCAGGTTCACTATCCATCTCACCATCGACTCCTGCTCTTGGGATTTCACAATTATTGGTTTCTGAACAGTCATCTGAGGAACTGGTCTTTCATTTTTTTGAACAGAATCAGTTCCATCAACTGCAGTGACTTCTATAGCACGCCCTTTCTCGTCGTAAGCAACTTTAATGAATTCCGGAGAAGGTGACATCAATTCTGGGTCTTTTCTATTTCCTAACATATTTATTACTACTTAAGAGTGACAGTATATAAGCATTTCGGTCTATTAGTACATGCTTCAGATTGAAAAAGTAGTATAGCCTTGCTCCGTGCATCTGTTCCATCTCTTGCTCAAAAGCTCATCGTTCGACAGAGGCTTTTTGAAGCAAGGCAATCATTAATTTATATTCCAAGGATAAATGCGTATGGTGGGAAGATGAGAGGCGAGTGCCGGGTCAGATTCTGATTTTTATTTACTTCTATTTCTAAAATTACATAAGTGAAAGTGACCGGAATGAAGTTTGAGCCGAAGATAAAAGAGAACAGGTGGGAGATTGCGGTAGAGAAAGAACTGTTCAAGAAATGGCTGAAGGAAAAGGTTCACTCGTTCAATCTCAGGTCTAAGAAGAAGATTTTTTCAATAGACACTCCTCCGCCATATCCTTCTGGAAAGCCCTGGCATATCGGGGCAGCAGCCCACTATTCTCAGATCGACATGATTGCTAGGACAGCGAGGATGCAGGGATTCGAGACATTTTTCCCGATAGGGATCGACAGGAATGGAGTGCCGGTCGAGAAATACACAGAAAAGAAATACGGAATAAAGCTGCAGGAAACTCCTCGAGAGAAGTTTATAGGACTTTGCAAGACTGCCCTTGATGATGTGGAAGCCGAGATGATCGGGATAATGAAAACGATGGGGATGAGCGGAGCTTTTGAAAATTATTACAGGACTGACGAGGAGGAATATAGAAAATTAACCCAGTCGACTTTCATCACCTTGTGGAAAAAGGGATTGGTCTACGAGGCGACAAGGCCGAACAACTACTGCACTGAATGCGGGACTACGATTGCGGATGCGGACATTGAATATGAGGAGCTGCCGACTTGGCTGGTCAACGTAAAATTCAAACTGAAGGGGACTGACAGATTCCTGACAATCGCAACCACTCGTCCAGAGTTCCTCTGCTCCTGCCAGGCGATAATCATCCATCCCGACGACACCCGATATACGGAACTCCAGGGGATGAAAGTTATTATTCCTATTTACAAAAGAGAAGTGCCGATAATTTCCAACCGAGCAGCAAAGCCAGAGTTTGGGACTGGAGTTGCGATGATCTGCAGCTATGGGGATTATTCTGATGTGAGGCTGTTCAGGGAACTTGGATTGAAGGAGATAATCGCAATCAACGACAAGGGTTGCATGTCAGAAACTGCCAGAAAATATGCCGGACTTCCTGTCATGGAAGCGAGGAAGAGAATCATTGAAGACCTGGAAAAGGAAGGGTTGGTGGAGAAGAAAGAGCAGATCATGCACAGGACTCCAATCTGCGACAGGAGCAAGACTCCGATAGAAATAATTTCCATGAAGGAATTCTACTTGAAGCAGATTGATTTTCTCCCGCAGATAAGAAAGATGGCTGAAAAGATAATTTTCCATCCTGAAGAGCACAGGCAGCTGCTGATGAACTGGATCGATTCGGTTCTTATCGACTGGCCCATAACCAGGAGAAGATTTTACGGGACTGACGTCCCTATATGGTATTGTAAGAAATGCGGGAAGCCGAATCTGCCAAAGCCGGGAAAATATTACCAACCTTGGAGGGAAAAGCCTCCGTTCAAGAAGTGCCAGTTCTGTGAAGGAAAAGAATTTGTTGGAGAGACAAGGACGTTCGACACATGGTTCGACTCAGGCATCTCGCCTCTGTTCATCTCAAAATATTCCAAGGATGAGAAGTTTTTCAAGAAGATTTTTCCAAGCACAATCAGGCCTCAGGGTAAGGACATCATCCGAACCTGGCTCTACTACACGATGCTGAGATGTTATCAATTGACAGGCAAGCAGCCGTGGCAGCATGCATGGGTGATGGGATCCGGGATGGACGAGAAGGGGGAGAGGATGAGCAAGAGCAAGGGAAATGTCATTGACCCTATCCCTCTTTTAGAGAAATACGGAGCTGACAATTTTAGGTTCTGGAATGCGGCAGAAGTCTCTCTTGGTTATGACTTTAGATGTTCTGAGCAGAGGATACAAGGAGCTTCGAAGTTCCTGACAAAGCTGTGGAACATCTCAAGATTCATCTCATCTTTCCCAGAGCCGAAGAAGGCGAAGCTGACGAAAACCGATGAGTGGATGTTTGGAGAGCTGAACAATCTGGTGAAAGATTGTATGAAAGGATATGAAGATCTAAACTTTTTTATCCCGACAAACAAAATCAGGGAGTTCACCTGGAATTTTTTCGCGGCCCACTATCTCGAACTGGTGAAGACAAGAGCCTACGGCGAAGGATTTTCAAAGTCAGAGCAGCGGTCCGCCTGGTTCACTCTACACTCCTGTATGAAAACAATTCTCTTGCTGCTAGCACCAATCACTCCTTTCATAGCAGACGACATCTGGAGGAAGATTTATGGAAAAAGTAGTATTCACTCAGAGAAGTTTCCAGAGCCGAGATGGAAGAATGAACTGGCGAAGCTGACTCCGAAGCTGACGGAATTCAACTCGAAGATCTGGGACGAGAAGAAGAAGAAAGGGATTTCCCTGAAGGATGAGACTGAAGCAGAGATACCGAAAGAGCTGAAGGTTTTCGAGAAAGACCTGAAGGCAATGCACAAAATAAAAAACAATTAACCCAAAAAAACAAATTCTAATTAATGAAACTGAAAAGGGAACTGGGACTTTTTGATTTGACAAATATAGTTATCGGGTCAATCGTCGGGGCAGATATTTACGTTGCGTCAACTCTAACCGCCGGATTGATAGGTCCATTCTCTATAATCGTCTGGATGATTGCTGGACTGTTCGCAACTGTGATAGCTCTAGTCTTCGCTTACTGCAGCTATTACGTTCCAAAAGTCGGTGGGCCGTTCGCATTTGTCTCTGAAGCATTCGATCATTTCTATGGATTCCTGACTGGCTGGAGCATGTGGATCGCGGAAGTTCTTGCATTATCTGTCTTTTCCCTGGCTTTTGTAAATTACCTTCAATATTTCATCCCCTTGAGTTTTTTCCAGCAGATTGCAGTGAAAGGCTTGTTTCTGTTCGTTCTGACTTTCATAAACATCATTGGTGTGAAAGTTGCTGGAAAGCTCAATGACATCTTGACAATTGTCAAATTATCTCCACTCTTGTTATTGATAATAGCCGGATTGCTGTTCTTTGCTTTTAATCCCAAGACAATTGCTGCAAATTACAGCCCCCTTGCACCTTTTGGGATTGGAAAAATTGGGACTGCCCTGGTCCTGATATTCTGGGCGTATGCTGGATTTGAACTGGGAACATTGCCAGCAAGTGAAGTAAAAAATCCAAAGTCGACTGTGCCCAAGGCGATCATAATCGGGATGATAATTGTGACTTTGTTCTACCTCTCAACAAATTTTGTTGTTTATGGAATAATCAACTGGAGAGACCTGGCAAAGACTTCAGTTCCCCTGGTGCTGGTCGGCTCGACTCTGCTAGGCGCGATAGGAGCAGTGATCATGACAATCGGCGCGATGATTTCTGTTTCAGGCTCGGACGAGTCCGGAATCCTCGGGACAGCACGACTGTCCTATGCGATGTCCCTTGATGGAATGTTCCCTAAAATCTTTTCGAAAATCCATTCAAAATACGGAACTCCGTACATGTCACTGATAATTCAGGGGGCGATTGCTTTCACATTTGCAATCTTTTCTGGAATCTCTAGATTGATTTCATTCTCGGTTTTCAATCTTGCATTTTCCTTCCTTCTGACTTGCCTGGCGTTGATCGTACTTACCAAAAACAATGTGAAGAAGCTGCACGGGCAGAATATCCTTCCGCTGATTGGAATTGTCATATGCCTTTACCTGATTTACTCCACTTCAATGTTTGACAAGATTGTTGGCCTGGTTTTGATTTTGTTTGGCATACCCCTGTACGTGTTCTTCTCGCCAAAGGTGGAGATGTCAAACCTGAAAAAGATGTTCGTCTCAGAAGAGGCGATATTCTCAAGAAGGCTGGAAAGAAAGGAAAAATTCCTTGCAAACTTCCTCAAGCTTTTGCACAGGATTTACAGGAAACTGACTATGATGGATTAGAAAGTCGGCTGGTTCCAGTCGTCCCATTTGGCAAAACTTTTTTTGAGCAAAAAGAAAGATGGAAAGGCGAGAAGCGGGCTGACGAAAAGGTAGAGCGGGTTGAACAGTGACAGGAATATCAATACAAGAAGTATCGGGGATATCAATAGGAAATACAAAAGGAATATTTTTGCATTGTACAGGAGCGTGCCAGGATAGAGGCCAGTGAGATAGACTGTGACTGATAATGTGTATGATGAGACGGCTAGGAATGAAAGAACTGCCGGCAGGAAATAATAAATGTTTCCTCCAGTGAGACTAACAAGAATCAGGATGATTAAAGATATCGAGTTTATCAAAATGTAGCTGCCGAGCTTGCTTTTTATAACAGTGGAGACTTTTACCGGAAGGAAGGAATAAGAAGTGAACAAATCGAACTCAGTCAACCAGTTGTACATGGAGGATGAAATCACTCCCAAAAAAACTGCGAACACAACTGTGAAATCGGAAAATGGGATCATTTTCAAAAATACGGAGAGAAGCAGCCAAAGGACTGCCAAAGGGAACAGGAATGAAAATATTATTTTCCCAACACCTCCCTCGCTCCTCTTCAGGTCCAAGAAATCCTTTACGATGAAAAAAGAATATCTGCCAAACTTAAGTTTGCTTGCCGTAGAGTCAAGGGAGTTCTTGAACCTTCTCTTTTTTTCGGGATAGTCGACCTTCAGGAAAATTATCGAGAAGGAGGACAAAAAGATTATTATTCCAAGGGAGAGTATGATTTTTTCAGTTGAATGTGAGAAGAAAAACGAGAGAGATGGCAGCGATTCCAAGAGATTGACGTAGAGAAAGTTGCTTGCCAAGATTTCTAAAAGGGCAGCGAAAAGTAAAATGCCGACGAGTAGTTTGAGAGAGTGAACGTAGATTGTTGAGAAGAAAAAGGAAATTGAAAGGCCGATGAGGAAGGAGAGGGTCAGCGTTATCGCCAGTGTCCAAGAGTAGCTTAAGCTTATCGAGATGAACGGCGATGCTGCCGCAAAACCTGCCACAAACGGAAAAATCCAAAGGAAGAAATAGTATATCACGTCCTTTATGAAAAAATTCAGGAATATTTCCCTTTCGGACACGGGCAATGTTCGAGAGGAGTAGGCTATCATGCTTGCCTGGCCAAACCTCCTGTTCATCACCTCTCGGCCGAAGAGGCCAAACGCTCCGACGCTCAGTCCGAACAAAACAAACACGTAATGAGTAAGTAAAGCGATTTGGCTGGTCGGCAAAATATTTTTAAGAATTGGGAGGAACAAAGTCCCGACGAATGCGAATATGGAAATCACAACTGGGAACAGGAAGAACATCAGTCCTCCGAACATGGTCGAGTGAGAGCGCCATTCTTCCTTCATCATGCTCTTTAGGATCTCAAACATCTCAAGCCTCTTTTACAAGCTTCAAGAAGAAACCTTCAAGGTGCTGCCTTCTCTTTTTCAATTCCTTCATCGTACCTTCGTGGATGATTCTCCCCCTGTAGATTATTCCTATGCTTGTGCAGATTTCCTCGGCAATCTCAAGGACGTGTGTGCAGAAAAATATCGTTCCGCCTTTTTTAGAAAATTCCATAAGATAGTCTTTGACTTTTCTTTGGACAATTGGATCTAAGTTTATCAGAGGCTCGTCTATAAAAACAAGTTTGGGTTCGTGCAGGAAGGTTTGAGCGAACATCAGCTTCTGTCGAGTTCCTCGAGAAAGGTCCTTGCACAAGACATCCCTTTGATCTTCGAAATCGAGAAGATCAAACCAGTAGTTGCATTTCTCCTCGATGTCATTCAACCCCCTTATCTTTGCGACGAAGTGGAGATATTCCTCAGCTGTTAGGAAGGTTGGGGGATTTTCCTGCTCAGGCATCACGCCGACCAATTCCCTAACTCCTATTGGGTCTTTTGAAACATTCAGTCCAAGGACTGTGGCATTACCTCTAGTCGGTTTTATCTGGCCTGTCAGAAGTTTTACCATCGTCGTTTTGCCAGATCCGTTTGGGCCGAGCAGGCCGAACAGTTCGCCTTCTTTGACTGATAAGGAAACACCGTCAACTGCCTTGAGGTTGCCAAAATTTTTAGTCAGATTCCTTGTTTCAAATGCATTTGCCATTAATTAATTTTTGATTTTTTAGAGATAAAGTTTTAGAATCTTGTGCGGAAGGTGGGATTTGAACCCGCGAACTGATAATCTACTGCTGGCTGGCTGAAGCTAACCTTTAAATAAAGGCCAAACAAATAACTGATGTTGAGATAAATGACTTCGGAAAAGCAAATTAAGGGAGAAAACCGTCTTTAATCTAGAGGGATTTCTATTTAACGAAGAACAAACTTACAAACTGAAGAAACTGATAAAAGAGCTTGAAGACATCCGAGGAAGGCACACCGAACTGGTTTCTGTATACGTCCCTGCTGGCTACAGCATCTCCGACATATCAAATCAGATCTTCCAAGAGAAGGGGACTGCTTCGAACATCAAGAGCAAGAACACCAGGAAGAACGTGCTGACTGCCCTGGAGAAGATAATTCAGCAGCTGAAGCTTTTCAAGCAGACTCCGCCGAACGGGTTGGTTGTTTTCTGCGGGAACGTCTCTCCTGTCGAGGGAAAGGATGACATAAAAATGTGGAGCTTCGAGCCTCCGTTCAAGCTGAACCAGAAGCTGTACTGGTGCGACCAGACTTTTGTCATTGAGCCGATGAAAGAGCTGGTTAGGGAGAAAGAAATCTACGGGCTGATTGTTCTTGATGCAAAGGAAGCAAACATAGGAATATTGAAAGGAAAGTCCATCCAGCAGCTCAAACATATGGATTCAACCGTCCCTTCGAAGACCGTTAAAGGTGGGATGAGCCAGAAAAGATATGACAGAATCAGGGATGATGCTCTGAATGAATTCTTCAGAAAAGTTTCCGACTCTGTTACCGAAGCTTTGCTGAATCAGCCAGATTTGAAAGGAATTATCATCGGCGGCCCCGGTCCGACCAAGGAGACATTTGCAAAAGGAGAATATCTGAACTATCAGCTGCAGAAAAAGCTTTTGGGAATCAAGGACACTGGATACACTGGCGAATATGGACTGGGAGAACTGGTGAAGAGGTCGGCTGACCTGTTGGAAACAGCTTCCGTGGTGAAGGAAAGGGAGCTTATGGAAAAATTCTTTGCTAAGCTGAACACGGAAGGGAATGTCATTTATGGGTTTGACGAGACGCTGAAAGCTCTGGAGGCAGGAGCTGTCGAGACGCTTCTTCTGTCAGAGGGATTTGACTGGGTTCATGCTAAACTGAAATGCGAGTGCGGGTTTGAGATCGAGAAGGACCTGTCGAAAAAAATTGCAGAAGGCCAGACATGCAGGAAATGCGGGAAGAGGATGAAAATCGATGAGGAGAAGGATTTGATGGATGTTATCGTGGAAAAGGCAAAGGCTCTCGGGACGACCGTGGAATTCATCTCGACGGAAACAACAGAAGGGGCCCAGTTCAAGGAGCTTGGCGGGTTTGGCGCTTTCTTGAGATATAAATTAGGCTAGTTCTGAAATGAAAAATTAAAAAAAGAAAAAATCTATGCAGTCTTCATCAGTCTCTTACCGATTATGAAGACAACCAGCAAGACCACAGCAAAGCTCACTAGCTGCAATATGAAATCTCCGATTAGAAACTTTGATAATCCAATAGTTATCTCAGTTTTTGGGTCCAAGAAACCTAGGTAGGGACTGTATAGCGGAGTTATTAAATCTTTCACAAGCGCCTGTACTAGTGTAACTGCGGCAATACCTACTATGAAAGCCAGAGCCACAGAGACGATTTTCTGCTCTTTCATAAAATCCATGAATTCTTTTAGGAACCCCATTAATTCACCTAAAGTATACTTGTGGAGTGTTTATAAAATTATTTTATAGGCAGGTTGAAGAATTTAACAGAATTCTCCCCGCATCTATCCCACACTTCCTCAAATGAAATTTTCTTTATTTCAGCGATTTTTTCTGCGACAAATTTTATAGCAGTCGGGTCATTCCTATTTCCAAATCCTTCCGGAGCAAGCCATGGTGCATCCGTCTCCAGCATCAGATTCTCCAAAGGAACGTCTCTGACCACCTTCTTGTGCTTCTTGCTCTTCATCACGATCGTGTTCATGGAGATCGACCAGCCGTTCTCGATTATTCTTTTTGCCAGTTGATTGGCTCCGAACATGTGCATCAAAACCCCTTTGGCATCCTCCTGCTCGAGAATCTTCACACATTCCTCGTATGAATTCCTCGAGTGAATCACCAATGGAAGCTTCAGCTCTTTTGAAAAATTAATCATTTCAGCAAACAGCTCCTTCTGCTTCTTTCTCCACTCATCTTCTTTTGTCCAGAAAAAATCCAAGCCAGTCTCGCCGATTCCAACAAGTTTGCTTTTGTTCTGTTTGAGCAGTTCAAGGAACTCGTCCTTCTCCTTTTCACTCACTTCCTTGATGTATTCTGGATGGATGCTGGCGGTGGCAAAGACAAAATCTTTGTATTTTTCAACCATCTCCAGAGTCAGGTCAAGGTCCTTCGGATGAGCGCAGCATGTGATAACAGCATTCAGCTCTTGCCTGCATTTTTCTATGACTTGGTCTCTATCATTGTCATAATCCTTCTGTTCCAGGTGGCAGTGAGAATCTATCATTAATAAAAATTTGGTATAAAGAATTTATTTGCTTTTTGATTAAGAAAAAATAAAAGGAAAAGAAGTCAAGATGTCATTGCATTCTGTACATCTGAACTAGAAATTCCTTGAACAGCTGAACCTAACTCCTGATCAATTGCATTATATGCTTGATTCTCACCCAAAGCAGTCGAAACAGTTGTAGTTGTTGCTGTAGGAACTGTCGTGGTTGTTACCGGAGGTATTACTGGAGGTGTTGATGGCAATTTGAAGTAGAATATCAAAGCTGC
>Ga0315281_10000615_pt1 | contig 50219 bp, 58 predicted proteins | sample YL17G07_0_MG_FD_204540 | JGI IMG/M metagenome (GOLD analysis project Ga0315281, IMG submission 204540) | Sediment microbial communities from Yellowstone Lake, YNP, Wyoming, USA - YL17G07_0 | ecosystem: Environmental > Aquatic > Freshwater > Lake > Sediment | place: USA: Wyoming | collected...
GGCCATGCAACGCATGGCCGACGCCTACCCGTATCCGGCGATCCTCTTCGGGCACACGCATCTGCCTTACGCGCGTCAGATGGGTGAGACCACGTTCGTCAATGTCGGCAGCGCCGGCCGGCCCAAGGACGGTGACTGGCGTGTGTGTTACGCGATCGTCGATCCCGCCGGGCTGAACGTCGATGAGCCGTCGGCCAGACCAAGTGGCGGCAAGCCGTTCGTCGAGTTCGTGCGGGTGCCCTACGACTACGAGAGGCTGCTCGCCGACTTGGCCGAGACGCCGCTGATCACGTCGTTCACCGCACCGTCCGACATCCATCCGGAGTGACGTGTCGGTGACCAAGCAGACCGTCGAAGCCGTGCCGGCGACGGAGCCCGAGGGCTCGCCTGCGCCGCGCGTCGTGCCCGTCTGCGACTGCGACACGACGCCCGTCACCGCGGCTGACGGGAGCGAAGGCGCACAAGACGCGAGTCCGGATACGTCGCGCACGTCCTCGGCACGCCCGTTCGCGCGACTCCCCCTCTGGCTCCGCGTGGGCGGCGCCATCGTCCTCTGGGCCGTCGTCTACCACTTCTGGCTGCCGGTGGCCTCGTGGCTCTCCGAGGACCTGCTGCGGCTCGACGACGGCCGCTTCGCCTCGGCCCTCGAGTTCTTCATCTACGACACCGTCAAGGTGCTGATGCTGCTCACGATCGTCGTGTTCGGCGTCGGCATCGTGCGCTCGTTCTTCAGTCCCGAGCGCACGCGTGCGCTTCTGCACGGACGGCGCGAGACCACCGGCAATGTGATGGCCGCGAGCCTCGGCACAGTGACGCCCTTCTGCAGCTGCTCGGCCGTGCCGCTCTTCATCGGCTTCGTCGAAGCCGGCGTCCCCCTCGGCGTAACGCTGTCATTCCTGATCGCGGCGCCGATGGTCAACGAAATTGCCCTGGTGTTGCTCTACGGGCTGTTCGGCTGGAAGGTCGCCGGCCTCTACCTCGTCACCGGCCTTCTCATCGCCATCGTCGCCGGCTGGGTGATCGGTCGCCTCAAGCTGGAGCGTTTCATCCAGGACTGGGTCCTCGAGATCCGCATGGGCGAAGGCGTCGAAGGCGAGCGGCTCGACTGGCCGGCGCGCGTCGCCTACGCCCGGCAAGCTGTCAAAGACATCGTCGGCAAGGTCTGGCCCTGGGTCGTCGCCGGCATCGCCGTGGGCGCGGTCATCCACGGCTACGTGCCGGAGAACGCGCTGGCCAGCATCATGGGCGAAGACGCCTGGTGGAGCGTGCCGGCCGCGGTGCTGCTCGGCATTCCCATGTACTCCAACGCCGCCGGCATCATCCCGATCGTCGAGGCGCTGCTCGAGAAGGGCGCCGCGCTGGGCACCGTGCTGGCCTTCATGATGGCGGTCATCGCCCTCTCGCTGCCCGAGACGATCATCCTGCACAAGGTGCTCAAGTGGCAGCTCATTGCCGTCTTCCTGGGCGTCGTGGGAGTCGGCATCATCTTCGTCGGCTACCTGTTCAACCTAGTCCTGTAGCAGGCGCCGGTTGAATGGATGCACTGACCGCATTCACCGACCGGACCGACCGTGACCTCAGCACATGACGTCTCACCGAGGAGGAACACTATGACCACTCAACACACACCACCCGACTGGGCCTTCGAGTTCCACGGCCACCGCTGCCCGTTCATGCCGCTCGGCTATCGCATGGGCAAGCTCGCCATGGAACACCTCGGCGTCGAGCGCGAGCAGGACCACGGCTTCTTCGTCTTCCCCGAGATCGGCGAGGGCCACCCCCAGACGTGCATGGCCGACGGCCTGCAGTCGGCTACCGGCGCCACCTACGGCAAGGTGGTCATGGCCAAGACGTTCTACGGCAAGCTCGCCGCGGTCTTCTATCATCCGGAGAAGGGCGCCGTGCGCTACGCCCTCAAGCCATCGTTCGTCGACGGCTTCGGTCAGTTCGAGTTCTTCGCCTATCGCAAGCGCGGCGTCGAGCCCTCGCAGATCCCGGTCGAGGTCACCGACGAAGTGATCACCTGGACCTACGAGCAGTCCGACGACGACATGTTCATCGTGCAGGACCTGCCCGACTTCACCTACACCCCGGTCAAGGGTTCGTTCAACAAGACGCTCTGCACCTCGTGTGGCGAGTACGTCTTCGACCGCTACGTGCGCATCAAGGACGGCGCGCCGGTCTGCATTCCGTGCTCCGGCTACGAGCCGGTCTCGCAGCGGCGATAGGAGCTCACGATGGGTGATCCGACGGAAGCGGATCGTCGGCAAGCGACGACCGACGCCGGCACGAGCGGTGCGGCTCCCGATCTGCGCGTCTTTGCCGACGACATGGTCGCCGCGATCGGCCTCGAAAGCGCGCCGGTCGCGGTCTTCTTCGTCGCTCCCGACGCCGACATGGCGCCCTTCACCGGCTGGACGCCGGTCGAGCGCCATCGCTACTGCCAGGCGCTCATGAAGGCACGCGGCGGCGAGCGCGTCATCCTCGACGCCGACGAGTTGGCCTGCCCGGCAGCGGCCCGAGCCTTCGGCTTCAGGCCGCTGCCTCAAGCCCTGCAGACCGGCAAGGGACTCGTCGGCTTCGGCATCGTCGCCGAGCCCGAGAGCGGCGCGCGCATGTTCGAGGGCATGAGCTGTCTCGAGCCGGGCACCGTGGCGCGCCTCGCGCTCTGTCCACTGGCTGAGGCGCCGATGGTGCCCGACGTCGTGGTCGTCGAGGGCCCGCCGGAGCAACTCATGTGGCTGCTGCTCGCCGAGGTGAACCTGCGTGGCGGCGAGCGCCTGCTGGGCAGCACCGCCGTCTTGCAGGCGACCTGCGTCGACGCCACCATCATCCCGTACATCGAGCAGCGCCTGAACTTCACCATGGGCTGCTACGGCTGCCGCGAGGCGACCGACTTGCAGCCGGCCGAGACGGTCGTCGGGTTTCCCGGCGACCGTCTCGGCCGCCTCGTCGACAGCCTCGCGTTCCTCGCGGAGAAGGCGGTGCCGCGCTCGCGCGCCAAGCGGGCGCATGAGGCGCTCGTCAGCGGGCGCGCGACCGACACCGACGCACGATCCCCGTTTCAAGAGCGATGACCGTCTACCTCATCGCCTTCTTCGTGACGCTCGCGTTCACGATCGTGCTCACCGTCGCCGGCCTGGGGGCGGCGTTCATCCTCGTGCCCATCTACCTGGCCCTGGGCGTGGAGATGCACTCGGCGCAGGCGACGGCATTGCTGCTCAATGCGATCGCCATGGCCTTCGCCTGCGCGCGCTACATCCCCGCGAAGCTCGTGGACTTCCGAGTCGCCATCCCCATCGTCGTCGTCGCGACGATCCTCTCGCCGCTCGGGGCCTACGTCAGCTCGTTTGTGCCGGTGACGACGCTGAAGTGGCTGTTCGTCGGCTTCCTCGTCTTCGCCGGTGTCATGATGCTGTTCTACAGGCCCAAGCCACACGAGCCGGCAGGCCGGGGCGAGCTCCTGGGCGTGGGTGTCGGCGTCGGCGGCGCGGCCGGCTTTCTCGGCGGCATGCTGGGCGTCGGCGGAGGCAACTTCGTCGTCCCGGCGCTCGTCTGGCTCGGGCTCGACGCCAAGCGCGCCGCCGGTACCACGGCCTTCGTCGTCGTCTTCGCCTCGTTCACGGGCTTTCTGGGCCAGGCATCCGTCGCCACCATCGACCTCACGCTGCTCGCCTGGACCGCCGCAGCCTCGATCATCGGCGCCCTGATCGGCTCGTGGCTTATGCACCGCAAGCTTCAGGCGGCGCAGGTCAAGACGTCCATCGGCGTGCTGCTCTTCTTCATCGCCGCCACCATGGCCTACAAATTGCTGGCGTAGGGGGCTGGGCCATGTCGCACGACCACAACCATGGAGCGCTTGCCGCGTCCTTCGGCGTCCATCACGCCACCCTCGAAGTCGAGTGCGTCGGCAGAGAATGCGCCGACGGTTGCTGTGTCTATGCGCCCACGCAAGTGACTGAACTGCCGATCTGACCGAGAGGAGTCTCATATGCCCTGGTTCGCCGGCGTGACCCGCCAAGAGATCGATTGGGGTCCGACGATCGACCCCAAGAAGTGTGTGTCCTGTGGCCTCTGCCTCAACTGCGGCAAAGACGTCTTCGACTGGGTCGACGGCAAGTCCACGGTCGCCCGGCGTGACGACTGCGTGGTCGGCTGCATGACCTGCGGCAACCTCTGTCAGGGCCACGCCATCAGCTTCCCGCCGCTCGATGACCTGCGCAAGGCCTACCGCGACAACCACGTCTGGAAGCACGTCAAAGCGGCCATGATCAAAGCGGGCAAGATCCCCGCGCAGTCGTAGGGCCGGCGAACGATGGAGGCTCACGCCGACATCCAGGCCGGCATCTGCGGCTTTCGCACCCACGTGACGGCGAGCGCCCAGCGCGCTCGCCTGGTGAGCTTCACCCTCGACACCGACTGCGAGACGGTGGCCGCATTGGCCGCGGCGCTGACCGGACACGGCGACTTCGACGCCTTCGACGAGATCGACCCGCGCACCGACGGCAGCCTCATGCCGATCGTGCGCACACACCTCAAAGGCTGTTGCGCCGGCTGTGCCGTACCGGTAGGCGTGTTCAAGGCGATGCAGGTCGCTGCCGGACTGGCGCTCCCCAAAGACATCGAGATCGGGTTGTCACTTGACCGCACGGTCACGACAGGCGGCACACCACCAGATAGCGAGCAAACCCCAGGAAAGGTGACGGAATGAGCGATGCAGCCAAGAGCCCCATGGACATCCTGCGAGCGGCAGCGCCCGAGGGCGCGAAGACGTATCTCGATCACAAAGCCGCCGTGATGGAGAACCCCGAGCTTCAGGCGGTACCGACCAAGTACAAGCTGCTCGTCGGCATCGGCGTCGCGGCGGCGCTGCAGTCGAGCACCTGCACGCTGATGTGGTCCAAGCTCGCCAAGCAGGCCGGCGCGACCCAGGCCGAGATCGCCGAGGCGATCCTCGTGTCGCGCCTCATGAAGATGGCCACCGTCAACGACACCGCCGCCGACGCGCTGGCGTGGCTCGACGAGCAAGGCTGAACGGAGCGAAGCGCGATGAAGAAGGCTGCCGTGCTCGTGCTCGACGAGTCGGTCGCGCTCGAACTGCGGCGCGTCCTTGACCACGATGACGGACCCGCCGCCCTCGTCTTCGTGCGGGAGCACCTGCAGGTCAAGGTCCGGGAGATGCTGGAGGGCGGCTGACGGGTCCTGATCCAGGTGCCCCGTGGGGGCGCCGACGCCAGTTGTCTTTCGCGCTACTAGACTGTGCCAAACCAGACCGGGGCCGGCGTGCTGCGGGCAGTATGCATCCGCATTGCTCCCCGTTTGGCCGGTGCCCCATATTTCGTCCATCACGTCCCGACGGCTCAGTGAAGGGTCAAGACATGAGCAAAGTGATGAATCTCGTCCTTGAAGACGAGGACATGCTCGAGCTGATGAGAGTCCTGCTCGACGACGACGCCGCAGGCGCGCTCGAATGGCTCAGGGCTCACGTGAGCGGCAAGGCCCCCCACGTGCTCGAAGACAGGTCGAGCCCCAAGCATCCACGGTCGTAGGGCGTCGCGCCGGACACGATGACCTTCAACGACTGAGACAGTCTCGGCCTGCGGGGGCATCGAGGTGACGCCCCCCCAATCCCCGTCGATGGAGCCGTCAGAGTCATGCTTGCCGCTGGAATCCTCTGCTGCTTCCCGGTGCCTTGGACCGTCCTCGCCTGGTCGTCGCAAGATCACCATAGTGGGCCGTCACGGGGCTCCCATCCCCTGCTCCCGTACCTCAGGAATGGTGACATCGTCGGGCAACAGCCGCTCGAGCAGGTAGGCGAGAGCGATGAACACCGGCAGCGTCACCGCCGTGCGCACCAGCGAGAACTGCCAGCCGAGAAAGGCCACCTCGAAGGTGAGCATGGGGATCTTGAGGGCCGAGAAGGCGCCCAGGTAGATGAACACGTTGCGCGGCGCCGTGCCCTTGTGCCACAACGCGACGGCGACCGGGAAGGCGCCGTAGAGCGGGCCGGCCTGCAGAGTGCCGAGCAGCACCATCCAGACGATCGCCAGCGGGCCCGAGTCGCGGCCCACGTGCCGCTCGACGATGCTGCGTGGCACCCACACGTCGAAGAGCCCGACCAGCAGGAACATCGCCGGCAGAAAGGCGGCCATCTCCAGCGTGAAGGCCCAGAAGCCGACGCCGACGTCGTGGCCGAAGGCGAACGGCGCCACAAAGCGGTCGTAGGCCCAGAGCACGACGACGAGCCCCGCCAGGGCCCAGGGGAACGCGGTCTTCAGCGTCTCGCGGGCACGCTTCATACGGGTCGCCATCGCTAGCTCAGGATCACGGTCATGACGAGCGCCACCACGACCGCGCCGCCGAAGGCAAGCAGGTTACGCAGCACGGCGATGCGACGGCCGAAGAAGCGAATCTCGATCGGCAGCGTGACCACGCCGACCATGAGCAGCGTGGTGATGAACGCGGCCAGCACGGCGGTGGTGGCGCCGTTGTCCTTGAGCACCCCGGCCAGGGGAAAGGCGACGAAGCCGGGGATCAGCGCGATGCTGCCGACGATGAGGGCGGCGACGAACGGCACGGGGCCACCGCCGCCTAGCCAGCGCTCCAGGGTGGCCGGATGCACGGCCGCCATCAGCAGGCTCACCGCCGCCAGGACCGTGACCAGCGTGGGCAGCAGGTTGACGAACATGCGCAGGCCGCGTCGCACGCCCATGAGAGTCTTGCGCCGGTCGGCGATCAGCGAGGCGATGAGGGCGACGGCCGTGAGGGCGAGAAGGATGAGCATCAGGCGTCTTGCCCCTGTGCGTCCTGGCAGGCGCCCTTGCACAGCACCGCGAGGACCAGAGACGGCTCGGCGGCGTGCAGCGACCGGGTCGTCGCCCCGCCCGGCACGTACACCGCGCCCGGAGCGGCGACCAGCTCTTCCTCGGACCCGGACGTGACCGTGACCAGGCCGCGCAGCACGACGAAGACGACGTCCTCAGCCATCTGACACGGCGGGATCGCGCCACCCGCGTCGAGCTCGATACGTCGCACTTTGGCCTGTCCCTGATCGAGCAGGACCGCGGCACGCACTCCGGAGGCGGGCGTGGCGGCGGGCTCTGACGGTGCCCTGTTCAGGTCGAAGCTCTTCACGGCTGCCCGGGCGCTTTCTCGTCAGAAGGCCGGCGTGGCGACGGCTTCCCCGAACCCTGCGCGTCAGACAGCGCCTCACGACGCTTGAGGAAACTCTCGAGCCGGGCGCGTGCGGCGCTGATGTGGTCGGCCCAGGCGTCGAGCGCCTGCAGGCCCTGGGCGGTCAGGGTGTAGGTGTGCCGCGCCGACCCCGCCTGCGGCGTCTCCCATGTCGAGGTGACGCAGCCCTGCTCGTCGAGGCGACGCAGCGTGCGATAGAGATGGCCGCGGTCGGCCGCGGGAGCGTCGGGCAGCGCAGCCAGGCGATCGAGCAGCTCATAGCCGTGAGCTGGGCTCTCGGCGAGTAGCAGGAGCAGCCAGGGCTCGAGTCTGGACAGCGCGCGGCCCGCTCCGGGCGCGCAGGGCTGACAGCGCGCAGGCGTCGAGTTCGCGGGTGATGGGCCGGGGGAGTCCATAAGTGCTCTTCGCAACTATATGCCTTACGCATCTGCCTCGACAACCCCTGTTCTGCGTGCTCGGAATCAGCCCGCAGTCTGCGCACCGGAGTCCTTGCGGCTCGTGTCACGCATCGAGATCACTGCGGCTCATGTCGCGCATCGGGGCACGACGGCCGCGCGTCACCTCAGCCGCAGCAGCCGCTACCTGGGCAACAGGGTGATGTGCCCGCCGACGCCGGCTTGGTCGCGCGCACGAAGCCGCTGACCAGGCGCACGCCCTCGGGCAGCGGCGGAGCGCCGCACATGTTGTTCTCGGCGGAGCCGTCGTAGACGTTGGTCACCTCGACGCTGGGGTCGGTGAAACCGGCCTTGCGCAGGCGCGCAAGGAAGTCCTGCTCCTCGAGCGCGCCGGCGATGCAGCCCGACCAGGCCTCGACGTCGCGCATCAGCTCGCCGGGAAGCAGGCTCATGTCGCCCTGGAACAGGACGTCGCTGATCGCGAAGCGTCCGCCTGGCCTCAACACGCGGTAGGCCTCGGCCAGGGCGCGGTCCTTGTCGGTCGAGAGGTTGACCACGCAGTTACTGATGATCACGTCGACGGAGGCGTCGGGTAGCGGGATGTGTTCGATCTCACCTTTGAGGAACTCGACGTTGGTCGCGCGGGCTTTGCTCTGGTTCTCGCGCGCCAGGGCGAGCATCTCGTCGGTCATGTCGAGGCCGTACGCCTTGCCGGTCGGCCCGACGCGGCGGGCCGAGAGCAGCACGTCGATGCCGCCGCCGCTCCCGAGATCGAGCACGACCTCGCCGGGGCGCAGGTCGGCGAGCGCCGTGGGGTTGCCGCAACCGAGGCTGGCGAGAACGGCCTCGGGGGGCAGGTCGCTGGTCTCGTCGATGTCGTAGAGGCCGCGCGCCAGCTCGTCCTGCGGCTCGACGGCGGCGCCGGTCGCAGGGCTGCAGCCACAGGAGCAGCCGCACGGCTGCGCGTTGCCGGCCGCCACGGCGCGTTCGGCGTAGTGGCCGCGGATGCGGGTCTTGAGGTCGGCGTCACCGGTCGATTTGGGCATGGCTTCCTCTCGGACGTTCATATCAATGTTTCTTGCTTGTAAGCGTACGACCCGGACGCCCGGCGGTCAACCCCATATCAACAGGAGTTGTGCTAAGGTCATCGGTGATGAAGGCCACGACACAAAACAAAGGCAAGCGCCCGGCCCCGGCCCAATGCTGTCCGGCGCCAGAAGCAGCGACCGGCCGCTGCTGCCCTGCGCTCGACGCCGTCGAGCTGGCGCATCTCAACCGGGTCGCCAAGGCCTTGAGCGACCCGATCCGCCTGGGCATGCTCGACGTCATGGCCCAGGGACGCGCCTGCTGCGGCCTGCACGAACCGGCGCAGCGAGGCGTACCCGGCGCCGTCGAGCCGACCGGCGTCTGCGTGTGTGACTTCCAAGACCACTTCGGACTGGCCCAGTCGAAGGTCTCCTATCACCTGCGCGTGCTCAAAGAGGCCGGCCTGGTGACCGAAGAGGCGCGCGGCAAGTGGACCTTCTACGCGATCGATGGCGAGGCGGCGGCGAGTGCTCTCGACGCACTGCGCGACATCATGCGTATCTGACACGCGCAATCAAGACCAAGGAGTGAGCAGATGTCCTGGCTAGACGACGTTCCACGCGAACAGATCGACTGGGGACCGACTATCGACGAGGCGGCGTGTCGCGAGGGTTGTCGGGTCTGTTTCGACTTTTGCCAGAACGGCGTGTACGAGCAGGTCGACGGACGAGTCAAGGTGTCCAAGCGCACGGCGTGCATCGTGGGCTGTTCTCACTGCGCAAGCCTCTGCGAGAGCGGCGCGATCGCGTTCCCATCACTCGAGGAGCTGCGCGCGGCGCACCCGCGCCCATGATCAGCGGGTGCGCATGCTCGACGAGGCGCGCTGATGCCGGAACGCACTGAAAACCCCACGGCGGCTACCGGGGCACCTGTCGCCGACCGTCTCCGCAAGGTCTACGTCGAGCCCACCAACGCCTGCAATCTGAATTGCAGGACGTGCGTGCGGCACGCCTGGAACGCACCTGAAGGCTTCATGGACTGGGAGGTCTATGAGGCGGTCGTAGAGGGCCTCGCCGCGGCTGCGGATGGCGGTGGCGATCAAGCCGCCGGCACGATCGCCCTGATGGGTCTCGGAGAGCCCCTTCTCCACCCCCGGTTCCTCGACATGGTCCGGCTTGCGAAGGAGCGCGGCCTGCGGGCCGAAGTCACGACGAACGCCCTCCTTCTCGACAAGACACTGGCCGACGGCCTCCTGGCCGCCGGCCTCGACCAACTCGTCGTCAGCATTGATGGCGCCTCGGCGGAGACGTTCGGTCAAGTGCGCTCCGGCGCATCTCTCGAGAAGGTCGTGAGCAACGTCAGCCTTCTGCACGACAGGCGCAGCTACAGCTACGGACCCAGCACGCGGATCGGCATCGAGTTCGTGGCCATGCGCAGCAACGTCGACGAGCTTCCCGGCCTCAATAGGCTCGCCGCACAGCTGGGGGCGTCGTTCGTCATTCTCAGCAACGTCCTGGCGTACACGCCCGAGCTGACGGCCGAGACGCTCTACGACCGCAGCGTAACGACCTATGGCGGAGAGAGCACAAGCGTGTTCCCGTACTGGCACCTACCGAAGTTCGATTGGGATGAGCATGTCGGCGCATCGCTTGGGCGGGCCCTTAAGACGGCAGGTGGCGTCAGCATCCTCGACCAGAGCACGGCGGGCGCCAACAACCACTGCCCCTTCGTGCACGCCGACGCCTGCGCGGTGGCCTGGCACGGGGGTGTGAGCCCGTGCCCACCTTTGCTCCACATCTACACCTGCTACGTGCAGCAGCGCGAGAAGCTCATGACGCGTTGGGAAGTCGGCAGGGTGCCGGCCGAGGATCTCGCGGCGATCTGGGCGAAACCCGACTACGTCGCGTTTCGCGACCGGGTACGCCGCTTTGACTTCCCGCCGTGCACCGACTGTGCCTGTGACCTGGCCGAAGGCAATCTCGAAGACTGCGTCGGCAATCCCCATCCGGTCTGCGGGGACTGCCTCTGGGCGCGAGGGATCATTCGCTGCGCCTAGCCTGACGGGCAACCGGTGACAATCGAGCGACCGGGTAGGCGACCGGGTAGGCACCGGGACAACAGAAGACGGTCATTTGCAGCAAGAAACGTTGTGATTTTGACAACGTTTGGTGCACCTCAGTGGACAACTCTCGAACCTTCGTCACGAACTGAGGTCACTTATCGATGCATTGCAGCCCATGTCCCAGAGGCTGAAGACGCCCGGTCGATACTCGCGTACGAACTGAAATGCTATTCGACAGGAAGACCGGCCAGCGCCGCGACTGCACCGAGAAGACCCGCCGCCAGCAGACCGACGACGACACTGCGCCGTAGCCCAATCATCCACACCGCCGCCGCGACAAGGACCGCGACCTGCCATGCGTGTCCGATGCCGGCCGCCAGCGGGATCACCGAGCCCGCGATGGCACCGACCGCTGCCGGACCAGCTCCCGTCAGGAAGCTCTGGACGGCAACGCTGTGTCGCAGCTGGTCGAAGTGGCGTGCGCCGATGATCACGAAGAAGAACGACGGAGCAAACGCGACGACTGCCGCGAGAACGCCGCCGGCGATACCGGCGGCCGCGTAGCCGACGACAGCCACCGTCTGGACGACCGGACCCGGGGTGATCTGCCCAAGCGCCACGGCAGTCAGGAACTGCCCGGCGGTCATCCAGTGGTAGCGGTCAACGGCATCGGCTTGCATGAGCGGCACGATGACGAATCCGCCGCCATAGGAGAGCGCGCCGACCTTGAAGGCCACCCAGGCGAGTGAGGCCATCCCCCCGGCTCCACCCGCAATGACAGAGGCAAGGGGCAGGAATCCGACACTTCGCAGCCCGTTGGTCGAGCGATGGCGCAGATGCACGGCCATCTCGGTCAACCCACAGAACACAAGGACGAGCACGAGAAACGGTCCCAGGGTCGCTGCCGCCACGCCGCCGAGAAGCACATAGACGACCCATCGCGACCGTGCCGCCCGCTGTTTGCCGACGCGCTTCCAGCTGCCCGGTATCAAACCGATGGCGGCGTTCGCGGCCACAGCGGCCACAGCGGCACCTGCCCCTGCGGCCGCACCCATGAGCCACAACGGAGGGTGCTCCGCCAGGACGAGGGCGCTGAGCCCGAGGATGATGACAAGGCCGGGCAGCGAGAAGCAGATGCCGCCGATGACCGCCCCAACGGCACCCCGCAACCGCCAGGCACAGTAGATGCCGAGCTGCTTGGCCGCAGGACCCGGAAGCAAGTTCGCCGCTGCAAGGCCGTCGTGGAACTCGCGGTCGGTGATCCAGCCGCGCTCGTGCACGCAGAGCCTGTGGAGCATCGCGACCAGCGCGGGCGGTCCGCCGAAGCCGAAGAGGCCGATGCGACCCCACTCACGAGCGATCGTGGCAAGGCTTACGTGGGGCGCCTTTGACGCGACGTGGTGAACCACGCCGCCGCCTTCAGGGCGGGCGGAACCGATCATGCTCACATGGGGCGGTCACTCCCGCCTGCCTTCGCGAGCGAGCGCCCCGACATCATCGATGAACGAGCGATACGCCTCGATCTTCGTGGCAATGGACGCAGGCCAGCTTTGAAGGAAGTCGAGTCCTTCCTCGGTGATCTTGTAGGCACGCCGGGCAGCCCCAGGACTCTCGGTGAGCCAAGCAGAATCAAGGAACCCTTCATCGTCGAGGCGCCGCAGTCGTCGGTAGACCCTCGTGGGATCGACGCCCTCAAAGCCATACCGCTTGAGTTGATCGATCAGGTCGTAGCCGTGTGATGGATCTTGGGCGATCAGTAGCAGCAAACAGGGATCGAGGAAGTTGTCGTGTCGGGACCCACACTGACACGACCCCGAACTGTGTCGCTTGCCGGTGTGGCAGTCATCGCTCTTGCACATGTCTCTCCCCTGGTGTTGTGAAGCTGCGCTTCGGAAGGGCGCGCGTCAGCAGATAGATGCATTATGCACATATCAGCATCGCGTGCAATGGCGAACAATGCCAGCAGAGCGATCGGGTAGGCGACCGGGTAGGCGACCAGATCGCAGGAAATGCCTATTTGCAGAGAAAAACGTTGTCGTTTCAACAACGTTTGGTGCCCCCGGAAGGATTCGAACCTTCGACCTCGCGCTCCGGAGGCGCGCGCTCTAATCCCCTGAGCTACGAGGGCAGCGGAGAGCGATTCTAGCACGGGCGGCGGCCGCGCCGCGCGCCGTCGCAGGCCTCCGACGGCGGAAGGAGCCGCGACCACGCGCCTCGGGCGGCCGCCGCGACCGCTACGCGAGATGGTCGAGAGCAGCGGCGAGCTCGACGTCGCGCGTCGTCACGCCGCCGGCGCTGTGCGTCACGGCGCGCAGGGTCACCTTGTTGTAGCGGATGTCGATGTCGGGGTGGTGCCCCATCGACTCGGCGACCTCGGCAAGCTGCTCGACGAAGTCGACGGCGCGGGGGAAGTCGGCGAAGCGGAACGTCTTCGTCAGGGCGCCGCCGACGTAGGTCCAGCCGTCGAGGTCGGCGACGGCGGCGTCGATCTGCTGGGGCGTCAGGGTCTCCATGGGCACCTCCCATCTGAGCCTCACGTGCGTCCGGTCCGGCGGACGCCGGACTTCCGTCAGGTCTCTACTCTTCCCCTCGGCCGCGCAGGGCACGCTCGACGTCGCGCTGCGCGTCGCGGGCCGCCATGTCGGCGCGCTTGTCGTAGAGCTTCTTGCCCCGGGCGAGGCCGATCTCGACCTTCGCCCGACCGTCCTTAAAGTAGAGCTTCGTCGGGACGATGGTGTAGCCGCGCTCGTTGACCTTGCCGGCGATGCGGTCGATCTCGCGCGCGTGCAGCAGGAGCTTGCGCGGGCGCAGCGGTTCGTGGTTCCAGACGTTACCCTGGGCGTACGGGCTAATGTGCATGCCGAGCAGGAAGACCTCGCCGCCGCGGATCTCGGCGTAGCTGTCGCGCAGGTTCACGCGGCCCTCGCGCAGCGACTTGACCTCGGTGCCGGCCAGGACTATGCCGGCCTCGAAGGTCTCGTCGATGAAGTAGTCGTGGTACGCCTTGCGGTTGCCGGCGATCTGCTTGATGCCCGTCTCGCGCGCCATGGACCTAGGGTATACCGCGAGAGTCAGCGGTTGCGGCGGTACTGCTCGCGGCCGGGAGCGCGGCGGCGCGGCGGACGACCGCCGGTGGTCCGCCGGTTCGGCACGCGGCCGGGAGCCGTGACCGGCCGCTCCGGCTGGTCGAGCGCCGGGACCAGGTCGACCCTTCCGCGCACGCGGTCGAGGCGCTCGACTTTGACCTCGATCTGGTCGCCGAGCTGGTAGCGGCGGCCGCTGGCGTCACCCACCGCCGCCGTCTCGTGCTCGCTGAGCGAGAAGCGCTCCCCGCCGAGCGCGCGCATCGACAGATAGCCCTCGTAGGTGCCGCCGAAGCGCACGAAGATGCCGCCGGGGACGAGGCCGATGATCTCGCCGTTGAAGGCGGTCTCCCACCCCATGTCGAGAAGTCGCTCGTCGAGGAGGAAGGTGAGGGCGATGTCGTCGCCGTCAAGCTCGGTCCGCGAGATGGTGCGCTCGGCGACAGAGCACGCGTCGGCGAGGGCCGCCAGCTCCTCGCCCTCCGGCGCCCCCGGGCCGTCGCCAAGCTCCTTGAGCAGGGCGCGGTGCACGACCAGGTCGGGGTAGCGGCGGATCGGCGAGGTGAAGTGCAGGTAGCCCGGGCTGGCGAGGCCGAAGTGGCCGCGGTTCTGGGGCGCGTACACGGCCTGCTTGAGCGAGCGCAGCAGAAGGACGGGCCAGGCCAGACGGCCGCGGCCCTCGCGCGCGCTGGTGGCGGCGATCGCCGCCGCGACGCGCGCGTACACCGCGCCCAGCTGGCCGCTCGCCAGCGCCCCCGCGGGCAGCGCCGGGACCGGCACACCGAGCTCCTCCAACTGGTCGAACAGCTCGATCGCGCTCTGCGCGTCGGGCGGCTCGTGGACTCGGAAGATCGCCGGCGCCTTGCGCTTGAGCAGGAACTCGGCGACCGCCTCGTTGGCGGCCAGCATGTACTCCTCGATCAACGCGTGCGAGGCGGTCTCGGGGCGCGCCACGGCGCCCGTCAGTCGGCCGTCGGCGTCGAACGTGTACTCGGGCTCGAACGAGCCGATGCGCAGGGCGCCGCGGGCGAAGCGCCTGCGGCGCAGGATGCCGGCCAGCTCGGCGGCCAGACAGAGCTGTTCGACGAGACCGGCATCTGCCTCGGTCGTGGCGTCGGGCACGGCGGCCGGGGGGCGTGGAGGCGCGGCCGGCATCGTGCTCGCGCCGTCGCCGGCGACCTCCAGACCCGCGGCCGCGCCGCGCGCCTCGAGGATGCCGTCGACGAACCCGTACGTGAGGCGATGGTCGCTGGCGATGAGCGAGCGGTAGAACTGGGTGGACGTCCGCCGGCCCTCGGCGTTGAAGGTGAACTCGACGGTCACGCACTTGCGCGCGATCCGCGGCCGCAGGCTGCAGAGGTCGGACGAGAGGGCCGCGGGCAGCATCGGCTCGGCCCGCAGGGGCAGGTAGAGACTCGAGGTGCGTCGCCGCGCCTCGAGGTCGATCGCGCCGCCCTGGTCGACGAAGTACGACACGTCGGCGATGTGGACGTGGGCGCGATAGCCGTCGCCCTCGCGGGCGACCGAGATCGCGTCGTCGAAGTCGCGCGCCGTGTCCGGGTCGATGGTGAACGTCGGCAGGCCGGCGAGATCGCGGCGAGTCCCGTCGGGGCGCGCGGCGCGCGCCCCGACCGCGCTCGCCTCGTCCAGCACCTCGTCGGCGAAGCCCTGTCGCGCCCCGGCCCCATACATCAGGGCCTTCAGCGCCGCCTCCAGGCTGTCGGCGGAGCCGAGCACCTGGACGACGCGCAGCCGGTCACCGGGCGCCGGCACGGCAAGGACGAGATCGTCGAGCTCGAACGGCACGCTCCCCTTGGCCGTGAGATGCGAGCCCTCGTCGGCGTGGATCGGTTCGAGCGACCAGAAGCGGCCCCAGCGCGCGACCCGGAACGGCCGCGGCGCTGGCGGCGTCGGCGCCTTCTTGGGCGGCCTCGTCACCGTCGCCCCGGACTGTACGTCACCGCGTCACCGTGCAGCGATGAAGGCGAGCGCGCGAGCCAGCGTCTCGTCCTTCTTCGTCTTGGAGTCGTCCGGGGCCACGACGTCCGGCCTGATGCCCTTCTTGTCGATGTTCGTCCCGTCGGGCGTGTAGTAGTTGGCCGTCGTCAGTTTGAGGCTGGCGCCGTTGCCCAGCGGCACGATGCTCTGCACGACGCCCTTGCCGAAGGTCTTCTCGCCGATCACGGTCGCCCGGTCAAGGTCCTTGAGCGCTCCCGTGACGATCTCGGAGGCGCTCGCCGAGTAGCGGTTGACGAGGACGATCGCGGGCAGGTCGGTGGCCGGTGTCGCATTGCTCTGGTACACCTCGAGCGGCGAGTGCAGCCCCTTCGTCGATACGACCTCCCCGCGCTGGAAGTCGCCCGCCACATCGACAGCGTCCGAGATGAAACCGCCCGGGTTGTAGCGCAGGTCGAGGACGATCCAGTCGGCGCCCTTCTTCTCGAGCTTGTCGATCTCGCGGCGCACCGCGTCGCCGGCGCCACCGTCGAACACGTAGAGTTGCACGTAGCCGACGTCGTCGCCGCCGGCCTTCAGCATCCTGGACTCGGTCATCGGTATCGGGATCGTCTTGCGGACCAGGGTGACGTCCCGCTCCCCGGTCTCGCCCTTCTTGCGCACCGTCAGCGTGACCTCGGTGCCGGTCTCGCCCTTGATGCGGGCGACGCTCGCATCCGTAGCCTCGCCTTTGGTCGTCTTGCCGTCGACGGCAACGATCGCGTCGCCTGGGCCTAACCCGGCCGCCTTCGCCGGTGACCCCTCGAACACGGCCGTGATGACGAGGGCGCCGTCCTGCTTCTGCAGCCCCGCGCCGATTCCGGAGTACTCGCCCTTGCTCTGCTCCTCGATGAGCTTCGCCTCGGTCGGCGAGAGGTAGGCCGTGTATGAGTCGTCGAGCGACTTGAGCGTGCCGTCGACGCCCTTCTCCGACAGCGTCTCGGGGTCCACTTCATTGTAGTAGCGGCCCTGCAGCTCCTCGATGATGCGCTGCTGAAGCTGTCCGGCGCGGGCGGCGGCGCTGAGCTCGTCCGGCGTCAGCCGGACGACGTTGTCGCCGTTCACCCGCCAGCCGGCGAAATAGCCGACGAGAAACCCGAGGGAGATGAGGATGACGACGAGGGCTGTCTTGAGCGAGCGCACTGCTCAGGAATGGTAGTCCCGGGCGCAAGCCGCGGCAAACCGCCGGCGACCGCTCAGGGCAAGTAGCCCATGGGGTCGACCGGCGTCCCGTTGACGCGCACCTCGAAGTGCAGGTGCGGGCCGGTCGCGTACCCCGTCGACCCGACGTAGCCGATGACCTGACCCTTCTTCACCGACTGGCCGTAGCCGACGGCGACCGAGGACTGGTGCGCGTACAGCGTCGAGATGCCGCCTCCGTGGTCGATGGCCACGGTGTTGCCGTAACCGCTCACCCAGGTGGCGTAGATGACCTTGCCGCCGTCGGCCGCCCAGATCGCCGTGCCGCTGCTCGCCGCGATGTCGATGCCGGTGTGCAGGAGCCGTTTGTGGAGGATGGGGTGCATGCGATACCCGAAGCCCGAGGTGACCGTCCCGTTCACCGGCCACATCATGGCGCCGGTCCCGTGACCGCCGCCGGAGTTGCCGTTGATGATCGAGGTGAGCGCCTGGCTCTGGTCGAGAAGCTGGTCTTCCTGCCGCTCGAGCTCGGCCAGGTTCGAACTGGCCGCGGCCAGTGTCGCGCCCTTGTCCTGCCGCGCCGCATACGCGGCGTCGCGCTGCTCCCGCTGAGCGGCGCGCAGGGCGGCCAGCTCGGAGCGCTGCTGCTCGAGATCGGCCGCCGCCTTCACCGCGGCGTCCTGCTTGACGGTCAGCTCATCGCGCTGCGCCGCGACCGCGGCGCGCGCCTCCTCGAGCTCCCCGATGAGGTCGTGTTCGCCGCCGACCACGTCCTGCACGACGCGCAGGCGCCGCAAGAGGTCGTCGAAGCTCGACGACGACAGCAGGACGTCGAGGTACGACAGGTCGCTGGCCTTGTACGCCATGACGACCCGTTGCTCAAAGGCGATCTCCTGCAGCCCGAGCCTGTCTTCCGCGGCGCGCAGCTCGGCGCGATTCGCGCGCAGATCCTCGCGCAGGCGGTCGAGCTTGTCTCGCGACGCCGCGAGTCGCCGCTCGACCTGCGCGATCTGCGCCTCCGTCTGCGCCAGGTCGCCCTCGATCTGACCGAGGTGCGTGTCGATGCTCTGGATCTGCGCGTCAAGGCCGGCCTTGCGCTCGCTCGCCGCCGCGATCCGCTGGCGCATCAGCGAGAGCTGTTCGCGCGTGCGCGAGAGCTCGTCCTGCGCCTGTACCGCGGTCAGCGCGTGAGCCGTCGCCGGGACGAGCCCGGCGAAGAGGGCGGCGAGGATCGCCGCGAGCATGAGGGTGCGCAGCCGGGACATGACGTTCATCACCCTTCTTCGGCAGGGCGACCGTTTCCTGTAGACGGCCGCCGTCGGGTCAGGTGCGCAGGTAGCGACGCAAGGCGACCAGGCTGCCCACGGCGCCCAGCGCGCCGCCCAGAAGGGCCAAGGTCGGCAGCAAGCCGAGCGGCCAGCCCGAGCCTTCCCACCACAGTGGGTACTTGAAGAGCTTGATGTAGTCGAGCGCCGAGCTCTCGAGCCAGTTGACGAGGGCCCAGTTGGCGGCGTAGACGGAGAGCGCGCCGGCTATCGCGCCGATGAGGCCGGCGATGAAGCCCTCGAACACGAACGGCCAGCGGATGAACCAGTTGGTCGCGCCTACGAGCCGCATGATCTCCACCTCGCGGCGCCGGGCGAAGATGGACAGGCGGACGGTCGTCGAGATGAGGAGGATCGCCGCGGCCGAGAACAGGACCGTGGCCCCCCACATGCCCTTCTCGATGAGGTCGATCGTGCCCAGCATACGGCGCACCGTCTTGGCCGCATACTGGACGCCGTCCTGGGTCCCCGGAGTGTGCGAGACGATCGGCTCGTTGTAGAAGCGCTTTGCGACGGCGTCCACCTGGTCGGCATCCTTGACGTAGATCTCGTAGGACGCCGGCAGCGGGTTGATCGGCAGGCTGGCGGTGATGCGCTCGCCGAAGCTCTCACGGAAGCGCTTCAGCGCCTCCTCCTTGGAGATGAACTTGATCTCCTTGACCTCGGACATCGCCGTCACCTTCTGCTCGAAGGCCTGCTGTTGTTGCGGCGTCGTCTCGTCCTTGATGAAGACCTCGATCATGACCCTGTTCTTGAGGCTGGTGGCGCCCTCATTGAGGTTCTTGTCGGTCACGAGCACGAGGCCGAGGATCGCCGTCGAGATAAAGACGGTGATCACGGCGGCCATCGTCATGACCCAGTTGCGGCGCAGCGAGTCGAAAGCCTCGCCGAGGAAGAAACCGAGGCGCACGTCAGATCCCTTCCTCGAGCTCTTCGACGACCTGGTCGTACGAGCCGCGACGCTCGTCGCGGACGAGGCGTCCGACGTCGACCTGCAGCACGCGCCGGCGCATCCGGTTGACCATCTCCCGGTCGTGGGTGGCGATCAGCACCGTGGTGCCGGTGCGGTTGATGCGTACCAGCAGCTGCATGATGCCGACCGCGGTCTCGGGGTCGATATTGCCCGTCGGCTCGTCGGCCAGCAGCAGTGGCGGGTGGTTCACGAAGGCGCGAGCGACCGAGACGCGCTGCTGCTCGCCGCCGGAGATCTCGTGCGGAAGGCTGTTCGTCTTGTCGCCCAGACCGACGAGGTTGAGGATCTCGGGCACCTTGCGGCGGATCGACCGCCGCGGCTCGCCGACCACCTCGAGGGCGTACGCCACGTTCTCGTAGACGGTCTTGTTCTGCAGCAGCTTGAAGTCCTGGAAGACGCAGCCGATGTTGCGCCGCAGGAACGGCACCTTGCGCTGCGGCAACGTGCCGAGGTGGCGGCCGGCGACGAGAAGGCGACCCTCGTTCGGCTCGATCTCCTTGAGCACCAGCCTGATGAGGGTCGACTTGCCCGAGCCGGAGGCGCCGACCAGAAAGACGAACTCCCCCTTGCCGATGTGGCAGGTGAAGTCCTGAAGGCCGACCACGTCCGGGTCGTAGATCTTGGTGACGTTCTCGAAGACGATCATGTGTCTGGGCCGCTCCTCACTCTGCTCGCCGCAGACCAAGCGCTGATTATGGACGGCTGACCGGGCAAGTCAACCGGACCACGCAGCACCTCTATCGCTCACGTGCGGCACCGGACGCCGCCCTGCGCCTGCCTGGACCCGCCGTGGAAGGGCGAAGAAAAGGGGGTTGCCGCACGCTGAGAAGGACCAGTTTGAGCGAGCCAAAGGAGCACTGGTGGCCGGCAACCCCGGTCGACAGTTTCGTCGCCGCGGCGAGGGTTCCTTCCCCGCCGCGGCGTCCGTTTCGGGCGCGGCCCGCGGGCTGGCGCCCGTGGTCGCCACGCCCCCCCGCTCACCAGTGGTCGTGCTTCACCAGCTCGTCCAGCGGTCGCCGGTCGGTCGTCGCCCGCGCCTTGTCGGGGTAGCCAAGCGGCGTGAAGGCGATGGGCTCGACGTTGCCGGGCAGCCCGAGCACCTCACGCGCCGCAGCCGGGTCGAAGGCGGCGATCCAGCAGGTCCCCAGTCCGAGGGCCGTCGCCGCGAGGACGAGGTGGTCCATGGCGATGGTCGCGTCGACCTCGTCGTAGGGCTTGTCGTCCATGCGCCGCCAAGCCTCGCCGGGGACGGCGACCACGGCGATGACGAGCGGCGCCTGCGTGAACCAGCGACGGCCGTAGATGCGCCCCAGTTCCTCTTCCCTGCCCTTCGTCTGGACGACGACGAGCCGGAACGGCTGCTTGTTGGCGGCCGTCGGCGCCCTTCGGGCCGCCTCGAGCACCTTCGCGAGCAGCCCATCCGGCACCGGGTCCGGCTTGTAGCCGCGCACGCTGTAGCGGGCGGCGATCGTCTCGAAGAGATCCATGGGGCCCTCCTTGGGCGTGCAGCGGCCGACGGCGCAAGCCTAGCACCGAGGAGACCGCGCCGGGACTATGCGCAGGGCCGCCGCTCTCATAGGCTTGGGGTACGCACGACCACCGGGAGAGCGGAACGGCGATGTCGAAGACCATCCTCTGCCTCTGCAGGGACGTGACCGTCCAGGACGTTCGGCGCGCGGTCGCCGAAGGCTACGACGACATGGAGACCCTGAAGCGCTTCACCGGCGCCTGCACGGGGCCTTGCCAGGGCAAGACGTGCGTGGACGGCATCCGGCAGCTCCTTGCGGACCTCACCGGTCGCCCTCTGGACGAGGTGCCGGCGCCGCCGCGCCGGCCGCCCGTCACGCCGGTCCGGCTCGGCACGCTGGCGGCGAGGGACGAGGACTAGAGGTGCTCGGGCCGTCCGTCATCCCCGGGGCGACGTCGCGCGAGCTGGCTCCCGCCTACGACGCCGTGATCGTGGGCGGCGGCCTCCAGGGCGTGGCGCTCGCGTACGAGCTCGCGAAGCGACAGTTCGGCCGCATCGCAGTCCTCGAAGCCGCCTACCCGGGTGCCGGCGCGAGCGGCCGCAACGGCGAGATGATCCGCTCCGCCTTTGCCACCGACGAGTGGATCGGGCTCTTCGACGACAGCCTGCGGCGCTGGCAGACGCTCTCCGCGGAGCTCGACTTCAACGTCCTCTTCACGAGGGCCGGCTACCTCCTGCTCGCGTCGACCGACGCCGCCTGCGAGGCCGGCGCGCGCAACGTCGTGCTCCAGCGCCGGCACGGCCTGCACGTCGAGCTGCTCGGGCACGACGAGGTGCGCGCCCTGTGCCCGGAGATGTCGCCGGAGATGGTCGCCGGCGGCATCCTTCAGACCGACGCCGGCTTCGCCCATCACGACGCCACGCTGTGGGCGTACGCGCAGGCGGCGGCGCGGCGAGGGGTCGAGATCCACCCGTACACGACGGTGACCGGGTTCGGCGTCGCGGGCGACGCGGTCCGCTCGGTCGCGTCGAGCCGGGGTGAGATCTCGACCGATGTCGTCGTGAACGCCAGCGGCGGGCAGGCGCGTGAGATCGCGCTCCTCGCCGGCGTCGACGTCCCCATCGAGACGTTCCGCCTCGAGGCGATGGTGACCGAACCTCTCGCGCCGTTCCTGCGCCCGGCGGTCAGCTCGCCAGCGATCATGGGCTACTGCCACCAGACGACCAGGGGCGAGTTCGTCGGCGGTACGGAACCAGACGTTCCCACGCCGAGCACGAGTATCAAGTCGACGCTGGACGGGGCCCGGGACATGGCGACCAAGTTCGTGCGCCTCTTTCCCAGGCTCGCCGGCGTGCGCATGATGCGCCACTGGTCGGGCGTCGTCACGCAGACCGCCGACGTGGCGCCTATCCTGGGACGGGCACCGGAGGTGGACGGCTTCTACCTCGACTGCGGCTGGGTCTACGGGTTCGTCGGCGCCCCGGCCGCAGCGGCGCTCATGGCCGAGCTCATCGCGACCGGCTCTACGCCGCCGACACTCGAGCCCTTCGGTGTCGAGCGCTTCTCGACCGGCCGGCTGATCCGTGAGACCTCGCTGGTCGTCGCGTCCACGGACGCAGGCGTGACGTGAGGAGAACGGCGTCACGGCTGCCCGACGCTGGGCCGCGCGAGAAGGGCGACATCGAGTTCCTCTTCGAGGGCCGCGGCCTGGCGGCGCGCGACGGCGACACCGTCGCCGCCGCGCTGTTCGCCAACGGCGTCCGCGTGTTCGGCCGGAGCTCGAAGTACCACCGGCCGAGGGGCTACCGCTGCGGCCAGGGCCACTGCTCCGCCTGCGCGATGCGCGTGGACGGGCTGCCCGGCGTACGCACCTGCGTGACGCCTGTGCGAGCGGGCATGACCGTGGAGCGCGAGCACGCGTGGCCCAGCCCGAGCGTCGATGTGCTGCGCGTCGCGGAGATGCTCTCGCCGCTCACGCCGCCCGGCTTCTTCTACCGCTGGTTCCGGCGCTCTCCCCGGCTCTTCGGCGTCTTCGAGAGGGGACTCGCCTCGATCGCGGGACAGGGGTGCTTGCCAGACCAGGAGGCGATCGACAGGCTGGCCGGGGCGCGGTGCGAGCGGCGCGCGAACGTCGACGTGCTCGTCGTCGGCGGCGGCGTCGCCGGCCTGAGCGCCGCGCTCGCCGCCGCCGAGGCGGGAGCCGGCGTGCTGCTCGTGGAGCAGGACGACCGGCTCGGCGGGAGGCTGGCGAACGAGCCCGGCGGACGGCCGGCGTCCGAGCTCGCCGCCCGGGCGCTCGCCCGTCACCGGATCGAGGTGCTGACGAACGCGGAGGCGATCGGGTGGTACGAGGAGGGCGTCGTCGCGATCGACCGCCGGCCGGACCTGCTGCTCGTGGACCCGGCCTCCGTCGTCCTCGCGACGGGGGGATACGACCTCGGACTTCCCTTCGCCGGCTGGGACCTCCCCGGCGTCATGCTCGCCACTGGGGCCCTTCGTCTGCTACACCGGCATGCGATCAAGCCGGGCTCGAGAGCCGTCGTGCTCACCGCGGACGACCGCGGCTACGACGTCGCCCGAGAGCTCGCCGCGGGCGGCGTCGGACTCGCCTGCGTAGCCGACCGCCGGCCGCCGGAGGCGATCCGGCAGGAACTCAGGGGCGAAGCCGCGGCGATTGGCGCCTCACTCGTTGCCGGCGCCCAGGGCGCGAGGGCGCACGGGTTCGACCGCCTGTCGGGGCTCTCCCTGCGCATCGGCGAGAACGGCCATCGCAGGACTCTCCGTCACGACTGCGACCTCGTCTGCATCTCGGCCGGCGTGCGGCCCGCGGACGACCTCGCCTATCAGGCGATGTCCCGGGGCTCGCTGCTGCTCTCGACTGCCGGGACCGTGGACGAAGGAGTCGCCGGAGGGCCGTGGCTCGCGGGGCTGGTCGCCGGCGCCTGCGACGCTGACCTCGCGATCGAGCAGGGAACGGCCGCGGGGTCGGCCGCCGCGCGCCAGCCGCGCGCGGCGGCCGACCCCGCCTAGCGCCACAGTCGCTCTTCGCGTACCCGGACGCGAAGGGACTGACGCCGCACCGCGACCGCCCGGGTATCTCTGCGTCAGAGGGCGGCCGCGTCGGATGTATCTACCTTCAGGCGGCTCCCGTCTGCGCCATCTGCGACGGCGTCGTCGCCGGCACCTCCTTTGGCAGCCTGAGCAGCGCGATCGTCTGGCCGACGACCAGTCCGACAGCGAGGGCCAGCAGGAGCATCGAGAGCGCGAACACGTACGAGTCGCCGAACAGTAGTGTGGCCGCGACGATCGTCACGGCGATGAACCACACCCAGGCGGTCAGCGGCGACGGACGGACGCGGTCGCGGCCGTCCTCGCCGGTCACGCTCCGCCCTCGGTTGGCCAAGTAGCCGATCAGCAGACCGACGAGGGCGAGAACCCCGCCGTACAGGGGCCCGAAGGTCACACCCACGATCGCCGACAGGGCGACGAACTTGAGGGCGGCGAAAAGAGCGAGCAAGACCTCGCGCCACGAGCGCGAGGTGCGACGGGAGCTCATGCGGATCGCGGCGATGAGGCCGACCAGCGCGACCACCACGAGCACCGCCAGTCTGATCCAGTAGTAGATGGTGATGAAGTCGTCCATAGCGGCGCCCCTCGGACGAAGACGAAGAAGCCGAAGATGAGGAACGTGAGGGCCACGACGGCGATCGTCGCCGACCACTTGTCCTGTTCGGGGATCGGCGGCATCTTCTCCGCCGGGGACAGTGTCGTGGACTCCGCGACCTGCTCGACCGTCGCCGGCGGGTCGGGCGGCTGCAGCTCGCCGCCGCTCTCTTCGATCTTGGGTGCGGGCCCGGAGTCCGGCGGCCCGCCGAAGATCGCCGAGACCACGTCCGAGAGCTGGTCGCCCACGCCCGGCACCACGACGCCGGTCGCGGTCCTGATCGCCGCGACCTCCCCGCTGCCCTCGTAGCTGAACAGCTTGCCCGATCCGGAACCGGTCAGGATCCAGTTGTCCCCGTCGGGCTCGAGCGTGACCGTCCCTCTCACGTCGGCGCCCGGCATCGACACATCGATCGGCACGGTCACCGTGTCGCCGTCCAACTGCTCCGCGCCGCTCGTGCTCAGCGTGACCCCGAGCCGGGCGACGCGCATCGTGATGCGGACCTCCTCGCCCTGGTCCTCGACCCAGAAGGTCACGTTGGAGCTCGCGGACTTGCCGTTCTCGTCGGTGCCCTGGCCGTAGCCTTCGTAGGTCCCGCCGTACGAGGCGTCGGCGGCCCCCGCGAGTGCCGGCACCAGCAGCGGCACAAGCAGGACGAGCGTGACGATGACCCCCGCGCCCACGCGCGAACGTCGCATCCCTCCTCCTCCCTTTACGGACGATGGTGTGCGTACCGTGTACAACGTAACGCTGCCGGTTCCTGCCAGCGGCACGCGTCGATCATGTCGCCGACGGCGGAGATGAGACCGGTGACGAGGGACTGCCACACGGTCGTCGCGGCGGCGGCCTGCGCGTAGACTTGCCACGCCGCCGCTCGAAGGCCCTTGGGAGGTCCCGTCCGTGTCACGTAAAGGCTGGGTGCTGTTCATCGCGCTGTGCGTGATCTGGGGCGTCCCGTACCTGCTCATCCGTGTCGCGGTCGAGGAGCTCTCGCCGGCGTCACTGGTCTTCTTGCGCACCGCGCCGGCGGCCCTGCTGCTCGCGCCCTTCGCCCTGCGCCGGACGCAGGTCAGTCTCCTCATGTCCCGCTGGCGCTGGGTGGCGGTCTTCACGGCGGTGGAGATCGCCGTGCCCTGGCTGCTGCTCTTCCACGCCGAGCAGCGCATGTCGAGCTCGATGGCAGGGCTGCTCGTCGCGGCGGTGCCGCTGATCGCCGCCGTCGAGTACCGCGCTGCCGGCGCCAGCGACCACCTCGACCGGCGCCGGCTGGCCGGCCTCGTGGCCGGCTTCGCCGGCGTCGCCGCGCTCGTCGGCATCGACGTCGGCGGCACAGAACCGCTCGCCGTCGTCGAGGTGCTGCTGGTGGCGGTCTGCTACGCGACGGGGCCGCTCATCATCAGCAGGCACCTGGCCGGCCTGCCGAGCCTCAGCGTGGTCGCCGCGTCGCTCGCCCTCGTCGGCGTGGGGTATGCGCCGGCCGGCTTGCTCACCATGCCGAGCGCCGTCTCGACCGACACCGTCCTCTCCGTCGTTACCCTGGCGCTCGTCTGCACGCTGCTCGCCTTCGTGCTCTTCTTCGCCCTGATCCGCGAGGTCGGCCCCTCGCGCGCCACGGTCATCACGTACATCAACCCGCTGGTGGCGGTGCTGCTCGGCGTGGCCTTGCTGGGCGAGCCGTTCACGGTGGGGATCGCCGTGGGCATGCCGCTGATCCTGCTGGGATCGGTCCTGGGGACGGCGCGGTCGCTGAAGTCGGCCACCGAAGGGGCCGCGGTGCTCTCGGCGGCCGAGAGCGACCCGTGAGCAGACGGGCGACCTCGCTCAGGCCTGCGCCGCCCCGGCGGCCACGCAGGCTTCGAGTTCGGCCAGCTGAGCGGCGTCGAGCAGCGGCTCCCTCTCCGCAGCCGCGGCGAGGATCGCGAGGACGCGGTCGCTCGCGACCGCGAGCTCGTCGCGGCCCGCCGCCGCCCAGTGCTCGTACGACTGGCGGTCGGCGACCGTCGGCGCGTAGATCTCGCCGGCACGCAGGCGGCGGCGCGTGTCCTTCTCGAGCAGATAGCTTCCCGAAAAGCCAAGACGTTCCATCATCTCGACCAACAATGTCCCCTCGGAGATCTCGGGGCCGTCGAGGATGCGCAGCATCATCTGCGCCATCTCGTCGTCGATGACGATCTGCGGCAGCGAGGGCAGGTTGGCCGCGTGCAGCATGCCGATGCCCGTCATCAGGTCCGGGCGGGTCGCGGCGACCGTGAGACCTTTGAGCGCCTTCTCGTAGGCGGCCTGGATGCCGGGATGCTTGGCGTCGGTCGACTGGCTCGGCGCCATGCAGGCGAGGCCGAGGTGGTGGCCGACTTCCACGCAGACCGCCGCGGCGAGGCCCGCCTCGATGGCGCCGAAACTGAAGGTGGTCTGCTTCATGTCGAGGAGGCCCGGAGCGGCCCCCATGATCAGCGGCGCGCCGGGGGCGCGCAGCTGTATGGCGGTCGCCGCGCCGAGGAACTCGGCGACGTTCATCGTCGCCGTGGCGGCGACGGTGAGCGGCGCGGTGCCGCCGGTGATCGGCATCGGCAGCACGAGCACCGGGACGCCCAGCGCCGCGAGGTCGGTGGAGGCGTCGAGCAACTCGCTGTGCGCCGAGAGTGGCGAGGCCGTGCAGCACACGACGCTCACCCGCGGGCGCTCGCGCAGATCGCCGCCGGCGACTTCGGCCATGCGCGCAAGGAGCTCCACCTGCGAACGGTCGTCGACCTCGTGCTGGACGTGCTTCGTCGTCAGCTGAAGCATGATGGCGAGCTCCTCGAGAGTCCGCCGTTCGGGCGTCAGGTCGCCGCACGAGACCAGCGCCCACACGATGCTCGCCGAAGGCGTGGCGTCGAGCACGGCGGTGGCCTCGCGGAGATCGGCGGCGACGCTCTCGCGGCGCTCGCCGGTGCGAAAGTCGAGGATGCTCGTCGGCGTGCCGGAGTTGAGGAAGTGCGGCACGCCCTCGGTCAGGAGACAGTCGTCCGCCGGCGTGGCGCCGCCGAGCACGATCTCGCGCGGGCAGGCGGCGACGGCGCGCTCGACGATGTCCCGCGGGATGCGCGCCACTCCCGCCGCGCGGTCCACCCTGGCCCCGGCCTCCCCGAGCGCCTCCAGCGCGTCACCGGCGCCGAACCGCATGCCGACGACCTGCAGGAGCTCCATCGCCCCGTCGACGATGCGCTCGCGTTCCTCGAGGGATGTCAGCTCGACACGTGCCTTCACGACGGTCCTCCCTGTCCCGCGCCGCGGCTCAAAGCCGCGCGATCACCTGCATGATCACGAAGAGGACGACCAAGCCCACGAGAGGGCTCAAGTCGATGCCGGCCCCGCCGGCGCGCGCTGGCGGGATGAAGCGGCGGAAGAGGCCCAGGTACGGCTCGGTCACGCGCCCGAGCAGCTCGTGGACGCGATACGCCGCGGTGCCCGGACGCAGCCGGAACCACGAGAGCAGCGCCCGGATGACGATCAGCCAGGCGTAGGTCGAGACGACGAAATAGAGGACGCCGACGATGGGGCTCATTGCGCTCCCGCGCGGCCGCGCCGCGCGGTCACCCCTTCAGGTGGCGGTCGAACCACTCGAGCACGATGTTGAAGCGCTGGACCCTGTGGACGGGGCTGCCGCCGCGGGTCAGCTCGTGCGACTCGGCCGGGAAGCGCACCATCTCGACCGGCCGCTTGAGCAGACGCAGCGTCACGAAGAGCTGTTCGCCCTGTTCGATCGGGCAGCGCAGGTCGTTCTCGGAGTGGAGGATCAACAACGGAGTGTGGATGTCCTGCGCGTACGAGGCGGGCGAAAGCCTGAGGTAGGCGTCGACGTCCTCGTAGAGGAAGCTGCCGAGGTAGCCCTTGAAGTCCCAGCCGAGATCGCTGGAACCCCACTCCGAGACGAACTGGTTGACGGAACGCTCGGAGACCGCCGCCTTGAAGCGGTCGGTGTGAGCGATGATCCACGAGGTCATGTAGCCGCCGTAGGAGCCGCCGATCACACCGAGCCGCTCGCCGTCGACGAAGTCGAACCGGCGAGCGGCCTCCTCGATCGCGGCCATGCAGTCCTCGTAGTCGACCGAGCCCCAGCCGGGCCCGGCGACGCTCGGACCAGCCTCATCGGTCCCGGCCTGCCCCGCGCCCCGGATGGCCCGGCCCCACTCCTCGCTGTACCCGGAGGACCCGCGCGGGTTGCAGTACACCACCACGTAGCCCGCGCCGGTGAACACCTGGAACTCGTCGAAGAACCCCACGTCGTACTGCGTGAACGGGCCGCCGTGGATGTTGAGCACCGCCGGGTACTTCTTGCCGGGCTCGGAGCCGGCCGGCTTCATAATCCACGCCTCGACCTCGGTGCCGTCGGCGGACGTCGCCGTGAAGCGCTCGGCCGCCGAGAGCTCGCGCGCCGCGCAGAAGGCGTCGCCGACGTGCGTTAGACGGCGCTCGCCGACGAAGAGCTCGACGAGCGCCGCCGCCTCGCTCGCGGTGTAGGCCAGGCGACCGCCGACAATGTCGAACCGGCCGATCACGCGCTCGCCACCCACCACCAGCTCGGGCTCCCGAGCGCTGTCGACGGCGACGCGGTAGACGTGCGTCCGACCACGGTCCTCGACCGCGAAGACCACGCTGTCGCCGTCCCAGACCGGCTCGCGCGACGGCGGGTACGGCTCGCAGTTGCGGTCGAGCGACTCGGTCAGCAGGCGGACGTCGCCGCCCTCCGTATCGACCACGGCGATCTGCACGTGCTTCGGCTCGTCGAAGACGGCGGGGTAGCGCGTCGCCGCCAGGCGGGCGCCGTCGGGCGACCACGACACGCGCCCGAACGTCCCGCCGCCCTGGGTGAGCCGCCGCGGCTCGCCGCCCTCGGCCCCGACCAGGTAGATGTCGTTGACCGGCTCGGTGTCCCAGTCCGCGTGACGAGCCGATATGAAGGCGAGCGTCGCGCCGTCGGGCGACCACGCCGGCGCAAAGTCCTCGGCGTCGCCGGCAGTGAGCTGGGCCGGCTCGCTCGAGCCGTCCACCCGCACCATGAACACGTGCTGCGGGCGGTCGGCCGTCCACCCGACGTCGTCCAGCTTGTACTGCAGACGCGTGAAGCGGCGCGGCTGCCGGCGCTTGTCGTCCTTCTCGTCGTAGGCGGCGTCCGGCACGCGGGCGACGAACGCGATGCACCCACCGTCCGGCGACCAGACCGGCTGCGTCACGTCCTCCATCAGGGCCGTGAGCTTGCGCGCCTCCCCGCCGGCGACCGGCACGACGTAGAGCTGCATCTGGTCGCCGACCCGGTTCGAGGCGAAGGCGAGTCTCGAGCCGTCCGGCGACCACCGCGGATCGGCGTCGCGCTTCGTGCCGGCGGTGAACTGCCTCGGCTCTGACGAGCCGTCAAGCGCAGCCAGCCAGATCGCGCCTCGATAGTCGTTCGTCTTCCCGTCGATGCCGTACACGACGTACGCGACCGTCGTGCCGTCGGGGGAGACACGGGGGTCGGAGACGCCCGTCAGTTCGAACACGTCCTCGGGGACCATCCCGGTCATGTTTCCCTCCGCATTCTTCGCTGTCACCGGCCCGCCGGGGAGAGTCTCCCACATCTCGGGCCACGACGGTCGCCCGGTGACGTACCCTTCGTCGCCCGCCGTCACCGGCGCTCGGAACGCCTCCAAGACGCCGCCATCACGTTGTCCGAGAGTCACGAACGTGTCATTCATAGAGGAGGTAAGCTGGGGAGCACCCGATACGGGGGGACCACCGGCTGTCGCCGACCGGACGCGCGTCGTTGCCGGTCGTGCTCGTCGTCGATCGAAGGGGTGCGGGATGAAGGACATCCACGAGGTCTACACGGTCTTCAAGGCGGAGTTCCCGGAGCTCAGCGAGAAGATCGACGCCACCAGCCACGCCCTCCGCGCGGAGGGCGGCCCGCTGGACGAGTCCACGTGCGCCCTGGTGAAGGTGGCGGTGGCGGCGGCGAGCGGTCACCGCAGAGCGCTGGAGACGCACCTCGCGGCCGCCCGCGCCGCGGGCGTGGCCGAGGCCGAGATCGTGCACGCCCTGCTGCTCCTCGTCACGACCTGCGGGTTCCCGACCTTCATGGAGGCGTACAGCACATACAAGGGCATGTAGCCCGCGTCTTGGCGCCGGCCGACCTGCTCCACCCACGACCGAGACGGAGGGCCCGATGCCACCTCTCTTCACGCTGCACGAGCAGAGCGACACGCACATCAAGCTCCAGAAGCAGATGCAGGAGGTCGACATCGTGGTCGACGTGTCCACGGTCTTCGATCCGAACCTTGGTCCAGACACCACCATCGGCTTTCTCGACCACCTCATCGCCTCCCTCTCCTGGGGGCTGGGGATGTCGATCGGCTGCACGGTCGCTGTGGGGCGGTGGCGCTCCACCCACACGATCGCGGAGGACTCGGCGCAGACCCTCGGGGCGGCGCTGAAGACCCTGTACTACCGGAAGATGGTGGCCGAAGGCATCAACGCCTTCGGCTCGGCCCTCGCCTGCCTGGACGAAGCGCAGGTGAGGGCGATGGTCAGCGTGGAGGGCAGGCGGAACGCCTTCGTGTCCGTCGCCGACGACTGTCCCGGCGGGCGCACCGAGTCCGTCGAGGACCTGCACACGGCCGACTGCATCGCGTTCGTCGAGGGGTTCGCCCAAGGCTTCCCCGCTACGGTCCACGTCGATCTGCTCAAGGGCCGCGATCCCCATCACGTTTGGGAATCCGCCTTCACGGCCCTGGGGGACGCGCTCCGGTCGGCCTACGTCACCAACCCCTTCAGGATCGCGAAGAACAACCCCTACTACGCCGACGAAGGGGTCGCCGACGCGTCTCTGGCCTAGCGGCCGCCAGACGGACGACCCGGCGCAGCGGGGCGGCGCGGCGCGACCGCAGGCGCGCTGCCCCGTACGCCGCTTCTAGCCGACGTCGCGGCGGCGGAAGCCCGCCAAGCCCAGCGCGATCAACCCCGCAGTCAGCGCGGTCAGCCACAACAACGGACCGACCGTCAGCGCCGCGCCCGGGAGCCTCGGCACGTGGATGAACGGCGAGAGGTCCAGCAGCAGTTGGTCCAGCTTGAACAGCGGCCCGAGCTCGCCGAGCAGGAAGAACCCCACGAGGAACGCCCAGCCGGCGGCGGCCAGCCGGGGAGCGAAGCCGAAGGCGAGGACGACGATGCCCGTGAGCACCCACGCCGCCGGCACCTGCACGAGGGCGCCGGCCAGCACACGTCCGACCTGACCGGCGTCGCCGGTCTGGACGGCGTGCGCCGAGCCGGCGCCGAGCCCGGCCGCGACGAGGACCACGGTCGTGCCAGCGAGCGCCACGAGAATGTGACTCGCCGCCCACCTCACCCGGGTCGTCGCCGCGGCCAGCAACGGCTCGACCCGCATGGTCGTCTCTTCCGCTCGCAAGCGCAGGGCCGCCTGCACCCCGTAGGCCGCGGCGACGAACCCCAGGATGCCCATCTCGGTGGCGAGGAACGCGTCGCTGAGTACGTGGACGCCGCCGAGCTGGGTGATCGCCTCCCTCACGCGCGGGTTGTCCAGCAGCGAACCCACGTTGGCGGCGATGCTGCCCAGCACCGCGCCGAGGACGAGGAAGCCGGCCGACCAGGCGAACAGCGCGCCTCTCTGCAGGCGCCAGGCCAGCGCCAGCGGGCTGCGCATCCCTGGAGCGGCGCTCGGTGGCCCGGTCCGATCGGGCACGAGGCCCGAGCCGAGGTCGCGGTGTGCGGTGAGCACGTAGGCGACCGCAGTCAGCGTGACGGCAAAGGCGACGGACAGCAGCAGTACCCACCAGCGCTCGCCGGCGAACGCCTGCACACGCTGGCCCCAGCCGATGGGTGAGAGCCAGCTCAGTCCCTCCAGCCCGCGGCCGGCAGAAGAATCCCCCACGGCGCGCAGCAGAAAGGCGACGCCCAGCGTCGCCACACCAATGCCGGTGGCGGCGCGGGCGCTGCGCGTGACCTGCGCCGCCACGGCGCCGACGGCGGCGAACGAGATGCCGACGCCGGCCCAGGACAGGCCGAAGGCGACCGACCCGGCCGCCGGCAGGCCGGCGGCGACGAGCCCCGCGGCGGCGAGCACGCCGAGGGCGAGGTTGGTCGCGACGGCGACGACGAGCGCGGCGGTCAGGGCCGCGAAGCGGCCGACCGCCGCCGCGCCGACCAGCTCGAGCCGTCCCGCCTCCTCCTCGGCGCGCGTGTGCCTTACCGCGATGACGATCCCCAGTACTGCGACCAGCAAGGCGCCGGTGCCGGCCATCTTCCACATCGCCACGGCGCCGAGAGACTCCGGAGCGTAGATGCGACCGTAGAGCGCCACCAGCGACGGCGTGGCGTTGGCCGCGTCCGCGACCTTCACCCGCGACGCGACGGTCGGGTACAGGTCGACGGTCGCCGCCGCCGAGACGGCGGCCATGACGACGAAGACCGCGATCCACACGGGCGCGAGGACGCGGTCGCGCCGCAGGGCGAGGCGGACGAGCGACCAGGTACCCGCCAGGGCGCTCACGGCCGCGCCACCGCCCCCTCCCCGCGCCCGCCGGACGCCCCGTCCTCGTAGTGGCGCAGAAACAGCTCCTCGAGCGTCGGCGGCTGACTCGTCAGGCTGCGCACGCCCCGCTCCGCCAGCGCACGCAGCGTCTCGTCCATGGCGTCGTTGTCCACGTCGAAGCTGACATGGGCGCCCTCCACACTCAGATCGTGCAGGCCGCGCAGCGCCCCGAGGCCCTCGACACTGCCGGACAGCTCCGCCGTGATCGTCGTCCGCGTGAGGTGGCGCATCTCGGTCAGCGTGCCCGTCTCGACGGCGCGACCGCTACGGATGATCGTGACGCGGTCGCAGAGCGCCTCGAGCTCGGCCAGGATATGGCTCGAGAGCAGGACCGTGCGCCCCTCGCCGCGCATCTCGTTGACGCACGTGCGGAACTCCGCCTCCATGATGGGGTCGAGGCCCGACGTGGGCTCGTCGAGCAGGTAGAGCTCGACGTCGGAGGCCAGCGCCGCGATCAGCGCGACCTTCTGCCGGTTCCCCTTGGAGTAAGCGCGTCCCTTCTTGGTCGGGTCCAGATCGAAGCGCTCGAGCAGATCGGCGCGGCGCCGGGGATCGAGGCCTCCGCGCAGCCGTCCCAGCAGGTCGATGACCTCGCCGCCCGAGAGGGCGGGCCACAGCGTTACGTCACCCGGGACGTAGGCCAGGCGGCGGTGCAGCGCGACCACGTCGCGCCAGGGGTCGCCGCCGAGAAGACGCGCGACGCCGGAATCGGCGCGCAGCAGCCCGAGGAGGACACGGATCGCCGTGGTCTTGCCGGCGCCGTTGGGGCCCAGAAAGCCGTGCACCTCGCCGCTCTCGACGTGGAGGTCGAACCCGTCGAGCGCCCGGGTGCTCCCGAAGGACTTGCTGATCTTCTCGAGCGCGAGCGCCTCTGTCATGACCCACCTACGTCGTCGCGGACCTGAGCGGAGCGTTTCGGCGGGTCGCTCCCCGCGACTGCCGCCGCCATCGTACACGGCGTCCGAAGCCCCGGAGGCCCCCTACGGCCTAGAGGAGCAGCTCGCCGGCGTCGACGGGAAGAGCCGTCCCCGTGATGCAGGCGGCCGCCGGCGAGCAGAGCCAAACGACGGCGTCGGCCACGGCCGAGACCGGCACGAAGTCGACCGGCAGGACCTGCTCGCTCCGCGTAGCCTCGGCCAGGTCCGCGCGCGTCGCGCCCGTCTTGCCACACCACTCCTCGTAGTAGCCGTCGAACTCGACCATCGCGGTCGGCAGGCGCGTCGGGCAGACGGCGTTGACGGTGATGCCGTGCTGACCGACCTCCATCGCCAGGCTGCGCATGAGACCGATGACGCCGTGCTTCGCAGCCGTGTAGTGAGCGATGCCGGGGCCGCCGCGCAGCCCCGCCGTGGAGCTGATGCAGACGATCCTGCCCGAGCCGCGCGCGATCATGTGTGGCACGACGGCCTTGAGCGTGACCCAGACACCCTTGAGGTTCACGTCGACGGTCTCGTCCCACTGCTCCTCGGTGAGTTCCCAGAGCCTGCCCCAGGTGAAGATGCCGGCGTTGGCGACCAGGATGTCGAGCGCGTCGTGAGCGGTCAACACCTGGGCGACGGCGCCCTCCATCGCGGTGAGGTCGGTGACGTCGGCGACGAGCGCGGTTGCGCGCCGGCCGAGGGCCGCGACCGCCGCGCGCGCCTCTTCGAGGTCGGCGGTCGAGGCCGGGTCGTAGCGCGTCGTCGCCAGCGGCCGGCAACGATCGATCAGCGCCACGTCAGCCCCGCTCCTCGCCAGGGCGAGGGCGGTCTCCCTGCCGACCCCCCGTGCGCCACCGGTGACGAGCGCCGTCCTGCCCTCGAGCTCGCCGGCGGTCACTGCGCGATCCAGCCGCCGTCGACGACGATGGTCTCGCCGTTCACGTAGCCGGCCTCCGGGGTGGTGAGAAAGTGGACCACCGACGCGACGTCCGCCGGGACACCGATGCGGCGCAGCGGCACCGACGCTGCGATGCGCGCGCGCTCTTCCGGGTCGCCGAGGAAGTCCGCGGTCATGCCGGTCTCGATGAAGCCGGGGGCCACGGCGTTGACGTGCAGGCCCCGCGGTCCGAGCTCGAGCGCCATGGCCTTGGTGAGCATACGCACGCCACCCTTGCTCGCCGAGTAGACGGAGCACTCGGGCGCCGCGACCTCGCCGTAGATGCTGGCGATGTTGACGATGTGGCCGGGCCGCCGCGCCGCGATCATGGCCCGCGCGGCGGCCTGACCGCACACGAAGACGCCCTTGAGGTTCACCGCAAGGGTGCGGTCGAGGTCCTCCTCGGAGGTCTCGAGGAACAGGCGGTCAGGCGAGACGCCCGCGTTGGCGACCATCACGTCGAGGCCGTCGAAGCACTCCACGGCCTGCGCCACGAGGTCGTCGGCGACAGCGCGCGACGCGACGTCGCCGAGAGATGAGACGGCGTCGGCGCCCTCGGCTCCGACGAGCCGCGCCGTCTCGCCGAGCCCGCCGGCGTCGATGTCGTTCACGACGAGGCGCGCGCCATGCCGTGCGAAGCACAACGCCGTCGCGCGCCCGATGCCGCTGCCCGCCCCAGTGACGACCACCACCTTGACGTGCTCCGTCACGGGGTCGCCTCGCCGGCCGCGGCGTCCAGGAAGTCCCTGTAGTCAAGCTCGCGGTACGGCGCCTCGCAGGGGTTGCCGTCGGCCAACCACAGGATGCGCTCGTCGAGGTCCATGACGAGCGACGCGATGGTCGCCGCCTGATCGACGGGCGGCGTCGCAGGGTCCGGGTGGCTGCAGACGCCGTAGGGGTGCCCGGCGTGGTCGGAGAACGCCCGCTGCAGGTGTTCCAGCGCTACTCCCGCCGCCGGCTCGGTCCCGGCGGCCCCGTCGCGCAGCGTCTCGTTGAGGCGCTGCAGGCGGAAGAAGCTGTCGGGCATGAGCGCCAGCCCGGTGTCGAGGCCGTCGAAGCGCGGCGAGACGAAGTGGTTGCTGTGCGTCAGGAGGCCGTCGAGCGGCTGATCGAACAGCAGGTGCGTGGCGTCGCCCGGTGTGCTCTCGACGTTCACGGCCAGCCCCTCGGCCGAGGCGAGCAGGTAGTTCGCCGACGACGAGCGCGTCGCCCGCTGCAGACGCGCGAGCGCGTCGGTAATGCTCTCGGCATCGAGCAGCGAGCGCAGACACACGTGGTAGGGCACCCCGAGGGCGCCGACGTCCCGGTCGCTGACGACCGTGTTCGTGACGAGACCCAGGCCTGCCGCGTTCATGCCCGTCTTGGCGAGCAGGCCGGCCTCGACGACGGTCACGAAGTCGGGGCCCTCGTGCTGCTCGGCCTCGAGCACGATGGTGGTGTCCCAGCTGTGGATGAGCCAGTCCCAGTTCTGCCCCAGCAGCGTGTGACCGTTCGCGCTCGCGCGCGGCAGCACGGCGACGCTCGAGCACCCGTCGCGCGCCGCGGCAGTCTCGGATGACCCGCTCGCCCTGTGGGCGAACATGATCTCCGTGCGCAGGTCGAGGGCGAGCACGTCGTCCAGGTCGAGTCCCGCGCCTTCGGCGATGCCGCGCAGCTCGTCGAGGTACTTCGGCCCGTAGGCCTCGATGGCGGCGGCGAACGGCGCCGCCTCGGCGCGCGCCGCCTCCCACCCGATGTGCGCGTAGTAGTCGAAGATCGCCGAGTAGGCCTCGACCGAGCGCCGCACGCGCTCGCGCGTCTGCTCCCCGTACTGGCGGCCGCGCTCGCGCGCGCCGCCGCTCACGCGGACGCGCGGATACGTGCGGCCGCCCTCCGCGCCCCGGGGCGTCCGTTCCGTCACGTCCGGGCTCACGTCTGCTCTCCTCTCGGAAGGACCTCATCGGCCCGTCGGGCGATCTCGCCCGCCGTCGCGATCCACACGTCGCCGTGAGCGGTGACGGAGCGCAGGAAGGTCTCGAGCATCTCGAGGCGGCTCGGGCGGCCGATGAACTGCGGGTGCATGGTCAGCACGCAGAGCGCGCCAAGCGTGCGGATGCCGGAGAACTCCGCCTGCCAGATCTCCAGGACTTCTCCGGGCGTGCTGATCTTCTTGTTCCAGCTGGCGCGGGCTTCGAACCAGAAGTGGGGAGCGTCGTCGAGCAGCCACTGCACCGGGAGCTCGATGACGCCGTTGTCGTGCCGGTACGGGCGGATGTCGTCCATGAGGTTGGAAGAGTAGGACAGCCCGTGACTGGCCAGCAGGTCGAGCGTCGACTCGCTCAGGTCCCACGACGGCGAGCGGTAGCCGACAGGTTCGGCCCCGACCTCGGCGAGCGCGCGCCGCGAGGCGACGAGCTCCGCCTCTTCTTCGTCTCGCGAGAGCTCGCCGGGATCGCGGTGCGTGTAGCCGTGCAGCCCGACCTCATGGCCCGCGGCGAGGATCTCGCGCACGCGTTGCGGGTGCCGTTCGGCCACGCGGCCCGGGACGAAGAACGTCGCCGTCACCCCGTGATCGGCGAGCAGTCCGAGGATGAGGGGGACGGCGACCTTGGCGCCGTAGGTCCCCTGCGAGAGGACCCCGGGCCGCCGTTCGTTGGCCGGGTCTTCGGCGATCCAGACCTCTTCGGCGTCGAAGTCGAAGGTCAGCGCCAGCGCGCAACTCGTGCCGTTCGGCCACATGGCCGGTCCCCCCGGGGTCGGCGGATGAGCGTCCCGCGCCATTCTAGACGATGGCCGCCCGAGACAGAGACGGAGAAGGGCGCATGACAGGGCCGGGAGGGCGAGGCCTCCCGGCCGGAACGCGGCCCCGCGGGCCTACAGCGCCGGCTCGACCTCTTCTCCGAGCCATTCGGGGTGCTCGGCGGTGCCGTCGAAGAGCGACGTGGTCTTGAACGGTTCGTAGTCGCCGAGGGCGGCCGCCTCCGCCGTCCTGGCCAGCAGCCCGGCGCGCTGCTCGTCGGTCAGCGGACGGAACGAGCGCACCGCCGCGAGCGCCTGGTCGAGGATCTCGAGGCTGTCGATGCCGGTGATGACGACCGAGGTCGGCAGGTCGAGCGCGTAGTGCAGGCACTCCGTCGGCGTCACCGTACCGGTCTTGAGGAGGTAGCCTTCGGCCATGCTCTTCATGCCGAGGACGCCGATGCCGTGCTCGACGAGACACGGGAGGACCTGGCGGCCGAAGCTGCGGTAGTGCGCGTCGAGCAGGCTGAGCGGCATCTGCACGGCGTCGAACGCGAATCCGTTCTGCGCCGCCACCTCGAGCATATACAGGTGGATACGCGGGTCTTTGTGGCCCGTGAAGCCGACATAGCGCAGCTTGCCGGCTTCACGGGCCTCGACCAGCGCCTCGTTGGCGCCCTCCTCGCGGAAGATGCGGTGGGAGTCTTCGAAGCGGATCACCTCGTGATGCTGCACGAGGTCGACGTGGTCGACCTGGAGGCGGCGAAGCGACTCGTCGAGCTGCTTCGCCGCCGCCTTCTTCGACCGGCCGTCGATCTTCGTCATGAGGAAGACCTTGTCGCGGTAGCCGTCGCGCAGCGCCCTGCCCATGCGGACCTCGCTGAGGCCGTCGTTGTAGTCCCAGCAGTTGTCCATGAACGTGATGCCCCGGTCGATCGCCTCGCGGACGATGCGGATGGCCAGGGACTCATCCACCTCGTCCATCCCCAGGTGGAAGCCCCCGACGCCGATCGCGGAGACCCTCTCCCCCGTGCCGCCGAGCTCGCGGTACAGCATGTCCGGATGCTCTTGTCGTGGCATGGTCTCGCCTCCCGTCGGCTTGAGCCGCCCTTCAGCGGCCGCACGTGTGCCCCCCGCGGACCAAGTCTACCCGCCGCCGCGCGCGTCCTTGCGTTCTGCGCCGGGTCGTCGCAAGATGCCTGCGTGGCGACCGACACCGAACCCGCGACGCGGCAGCGCGCAGGCGAGTCGTTCCTCGTGCGCGCGGTGTTGCGCGGCGTCGCGCCGCAGGGTCGTCTGGATACCGCTGGTCGCCGGCATCGTCGTCGAGGTCGCCCTCATGTTCGGCCTCGGCCTGTTCGGGCCCGCCGATGTCCTGGGTCTGCCTGGTCCCCTCGCGGTCGCCATCGCGGCGCTTGTCGGCGTCATCGCCAAGCCGCGACACGCGGCCGCTGTCGCGGCGGCAGGCTGCCTGGCCTACCTGGTCTTCCTCTCGGACTTCGGCCGCGACGTGCACCTCGCCGTCGTGGCGATCAGCTCGGTGCTGTGGATCGGCATGCCCTGGGTCATCGCGCGCGCCGGGCACTCGCTGCGCCGCCAGGTGCTCGCCCGACAGCACGCCCAGCTCGAGGTCGAGGACCTCTACCACGGGCTCGAGCAGGGCCTGTTGCCGCGTCGACGCGCCTCGCACCCGGCGCTCCGCACGGCCACCTACTACCGGCCCGGCGAGCAGCGTCTTCGCCTCGGCGGCGACTTCTTCGACCTCGCCGTCGTGCCCGGCGGGTCGCTCGCCGTCGTAGTCGGCGACGTGAGCGGCCACGGCCCTGGGGCGGCCGCCCTGAGCGCGCTGTTGCGCGGCACGTGGCGCGGTTCCGTGATGGCCGGGATGCCGACCGCGGAGGTGGCGCGTGTGCTGCACCACATCGTGACGGAGGAGGCGCCCGAGGACGCGCACGCGACCGCGCTCATCGCCGTCGTCAACGCCGACGGCAGCCGCATGGATGCGATCACCGCCGGCCATCCCGCCCCGCTGCTTCTGGCCGGCGACATCTCGTCATTGCCGTTGAAACACGGCGTGCCCCTGGGCGTCGGCGGCCTGACGGACGCGTGGCCGGTGACTTCTATCGACCTGCCGGCCAGTTGGACGCTGTTCTTCTACACCGATGGGCTCGTCGAGATGAGGGCGCGGCCGGGCGTGTCCGAGCGCTTCGAGGTCGAAGGGCTCATCGCCCAGCTAGCATCCGACGGCGGCGAGCCGCTCACCCGCGACCGCCTGCGAGACCTCGTCGAGGCGATGGCCGCGCAGAGCGGCGAGGGCCCGGCCGACGACGTCGCCATCGTGGCCGTGAGCCGCTGAGAGGTCACACGCGAGGGCGACGACCGGGGGGCGGGCCCGCAGGGCCCGCCCCCCGTGTTCCTCTCGCCCCGTCGCGCCGGCCTGCCGTATCGGCCGGCCGGCACACGGCCGGTCCGGCCGGCCCGCCGTCCGGCGCTCAGGCGGTGAACCTGCCGGCGTCAGGCTCGAAGTACCGGACCTCGTGGATCGACTCCACCGGTACCTGGAAGGACTCGAGGACGCCCGCGATCGCCTGCGCGTCGGGGGCGTCCCAGTCGCAGTACGTGATGCCGTCGGCCGGCGCGCACCACGTCGACCGCCAGATGACGCCTGCGGGCATCTCCCCCCTGCGCTGCGCGAGCCCGGCGAGGTCCTCCTCCTTGAACGATCCGGGATGAACGGCGATGAAGCGTGGCATGGCTCCCTCCCTTGTCGTGCTGGCACGGACGCGCGGAGCCCATGGACGCAACGTGAGACGCCCGACGGGGGACTCCGCCCTCCACGACCTGTTTGTACCACCAGGGCTCTCCTCTGCCGCCGTTGCGGCCGCGCGCACCGCGTCGGCGTAAGCCGCTCCGACGTCTGAGTCGGTATACTTCAGGCCATGTCCGGCGCCGCCGAAGCGCTGCTGCCCCTCGTTCACCACCTCTGCGGTGGTGACCCTCCGCTGCGCCTGCGCCTCTGGGACGGCAGCGAGCTCGGATCGGCGGCCGGTACGGGCGCCGGCGCCGGTGACGACCCGGCCGCGAGCGACCGCGCCACCGTAGTGATCTCGTCACCGGCGGCGGTGCGACGCATCCTCTGGCAGCCCAACGAGCTCGGCTTGGCCCGCGCCTACGTCGCCGGCGAGATCGACGTCGAGGGCGACATCTACTCGGTCTTCAGGCTGCAGGGCCTGCTCTCGTCCGCGGACCGGCCGAGCGGATGGAAGGCGCGCCTGGAGGGCGGGCGGCTGCTGCTGGCGGCCGCGCGCGCCGCAGGCGCGCTCGGCCGCCCTCTCGAGCCGCCGCCCGAGGAGGCGCGCCTGCGCGGCGCCCGGCACTCGCGCGCCCGCGACGCCCAGGCGATCGCCCACCACTACGACGTCTCCAACGACTTCTACCGCCTGTTCCTCGGCGAGACGATGACCTACTCGTGCGCCTACTTCGCCACGCCGGAGACCCCGCTGGCCGACGCGCAGCGGGCGAAGTACGACCTGATCTGCCGCAAGCTGGGCCTGCGGCCGGGCATGCGGCTGCTCGACGTCGGCTGCGGCTGGGGCGGCATGGCCATGCATGCCGCCGAGCGCTACGGCGTGGAGGCCGTCGGCGTGACCCTGTCGCGGCGCCAGGTCGAGTACGCGAGGGAAGCGATCGCGGCCGCCGGCCTCGGCGACCGCGTCGAGATCCGCCTGCAGGACTACCGGGACGTGGCGGACGGCCCGTTCGACGCCGTCTCGAGCATCGGGATGTTCGAGCACGTCGGGCGGGCACGACTCGGCGAGTACTTCGGCCGCCTGTACGGGCTTCTGCGCCCGGGCGGCCGGCTGCTCAACCACGGCATCTGCCGGCCGCGCGGCAGCCGGGGTCTGTCGCGCAGCTCGTTCGCCGGCCGCTACGTCTTCCCTGACGGCGAGCTGCACGAGGTCGGCATCGTCGCCCAGGCCATGGCGGCGCGTGGCTTCGAGGTGCGCGACACGCAGTCGCTGCGCGAGCACTACGTGCTGACCCTGCGTCACTGGGTGCGCAACCTCGAGGAGAACTGGGACGAGGCGGTCCGCATCGCCGGCGCCGGGCGGGCCCGCGTGTGGCGCCTCTACATGGCCGGCTCGGCCGAGAACTTCGCCCGCGCCAGGACCACCGTGCACCAGGTCCTCGCCGCGCGACCACGCGAGGACGGCGGCGCCGAGATGCCCCTCACCCGCGAGGCGTTACTCGGCTGAGGAGTGCCGGGCGGCGCTCTCGCGACTCCCAGAGCGCGACCGGCGGGTGACCGCCGGGACTAGCCGATGACCTCCGCCTCGCCGAAGCCGCCGCCCGCGAGCTGTTCGCGCCAAGGCACCACGAAGCATTCCACCCGCGTGCTGAAGAAGCGGTCGCCGAGCTTGCTCCTGACCGCCAGCAGGTCGCGCTCGATCACCTCCCGCTCATCGTGGAAGAACCCGCCCATCTTGCGCTCGTAGGCGAGGCAGTGCTCGTGCGCCACCAGGTAGATCGTGTCCACGCCGTGCCCCCGCACGATGGCGTCCATCCACTCGAGGATGTGGCCTTGCTCGCGTGCCGAGTCCGTGAGCACGAGATGACCGCCGGGGACGTGCAACCGGTCGCCGTCCTCAGCGCCGAGGCGTGTCTCCAGCTCGGCCAGCGCCTCACGCAGACGGCCGTCCACGCAGGAGACGAGCAGTGTTGCCACGCTGATCACCCCCCTTCGCATTCTCGAAAGAGCGGAAGGAGCGTCCCCGCCCCCACGCGCGAATCCACGTCACGACCACGGCGGCCATCGCCTCGGAGGATACCCACGACCGCCTCCGGCTCGGCATCCCGACGTTGGGGGAGGAAGCCGAAGTGACGACGCCCCACGACCGGTGGCCGTCGGTCACGGGCCGCCGGGCCGGCCCCCACGCGCGGCGTGCCCACCGGGTCGCCGCGCTTCGCGGGCCGGCAGCGTCACCGTGACGGCGAGTCCTCCCGCGACGCCGTCGCGGAGGGCGAGCCATCCACCCGACGCCTGGGCGAGCGCCTGAGCGATAGGCAGCCCCAGCCCGGTGCCCGGCCGCGAGCCGTCGAGGCGCCAGAACCGGTCGAGGGCCCGCGCCTTCAGGTCGTCGCTGAGGCCGGGACCCTCGTCGGCGACGATCAGGCTGTGCTCGCCACGGCCAGAAACGATGCTCACGGCCACGTGGGCGCCTTGCGGCGACGCCGTGATCGCGTTGTCGATGAGGTTGTCGAGGATCTGCTCGACTCCGTTGGGGACGGCGCCGACGACGACCGGGCCGCTCGGCGCCACGAAGTCCAGGGCGACGCCGGCCGCCTCGGCGACCGCCGACCACGTATCGACCCTGTCGCGAGCTAGTCGGACCAGATCGACAGGCGCGGGCGCGGCGACCTGTTCCGCCCGCGCAAGCTGGAGCAGGTCGCCGACGAGCGCGCTCAACCTGCCCGTCTCGTCGATCGCGGCGGCGATGTCGTCGGCGCTCCCCTGCACGGCCGGGTCGCTCTGCAGGTTCTCGAGGCGAAGCCTGAGGGCGGTCAGGGGCGTGCGAAGCTGGTGAGAGGCGTCGGCCACGAAGGCCCGATGCTCCGCCAGGAGCTGCTCGAGACGTTGCGCCATGGTGTTCATGGTCGCTCCCAGGGCGGCGATCTCGGCGGGCGCGCCGGGGTCTGGTCCGATTGGGGCCAGGTCGCCGGTGGCGAACCTGGCCGCCGCGGCATGGAGGTGGCGGAGCGGCCGGGTGACGGAGCGGGCGATCGCCCAGCCGATGCCGGCTATGGCGGCGAGCACGACCGCGGCCACCGCCAGGAGGCCTAGCCAGAAGCGATGGACCGCCGCTGTGACCTCAGTCGTGTCCAGCGTCAGGCGAGCCGCGCCGAACACGTTCCCTCCCGAGGCGATCGGCACGGCCACGTACAGCAGATCGGCGCCGAGGGTGTCCGAGTGCCTGATCCCCGTGGTGCGGCCGCCACCCAGCGCCGCCTTGATCTCCGGGCGCGTCGCGAAGTCGCGCCCGGTGACGCCTGCCGTGTCGACCACCGAGGCGCCGCTCTTGTCGACGACCACGACTCGGGCGCCGGTGCGCCGGGCGTACGTGGCAGCGATGGTGGGAGGGAGCGGCGTCTGATGCTCGAGGGCGTCTTCGTAGAGGCTCGCCAGGGCGTTGGCGTCGCGCTCGACGCCGACCGTGAGGCGTTCGGTCTCACGCTGCTGGTAGAACCGGGCCAGGGGGACCTCCAGGACGACCAGCACGATGACCGCGATGGCCAGGTAGCTGAGCAGCAGCCTGCGTGTCACGACGGAGCGGTGCTGTCTATCAGACGGAACCCGATGCCGCGCACCGTCTCGATGACTTCAGGCGCGAGCTTCTTGCGCAGCGAGGCGATGTGCACGTCGAGGGTCTTGGTGGGGCCCCACCAGTTCTCGTCCCAGACGTCTTCCATGATCTTCTCGCGGGGGTGGACGGCGTCCGGGTCACGCGCGAGGTACACGAGAAGGTCGTGCTCTTTGGGGGTCAGCGACACGGGCCGGCCGTCGAAGCTCACGCCGCGGGTGCGGATATCGATCTGCAGCAGGCCCACCTCGATGCGAGCGGCCTCCGGCGGCGGCTGCGGGTCGCCGGCGGTGCGCCGCAGCACGGCGCGGATGCGCGCCACGAGCTCGCGGAACCCGAACGGCTTGACCACGTAGTCGTCGGCGCCGAGCTCGAGCAGGGTCACACGGTCGATCTCCTCGGCGCGCGCGGTGACCACGATGATCGGGACACCGGAGCGTTCGCGAAGCTCCCTGCAGACGACCCGCCCATCGAGGTCAGGAAGGCCGAGGTCGAGCAGGACGAGGTCGCAGTCGCCGGCGGCCAGCGCGGCGGCGCCGGTGCCGACCAGGTCGACCTCGAAGCCTTCGCGCTGCAGACCCGTGCCCAGCGGCTCGGCGATGGTGGTGTCGTCTTCCACGACGAGCAAGCGCATGGTCACATGTTCCCACGAGCGCCTCGCACGGCGCCACATCTTTGCCAAACGTTAACTCAGCGCTGGACCTCTCTTGGGGCGCCGGCCACTACGGTGGGTCTCAGCCCGCGTGAGATCCGACCTCTCGAGAGAGGAGTTACGCATGAGACACCGCACCGCCCTTATCACCGCAGGCTCGATCGCCCTGGTGATCTTCGCCGGCGCCGTCGCCGTCGGCGCCAACCTCGGCATTCTGAACGCGGCCGATTCCCGGCCCTTCGGCAAGTTGTCCGCGGCGGCCGACGTGCAGCCGGCCACATCCGATGTGGTCCACGTGTACGCCAGCCAGAAGAGACCCGCCGAGCCCCAGAAGTACGTCATCAAGCAGGCGGGCACCGTGAGCGTCACGTCCACGAAGAACAGTCTGCGACTCGCCGACGTGACGGCCAAGCCGGGTTGGAAGTGGACCCTTGCCCAGACCGCCGACTCGAAGCTGACGGTGACGTTCAAGTCGGCGATGACCACGTACACGTTTCTGGCCGCCCTCGATCGGCACAGCACGATCGTCGCCCGGGTCGACAAACCGGTCACGAGGGTCGTGATGACTGCGTCGTCGGGGAGCGGGGCAACCTATCCCGCCGCGCCGGCGGGCGGTGTGGCTCCCTCGACGACCGCGCCTAGCGGAGACGACGGGCACGCGGAAGGTGAGCAGGATGACTGAGAAGACCCGGCATCCGGCGCGTCGCTCCCGCATCGCCGCCGTCGGCATCGGTGTCGCGGCGATGGCGGGGCTCGTCGGCAACATGCAGGTCGCCGACGGCCGCACCAAGGCTGCCGAACCCGCGCCGTCGTCGACGGGGCAGGCCCATCGCGCTGCCGCGGCCGCCGTCAGAGCCGGTCTGCAGGCCCAGAAAGCCGTCGCGCGCCGGCCGATCGTGCTGACGCCCCACGCCGTGGTGCGCTCCGTCACCGCCCCGGCATCGGCCGGCTCAGGCGGGTCCGTCTACGTCGCCCCGGCGCCCGCAGCCGCCCCGGTGGCGTCCACCAGCGGCAGTGGCTGAGTCGAACGTGACAGTGACCGAGCTCAAGTTCCGCGTCATGGCCAGCGACGCGCACGTGGTCCTGGTCGACCCGGCGCCGGGCGCGGAGGACTTCGCCCGGCGGCGTCTCGAGGAGCTTGAACGGCGCTGGAGCAGGTTCTTGCCCGGCAGCGACGTCTCGCGCCTCAACACGTCGCCCGAGGCCCTGATGCTCGTGTCGTCCGACACCGTCGCCCTCGTCACCGCGATGAAGGAAGCCTGGCGCGTGACGAGCGGCCGCTACGACCCGACCATGCTCGCGGCGATCGTCGCCGCGGGCTACGCCGCGAGCATCGACGGGTCGGGCAGGACGAGCCGCATGTCCCGGCGGCCGCGCCGCGGCACCACGATCGCCGACGTGACGGTCGACCCGCCGACCGCGGCGGTGGTCGTCCCCTCCGGCGTCGGCCTCGACCCCGGCGGGATCGGCAAGGGTCTCGCCGCCGATCTGGTCGTCACCGAACTCCTCGAGGCCGGTACCTGCGGCGCTCTCGTCGGCGTCGGCGGCGACCTCGCGGCGGCCGGCACGCCGCCCACGGCGGTCGGCTGGCACGTCGCCGTCCGGCACCCGCCCGATCCGACGAGCCACCTCACCACGTTCGCGCTCGGCGCCGGCGGCGTCGCCACGTCGAGCACTCAGACACGCACGTGGCTCCAGGATGGCCGCCGCCGTCACCACGCTATCGACCCGCGCACCCAGACCTGCGCGACGACTGACCTTGCCGCCGTGACCGTGATCGCACGAGCTGGGTGGGAGGCCGAGGCGCACGCGACCGCGGCGCTGCTCTGCGGCAGCGAGGGGGTCCTCGACTACCTCGCAGGCCGCGGACTCGAGGGCATCGCGATGACCCTCGACGAGACGACCCTGGCGAGTCCGACTTTCCGACACGCCGACATCACCGAAAGGATCGTGGCATGACCCCTGAGACCTTGTGGTTCCTCTCGCGGGCCTCGGGCATCGTGGCCTGGCTCATGCTGACTGCGTCGGTGCTCTGGGGGATCGTGCTCGCCACGGACCTGTTCCACAAGTGGCGCAGCAGAGCCTGGCTGGCCGACCTCCACCGCTGGCTCGCCGGGCTCACGGCGTTCTTCATCGCCGGTCATCTGGCCACCCTGCTGCTCGACCGCAAGGTCCACTTCGGCGTCCTCGACGTCCTGGTGCCGTACGCCAGCACCTGGCGACCCACGGCGATCGCGGCCGGCGTGGTCGCCTTCTGGCTCCTCCTCGCCGTCGAGGGCACCGCTCTGGCGATGAAGCGGCTCCCCGGAAGGTGGTGGCGCGACATCCACATCGTCAGCTACTGGGTCTTCTGGCTGACGACCATCCACGCCGCCTTCGCCGGGACCGACACGTCGAGATCGCTGTACGCCGTGACCTCGCTGGCGGCGGTGGCGGCGGTCGTCTTCGCAGCTTCGTACCGCATCCTCACGCGCGACCTGCCCAAACGCTCGCGCGCGGGCACAGAAGCCGTCCCCGACCGCCTGAAGGGCAGCCGGGACGCGCCGGAGACCGCGATCCGTTGCGTTTCGCGCCCGCGCATCGCAAGATTCCTGGTGTGGCGACTGATGACCAACCGACGGGACCGCGGGGCGCCGGCGACACGTGGCTCGTGCGCGCGGTCCTGCGCGGAGTCACACCGCATCGACGGGACCCTGTGCCGTTGATCGTCGGCGTCACCCTCGAGGTCGGGCTCATGCTCACGTTGGGTCTGATCGGACCGGGGCAGGTGCTGGGCCTGCCGGGTCCCCTCGCGGTCATCATCGCCGGCATCGTCGGGATCGTCGCCCGACCGTGGCACGCGGTCGTCGTCGCCGCCGCCGGCTGCCTCGCGTATCTGGTGTTCCTGACGGAGTACGGTCGCAACGTGCCCTATTCCGTCGTCGCCATCAGCTCGGTGATGTGGATCGGCATGCCGTGGCTGATCGCGCGCGCCGGGCATTCCCTGCGGCGTCAGGTGCTGGCGCGTCAGAACGCCCAGCTCGAGTTGGAGGACCTCTACCATGGGCTCGAGCAGGGACTGCTGCCGCGGGGGCACACCTCGCATCCGAGGCTGCGCGCGGCGACCTACTACAGGCCGGGCGAACAGCGCCTGCGCCTCGGCGGCGACTTCTTCGACCTGACGGTGCTCGCCGACGATTCCCTCGCCCTGGTGGTCGGCGACGTGAGCGGACACGGGCCGCAGGCGGCGGCGCTGAGCGCCATGTTGCGCGGCGCGTGGCGCGGCGCGGTCGCCGCCGGACTCCCGGGCACCGAGGTCGCCAGGGTGCTCCATCATGTGGTGTCTCAGGAGGGTGCCGAGGACACGCACGCGACCGCGCTCATCGCCGCCATCGGAGCCGATGGCCGGCACATGGACGCCATCGCCGCCGGCCATCCGGCTCCGCTGCTCATTGCCGACGGCATCTCGTCGCTGCCGGTGGAGCGCGGCCTGCCGCTGGGCGTGGTCGACCTCGTCGACGCGTGGCCCACAACCGCCGTCGAGCTCCCGGACGCGTGGACGCTCTTCTTTTACACCGACGGGCTCGTCGAGATGCGGTTGGGGCCGGATGCGTCGCAGCGCTTCGAGGTGGAAGGCCTGAGCGCCCAGCTCGCGGGCATGGACGGCCGCCCGTTCGGGCGCGACCTGCTGCGCGAGCTGGTCGACCGCATGGCCGAGCAGAGCGGCGAGGGTCCCCGGGACGACGTGGCGATCGTCGTTGTCAGCCGCTGACCCGCGAAGCCCTGCTCGGTCAACGCCGAGGCGCTGCGCCTGAGCGGCGCGCCACGGGCGGGCGGTGGACTCACACGTCTGGCTCCGGCTCCTCCCCCAACCACGCCGGGTTCTGTGCCGTGCCGTCGAAGTGCGACGTGGTCTTGAAGGGTTCGTACTTCCCATGCGCGGCCGCGACCGCCGTTCGCGCCAGCAGGGCGCTGCGCTGCGCCTCGCTCAGGGGGCGGAAGGTCCGCGCCGCTTCGAGCGCCTGACCGAGGACCTCGAGACTGTCGATCCCCGTGATCACGACTGACGTGGGCAGGTCGAGCGCGTAGTGCAGGCACTCGATCGGGGTCACCGTGCCCGTCTTGAGCAGGTAGCCCTCCGCCATGCTCTTCATGCCGAGGACGCCGATGCCGTGCTCGACCAGATACGGCACGACTCCTTGCGCGAAGCTGCGGTAATGAGCGTCCAGCAGATTGAGCGGCATCTGGACGGCGTCGAACGTGAAGCCGTTCTGGGCCGCCACCTCGAGCATGTCCAGGTGGACGCGCGGGTCCTTGTGGCCCGTGAAGCCGACATAGCGCAGCTTGCCGGCTTCACGGGCCTCGACCAGCGCCTCGTTGGCGACCTCCTCGCGGAAGATGCGGTGGGAGTCTTCGAAGCGGATGATCTCGTGGTGCTGGACGAGGTCGACGTGGTCGACCTGGAGGCGGCGAAGCGACTCGTCGAGCTGCTTCGCCGCGTCCTTCTTCGAGCGTCCGTCGATCTTCGTCATGAGGAAGACCTTGTCGCGGTAGCCGCCGCGAAGCGCCTTGCCCATGCGGACCTCGCTGAGCCCGTCGTTGTAGTCCCAGCAGTTGTCCATGAACGTGATGCCCCGGTCGATGGCGGTGCGCACGATGCGAACGGCGAGAGCCTCGTCGACGTGCTCCGGTCCGAGGTGGTAGCCCCCCAACCCGATCGCGGAGACTTTCTCCCCAGTGACGCCGAGGTCCCGGTAGAGCATGTCCTGACGCATGTCTGGCATGGTCCCCTCCTGCGCTGCGTGCCGCCAGCCGGGAGTCTATCCGGAAGTGGCAACGGTATCTGCCGGCCGAGAAGGCCGTGCGTAGTCAAGGTCCGGCCGCCGCGTGTCGACAACACAACTACGTTCTGCATGCGGCGGGAGGGAGTGGGGATGAAGCATCTCAGGCTGGGCTTGGGCGTCGCCGCCTTGCTGGTGGTCGTGCTGGTCGTGGCGTCCACGGTCGCGGCCGACTCGTCCAAGCCGACGCTCAGACTCAAGGCGTCGAAGACCAAGTGCGAGGTCGGCACGAGCGTCAAGTTCACCGTGACCGTGAACGCCTCGACGGCAGCGTACGCGGTGCGCTTGTACAAGAAGTACAACGGCAGCTGGCACTTCGTGACGTCGGCCTCGCACGTGTCCGGCGACACGTACGTCGCCTACGCGACGGCCAAGCCCAAAGGCAACCGACCGTTCAAAGCCGGATATGTGAACAGCGCGGGCACCGTCACCGCGTACAGCAACAAGGTGATCGTAGTAGTCACCAAGTGAGCCGACCTGCCGTGACTGACGCTGCCCCGACGGCCGCCCCAGCTCGCCGGCCGACAACGCAGTCGCTCAGCAGAGCCGCCGGAGCGGCGTAGTCGTGCGCTTGGGCGCCCGAAGCTTGAGCGGCAAGTTCGCGCTCGCCTTCCTCGGGAGCGCGCTCGTGCCGCTGGCGGTCTTCTCGACCTTCAACTACTTCAGGACCTCGACGGGGCTCGCCGACATCGAGGACCGGCTGGTCGCGAGTTCGACGACCGCCGTCACGAGCGGAATCGCTCGGCAGCAATCCTCGGGGATCGCGCCCTTCACCGTCTCGTCCCAGTTCGTGGACGCTGTCGCGCACGGCGACCGGCGTGCCCTCCGGGCCGCTGCCTGGCACATCCTGCAGGCGCGCAACCTGGTGCAGCTCGAGGTCCGCCGGGGCGACGGCAGGATGCTGGCGCGCGCCAGCATCCTGCC
>Ga0315281_10000616_pt1 | contig 50198 bp, 54 predicted proteins | sample YL17G07_0_MG_FD_204540 | JGI IMG/M metagenome (GOLD analysis project Ga0315281, IMG submission 204540) | Sediment microbial communities from Yellowstone Lake, YNP, Wyoming, USA - YL17G07_0 | ecosystem: Environmental > Aquatic > Freshwater > Lake > Sediment | place: USA: Wyoming | collected...
CATGAAATTGAAAATGGCGATGCGCATCAGGCGCACGAAGCGGTCGTTGATGACGTCGAGCGTGGGCATGCGCCCGCGCACGATGCGCTCCTGGCGCGCGATGTCGTATGACTTGACGCCGTCGGCCGGCGCTTCCGCGGGCGCGGCGTCGGTCTCGCCGTTGACGCCCTTGAGCAGCGCGTCGACTTCGTCTTGCGAGAGGAATTCCTGGGCCATCGGACGCCGCCTATTGGATGATGAACTGCGAGAAGTGCGCCTTCTCGACACCCTTGTCGGCGGCCTCCGACTCGATCTGCGCGCGCGTGCGGGCGACGATGTCCATCGCGAGCTTCTCCTTGGCGTTCATTCCGAGCAGGTCCGCCATGCGCTTGTTCGCGAGCTGCATCAGGACCTGGCTGCGGATGATCGGCATCTTCTGCTTCACCGTGTCGAGCACCCGCGAGTCGTTGAGCTCGATGACGATGCCGATCTGCAGATAGCGCTCCCGATCGGTGTCCAGCAGGTTGACGGTGAGCAGGTCCAGCGCGAGGAAGACCGGTGCATTGGTCTTTTTTTCCGCCGCGGTCCTTGGTTTCGATTCGAGCGCGGCCATCGCGTGCTGGCGCAGCCCGCCGAACCAGGCGCCGGCGGCGCCGCCGGCGAGCAGCAGCACGACGAGCAGCGGTTTGAGCAGCGAGGAACTTTTCTTTCCCGATGCGCCGCCGGCCGGGGCCTCGTGCGCGCCGCCTCTCGCGGGCGGGGCGCTTTTCAGGGCCGCGGCGGCGTTCTTGGCGGACGGGGGGGCGCTCTTGGCGGGCGCGGGGTTCGTTGCCACGACGGAAATCCTTGCTCAGGGTGTGATCAATACCTTGCGATTATCGCGATCGGGCGGGCGGACCGAAGCGACGAACAGAGATGGGAAAATGGGTCAGGAAAAGGGAAAAGGGGCCAGGCTCGAATTAATTAATTCGAGCCTGGCCCCTTTTCCCTATGCATACAGGTCGACGAGACCCTCGATGCGCAGGCGGCGCACGGCTGGCGCCGGCGGCAGCGGGTCGGCCGCGTTCGCGTCCGCGGCGCGCGCCAGGCGCTCGTCGCCCGGCGCATCGCGCGGCGCGCGCTCGCCCGACACGCTGGCCCCGCCCAGCGCCAGCCCGCTCTCGGCGAGCCGCTCGCGCAGCGTGGTGAGCGCGGCTTCGAGCGCGTCGCGGGTTTCGGGCGAGGGCGCGCTGAGCGTCACCGAGGCGACGCCGTTGTCGACGGAGACGCGCGCATGGATCGGGCCCAGTTCCGGCGGCGTGACGCGGATTTCGGCCTCGGGCGACGCATTGCGCACCAGCACGGTGATGTGTCCGGCGAGGTCTTCGCGCCAGCGCGGCGATCCGAGCGGGGCGTCGATGCGCGGCGAATGCGCCGCGGGTGCCGAGGGCGCCGGCTGCGGCGCCTGGGGTTCGGGCTGGCGCGCGGCTTGCGCGGCATCGGGCGCCTGCGGCGGCAGGTCGAACGCATGCGCGAAACCATGCGCGGAACCGTCGGGGGGCGGTGCCGCGGATGCGGGCTCGTCCGCGCCGGCGGGGGCGGCGTCGCGCTGCGGGGCAGGGAACTCCCTGATCGGATGGTGCGCGCCCGACGCCCCGGGATCGCCGTGGACGGACGCGGCGCCCGAGGGCGCTGGCGCGGCCGGGATCGGTGCCGCGGATGCGGGCTCGTCCGCGCCGGCGGGGGCGGCGTCGCGCTGCGGGGCAGGGAACTCCCCGATCGGATGGTGCGCGCCCGACGCCCCGGCATCGCCGCGGACGGACGCGGCGCCCGAGGGCGCTGGCGCGGCCGGGATCGGCGCGGCGGCGTTCGCCGGGGCCAGGGCGGGCAATGCGATCGCGATCGCGATCGCGCTCTCGATCGCGGCGGCGGCGTCGATGGCGGGCGGCGCGTGTTCGTCCTGTCCGGTATCGGTATCCGTCGCGCTTGTACCCGTGGTTGCCGCGGCGCCGGGTTTCGAGGCCTCCGGGAGCATGCCGGCCATCAGGGCGGCGAACTGCGGGCCGGAGGGTATTTCGGTGCCGCCCTCCGGTTCGGCGCCGTTCGCGTCGCCGCGCGCGGCGCCGGCGGCGGGTATCGTCGGGGAGATCGGTGCTTGCAGCGTGATCATGGCGTTGGTCCGTTACCGGTCGGTTACTGGTCTTTGGCCGCGCGCGCGGTGCTGCGCCGGGCGTGTTCGTCGGTGCCCCGCTGCTCGTCGCGGCGCGAGCGCAGCGCGCTCACCGCGCGCCGGCGGTCGCGCAGGGTGGCGTAGCCTTGCAGCCGCGACTCCCTTTGCGCCCAATCCGCGCGCCGCTGGAGGTGCTGCTCGGATTGCGAGCACATCGCCTGCTGCTGCTGCACGATCGCGAGTTCGAGTTTTTCGAGGAACAGCCGGAAGCCGCGCAACTTGTCGAGCGTCAGGCCGGTGCGCACGCTGGCGGCGAGCCGCGCGGCGTACTCGTCGCGGTAATTGACGAGCAGCGCGAGCCGCTCCTCGAGGGCGCGCGATGCCGATACCGAGGCGGCGAAGCGCGAGAGCGCATCGTCGCGCTGGCCGCGCGCGAATTCGATCAGGCTGTCCAGTGCGGTCGCTTGCGCCATGTTCAGGCTCCTCAGGCTTGCGGGCCGGCCTGCCCCGCGAGCAGCGCATCGAGCCGGGCGAGGCTCTCGGGGAGCGGTGCGCGCTCGTGTATGTCCTGTTGCAGGAATGCCTCCATCGCCGGGTACAGGTTCACGGCCTCGTCGAGCACCGGGTCGTTGCCCGGCGTGTAGGCGCCGACGACGATCAGGTCGCGGTTGCGCTGGTAGCGCGCATACAGGGACTTGAAACGCCGCGCGCGCGCCTGCGCTTCCGGGGAGGCGAGCGACGGCATCGCGCGCGAGATCGACGCTTCCACGTCGATCGCCGGATAATGGCCCTGATCGGCGAGCGCGCGCGACAGGACGATGTGGCCGTCGAGGATCGCGCGCGCCGCGTCGCCGATCGGGTCCTGCGGGTCGTCGCCCTCGGTGAGCACGGTGTAGAACGCGGTAATCGAACCTCCGCCCGCTTCGGCGTTGCCGGCGCGCTCGACCAGCAGCGGCAGCTTGGCGAATACCGACGGCGGATAGCCCTTGGTCGCCGGCGGCTCGCCGATCGCGAGCGCGATTTCGCGCTGCGCCATGGCGTAGCGGGTAAGCGAATCCATCAATAGCAGCACGTGCCGCCCGGCGGCGCGGAAATGCTCCGCCAGCGTGGCGGCATAGGCGGCGCCCTGCAGGCGCAGCAAGGCGGGCGAGTCGGCGGGGGCGGCGACCACCACCGCGCGCGCGAGCCCTGCCGCTCCGAGTATTTCCTCGATGAATTCCTTGACTTCGCGGCCGCGCTCGCCGATCAGCCCGACCACGATCACGTCGGCGCTGGTGTAGCGCGCCATCATGCCGAGCAGCAGGCTCTTGCCCAGGCCGGAACCGGCAAAGAGGCCCATGCGCTGGCCGCGGCCGACCGTCACCAGGGCGTTGATCGCGCGCACGCCGACATCGAGCGTCTGCCGGATCGGCTCGCGGTCGATCGGATTGATCGGCCGGCTGGTGAGCGGCGCGGTGCGCTCGCAGACCAGCGCGCCAAGCTTGTCGAGCGGCCGGCCGGCGGCGTCGAGCACGCGGCCGAGCACGGCGTCGCCCACCGGCAGGTGCCGCGCGCGGTCTTCGGCGCGGCGCCACGGATGCACTCCCGAGTCCATCGAGGGCAGGGCGCTCGCCGAGGGCTGGTAGCGCACCATTGCGCCCGGCCGCAGGCCGGTGACTTCGCTGATCGGCATCAGGAACAGGCGGTCGCCCGAAAAGCCGACGACCTCGGCTTCGACGCGCGAGGCATCCTCGCCCGATACGACGCAGGTACTGCCGACGGGCAAGCGCATGCCGACCGCTTCCATCACCAGCCCCGCCACGCGCGTCAGGCGCCCGGTGACATCGAAGGGCTCGATGCCGTCCACGTGTTCGCGGCAATTGACTAGATAGCGCGCGAAGCGTGCATTGCCCGCATTGCCCGGGGCGGCGGTTTCAGCCATCGGCCCAGGCCAGGTCCCTGCCGAGTGCGGCGAGCACCCGGCGCCAGCGCGCGGGCAGCGTCGCGTCGACCTCGCAGTTGGGCGCCGAGATGCGGCAGCCGCCCGGTTCCACGCGATGGTCCTCGACGATCGTGAAGCCCGTCATCTGCAGCTCGTCGCCGATGCGCGCGCGAATCAGCTCGACATCGGCCGGATTGAGTTGTAGTTGCGGGCGCTGCACCTGGTCGGGCAGGCAGGCGATCGCCTCGCGCACCACCGGCAGCAGCGCTTCGCGGCGCGCCTTGACGTCCGAGCGCAGCATGTGGCGCGCGATGTCGAGCGCCAGGTCCAGCAGGTGTTCCGCCAGATCCTGCTCGAGCGTCTCGCAGGACTGGACGAATTGCGCGGCGACGGCGCGGATGCGCGCGGCCTCCGTGGTCGCCTGTGCCTGGCCGGCCTGGTAGCCCTGGCTGAAACCCTCCTGCCGCGCCTTGGCGCGCGCGGTGCCGTCGGCCTCCGCGGCGCGGCGCTCGCCCGCGCGGCGCTCGCCCGCGCCGTCGTCCAGCGCGGTCATCTTGAAGCGCTGCCAGCCGGCGCTCTGCTCGCGCGGAATGTAGCGCTCGTTCATGGGCGGACCCCGCGCTCAGACATAGGCCTCTTCTCCCTTCGAGCCGAGCGCGATCTGGCCTTCCTCGGCGAGGCGCCGCACGATCTTGAGGATCTCGCGCTGTTCGGCCTCGACTTCGGAGACCTTCACCGGGCCCTTGGATTCCAGATCGTCGCGCAGCATGTCGCCGGCGCGCTGCGACATGTTGCTGAAGACCTTTTCCCTGACCTCGACGTTGGTGCCTTTCAACGCCACCACCAGCGACTCGGACTGGACCTCGCGCAGCACCAGCTGGATCGCGCTGTCCTCGAGCTCCAGCAGGTTCTCGAACACGAACATCTCGTCGAGGATCTTCTGCGCCAGTTCGGCGTCGAACTCGCGCACCGACTCGATCACCGCGGTTTCATTCGTGTTGCCGAGGAAGTTGAGGATGTCGGCCGCGGCCCGCACGCCGCCCAGGGTGGATTTCTTTATGTTGTCGTTTCCCGAGAGCACCTTGGCGAGGGTGTCGTTGAGTTCCTTCAGCGCGCTGGGCTGGATGCCGTCGAGCATCGCGATGCGCAGCAGGGTGTCGTTGCGCAGCCGGTCGCTGAGGTTTTCGAGGATCGCGGCGGCCTGGTCGTGGTCCAAGTGCACCAGGATCGAGGCGATGATCTGCGGGTGCTCGTTGCGGATCAGCTCGGCGACCGTCGCCGGATCCATCCACTTCAGGCTCTCGATGCCGCTGGTATCGCTGCCCTGCAGGATGCGGTCGAGGATGTACTTCGCCTTGTCGTCGCCGAGCGCCTTGGTGAGCACGCCGCGGATGTAGTCGGGCGAGTCCCCGCTGAGGGAAGTCTGCTGCGCGGCCTCGGCGCTGAACCTGGTGAGCACCTCCTCGATGCTGGTGCGGCTGACCTTGTCGATCTTGGTCATCGCCTCGCCGAGTTTCTGCACCTCCTTCGGCGCGAGATGCTTGAAGACCTCGGCGGCTTCTTCCTCGCCGAGGGAGCGCAGCAGCACCGCGGCGCGGGCGATTCCCTCGTCATTCATCGCCGGCGACCCACGACTTCACGACATTGGCCACGACCTTGGGATCCCGGCGCGCGAGCTGGCGCGCGGACTCCAGGCGCCCGACCTGCCCGGTCTCGATCGGCTCGAAGGACTCGATGGCCGCCGGTTCCGGCGCGGGCGGCAGTTCGGCGAGCTGCCGGAGCATCGGCCGCAGCACGCCGAACACCACGTACAGGGCGAGGCCGAGGGCGAGCAGGTGCTTGCCGATTTCCTTGGCGAAGGCGATCGTGTCGGGCTGCTGCCAGAACGCGGACTCGGGGATCGCTTCCACCGGCTCGACGTTGAACGCGGCGTTCACCACGTTCAGGGTGTCGCCGCGCGGCTCGGAGAAGCCGATCGCCTCCTTGGCGAGCGCGGTGATCTGCTTCATCTCCTCCTCGGACAGGGGCGCGGTGGCGGCATTGCCGGCCTTGGCGTCCGCGCCTTCCTTCGCCGCGGCGGCGGCCTTGCGGTGATTCACCACCACCGCCACCGACAAGCGCTTGATTGTGCCGGTCTGCGCTCGCGTATGGCGCACCGTACGGTCAAGCTCGTACTGCAGGGTCTGGTCCTTGCGCTGCGGGACGCCGGCTGCCGCTACAGCCGCAGCGCCTGCCCCGCCCGCCACGGCCGGCGTGGCCGGGGCCTGTGCGCTCGCGGGCTGGTTCGATACCGCGCCCGGTATGCCGAGTCCGCCGCCGGCGCCCGGCTGGAGTGATTCGCTGGTCTGCTGGCTGCGGATCGCGGTCTCCGGGACGTCCTTGTTCGGCCGGTAGGTCTCGGCGGTGCTCTCGGAAGAGCTGAAATCGATTTCCGCCGTCACCTGGGCGCGCACGTTGGCGCGGCCGACCAGGGGCTCGAGCAGATCGACGATGCGCCGCGCGTAGTTGCCCTCGATCTGCTGCGCGTGGGCGAGCTGGCCCGGATCGAGGTTCGGGGTCGAGCCGTCGTGCGGAATGCTGAGCAGCGCGCCGCTCTGGTCGATCACGCTGACGTTGCGCGGCGAGAGTTCCGGCACGCTGGCGGCCACCAGGTGCACGATCCCCGCGACCTGGCCGCGCTCGAGCTGTTTGCCCGGATACAGGTTGACCAGCACCGAGGCCGAGGCCTTCGCCTGCTCGCGCAGGAAGGCGGTCGCCTTGGGCACCGCGAGGTGCACCCGCGCGGACTGGACCGCGGCGAGCGATTGCACCGAGCGCGCGAGTTCGCCTTCCAGCGCGCGCTGGTAGGTGACCTGTTCCTGGAACTGCGTGGCGCCGAGTTTCTGGTTCTCCATCAGTTCGAAGCCGACGTTGCCGCCCTTGGGCAGTCCCTGGGAGGCGAGCTTCAAGCGCACGTCGTGCACCGATTCGGCGGGGATCAGAATCGCGTTGCCGCCCTCGTTGAAGCGGTAGGGGACGTTCATCTGGCCCAGCGCGGCCACGATCGCGCCGCCGTCGCGTTCGTGGACGTTCGCGAACAGGATGCGGTAGTCGGGTGAGCGGCTCCACATCCAGGAGGCGGCGAGCACCGCGAGCAGCGCCGCGACGACCAGCATCAGCGAAACCCGGTTCTGCGGCGGCAAGCGGGAAAATCCCTGGACGATCCGGGCGACGGAAAGATTTGCGATGGCCATGTTGCGTGCAAGCGTTCCTTGCTGACTCGGGTGCGGCGATTATCCCGGCGCCGGAGGGCCGCCAAAGCCGAAATCAGCCGTGCTTTCGGGGCGCATTTCGGCGGAACGCGGCGGCGCGGCGCTGCTAGGCTGTGCGCATGGACATTTCCGCGATCAGCGCCATTGCAGGGGCCGGCGGTCTGGAAAAAGGGGCCAGGCTCGAATTAATTAATTCGAGCCTGGCCCCTTTTTCCCCCGGCGCGGCGGGCGCGAGCGGTTTCGCCGAGGCGCTGGGCAAGGCCCTGTCCTCGGCCAACGAGGCGCAACAGCGCGCCGAGACCATGGCGCGTCAGTTCCAGCTGAACGATCCGAACGTCACCCTCGAGGAGACGATGATCGCGATGCAGACCGCCAACATCTCCTTCCAGTCGCTGGTGCAGGTGCGCAACCGCCTGCTCTCCGCGTACCACGAGATCATGAACCTGCAGGTGTGATCAGCGACGCTGGGCGCGCTCGGTCTTGGTGATGTACCGCTGCAGGGCGCTCGTCATGGCGGGCGGCAGGCCGGCGAACCGGCAGCCGTAGCGCCGCAGGTTCTTGCGCGCGCCCTCTTCGTGCTTGGCGGCGCTGCGCACCTCGAGCGTCGCGGTGAGCTCGCCGACCTCCGGCAGGTCGATGCGGCAGTCTCGCAGAATCGTTCCGGGTGCGAGCGGCGGGTCGCTTTCGCCCGCCACCAGCGACACGCCGTCGCAGGAGAGGTCGGCGACGCGCAGGCTCAAGCGCCGGCCCGGCGCCGAAGGATCGGGGAGGCTGGCGGCGACCGGTCGCGCCGCGGGCGTGCGGATGCGGTAGAACTCGCGCCGCTGCAGGCGCAGCAGCGCCTCGGGCAAGCGGATGCGCAATGCCGGCAGCGCCTCGTGGACGGTCTGCTCCGCGCGCTGAGTCTGGAACTGCAGCTTGATTCGTTCCAGGAATGTGACGACCGTCATGTGCACCGACTTGAGCAGGCGCTGGTTGGTCGCGTTGTCCGCGCCCAGGTCGAGAATGAGCTCTTCGAAATCCGGGTTGACAGCGAGAACGTTGGTGACGATGAACTCCGCGCCCTGGTTGAAATAGACCGTCACCGGGGCGCGCGCATCGGCGACCGCGCGCAGCAGCGAGACGATCTCGAAGCGCGAGTAGACCTGGTAGCGTTCCAGGTCCAGCGCGTCCGGTTCCGCGGCAAGGCCCGGTTGCGCGCTCACTGCCTGGCTCTCCCGAACGCATCGCGCGCATCGTCGCCGCGCTCGATGCGGTACAGCCACGCGAGCAGTTCGGCCACGGCGCGGTACAGCTCCGGCGGAATGTGGCGATCGAGATCGACCTGCATCAGCAGGGAGACCAGCTCGCGCGACGCATGCACCGGAATGCCGGCCGCCTGCGCGCGCCGCAGGATTTCCCCGGCTAGCAGGCCGCGGCCCTTGGCCACCACGCGCGGCGCGCTGTCGCCGGTCGCATAGGCGAGGGCGACCGCGCTGGTGTTCTGCGCGGTTACTTCCGCGCCTTGTTCAACTTTGTTCATGGCTGACTTCGACTCGGCCGACCTGCACTTGCGCCGCGGCGAGGGCCTGCGCGAGCGAGCCCCGGCCGGCGTCGAGCGCCTGCGCGGTCGCGGACGTGGCGGCGCGCAGGTCGACGTCGATGCCGCGGGCGTTCAGGTTCAGCACTGCCTGCACGGAACCGAGTTCGGGCAACTCCATTTCCAGGCGCGCGAAAAACGTTCTGCCCGGCGGCGTGCCTGGCGGCGCCTGCTCGGGCTCCTTGCCGATGACCAGCGCCGCGCTTTGCCCCGGCCATGCCGGGAACTGGAACGCCAGTTCTCCCGTGACGAGCGACGAGAGTTGCTGCCGGAAGGCGGCCTCGCCGGCCGCATCGGGTGCGGCGGCAAGCGTTGCCGCGCGGGCCTGTGCTTCCGCGAGCAGCGGCGCGGTGTCGCGTGCGCCGCGCACCCAATCGGCCAGATGCGATTCGAAAAACACGCCGCTGCCGGAGACCGCCGCGGCGAGCGCGGGCGCGAGGCGTTGCGGTGCGGCGGCGCCGACCGGCGCCGCGGAGGCCGATGTCTCCAGGCGCAGCGCCAGCGGCGCGGGCGGATCGCGCAACGCGCCATCGAGCAGGCGCGCGAGCGCGGGAATCGTTTCGCCTACCAGCGTCGAACCGGTGGGCGCGGGCGCGGGCGACGCGGCCTGCAGCGCGGGCAGCGCCGCGCGCACGAGGTGCAGCGCGGTTCCGACTGCCAGGGGTTGCGGCCAGGTGAAGCTGGCGACATGGCCGGCGTATTCGATGCGGTAGGTATCGCCGGGGCCGCGCGAGACCACGGTCGCCATGCCCGGCAGCGAGCCTTCCTGCGGATCGAGGGCGAGCGCCGAGAGCAGCGCCGACCATGCCGCGGGCGGCAGGCGCAGCGCCGGAACCTGCGCGCCCGCGCCCTCGGCGCCGCGCGGCGCGATCAATTCAAGCGCGAGGGGCATCCGCATACTCGTCGATCCGCGGCGCGTCGGTTGGCGCGCGCGAGGGGCGGCGCGCCGTGGGCACGCGCGGCTTGCGCGGCGCGGGCGCGCGCGGGCCGCGCTCGCGCGAGGCGGGCGTCGCCGGCGGCGGCGCGATCACCGGATTCGGACCTACGCGGGTGTCATCCGGCGGCATGTGCGCCTAGCGGTAAGTGTCGCCGAGCCGCAACTGGTTGGACGAGGCGCGCAGCAGCTCTTCGATGCGCCGCAGCCAGGGCTGGGTCAGGCGCCGGATTTCCGCGTCTTCGGCGAGCACCTGCCGGATGATCGCGCCCTTGCGCACCATCGCCTCGCCGCTCAATTTCCGCTCCGCGTCGGCGGCGCGCAACGCCTCGATCAGCCCGGCGCAGACTTTTTCCTGCTCGATCAGGCGATCCCAGTCGGCATCCTGCGCGGCGCGCAGCATGCGGCCGCTGGCCGCCGCCACCGCCTCGTAGTACGACAGCGCGTCCTGCTCCATGCGTCTCGTTCCTTCGGCGGCGGTATCCGCCGCCCTGCAAGTTCCGGCGGCAGGAATTGCCGTGCGGATGTCTGCGACGGCGCGTCATGCCGCCGGACCATGAAATTATCGGATGTGCGGCGCCGATCCTTAACCGGAATTAGCGGCCCTGGAACCCGGCATTTCCCGGGTCTCAGGCCGTCTGGTGGATCAACAGCCCCTGCAGGCGGTCGATCGCGTGCGAGATGGACAGCATTTCGTCCGAAGGAAACTGGCGGATCACCTGCCTGGTCTCCTTGTTCACCACGCGCACCACCGTCCGTTTCGATTCCTCGTCGATGATGAACTCGAGATTGTTCGCCAACCCGCCCATCGCCCGGTTGGCGGCCTCGACTGCGGCGTTCAGGGCCGCGGGAGGATACGCACGTGGGGCGGCGGCCGGCACGGCGGCCGGCGCCGGCGCGGCCGGGGCCGCGGTCGCGATGGGTGTGAGGGGCGAACTGCCGATGCCGTTGACAGACATTTGGGTTGGGTTTTGAACTCGTCTTGCGAACCCGTGACCAGGGTTGGCGAGAAAAGCTCCAGCGAAAATCCCCGGCCAGCGTGGTGCCGGCCGGGGAGTCGTTCTACATACCGCTTACCTTACTTGAGCAGCGAGAGCACGGTCTGGGGCAGCGCGTTCGCCTGCGCCAGCATCGCCACGCCCGCCTGTTGCAGGATCTGGGTGCGGGTCAGGTTCGCCGTTTCCGCGGCGAAGTCCGTATCCACGATCCGGCTGCGAGCGGCGGTCAGGTTCTCCGCCGTTCCCATCAGGTTGGCCATGGTCGACTCGAAACGGTTCTGCACCGCGCCGAAGGTGCTGCGCAGCGTGCTCACCGTGGACAGCGAAGAATCAACCTGCTGGATCAGGGCTTCCGCGCTCGCCACCGTCAGCGTGTTGCCGATGCTGATGTTGCCGGCCGCGGCATTGGTCAGGCTTGCGAACGCGAGTTCAACGGAACCCGCGCCTGCATTCAGCCCCGACAGCGTGATGTCCTGCGAAGAGGTGATGTCCAGCTTTCCCGTGCTGGCGTTGATGGATGCATACGCGCCCTGGACGTTGGAATTGATCGCATTCACCAGTTTTGCCGCGGTGTCGAAGGTGCCGGTGATGGCGATCGCCTGGCCGCTGCCGACCTGAATGCTCAGGTCGCCGGCGCCGAGGGTCAGGGTGGCTCCGGCCACGATATTGCTGCCGAGGACTGAAACCGCCGCCGTGCCGCTGGTCGAGAAATCGACCTGACCCTGGCCGGTGAAAGCGCTCACCGCGACCGGGTTGGCCGCGCCCGCGACCTTGCTGGTGATGCTGAAGCCTGAGGCACCCGCGGCTGCAACGTTGTAGTTGCCGCCGGCGCCGCCTACCGAGGCCAGGATCGCCGCCACCAGACCTGCCTGGTCGGAGACATTGGTGCTGAGGGCGACCACGTTGCCGTCAACAGTAAAGCCCGCGCGCTTGTCGTTGGCCGCCGTGCCGGTCGTCGCCAGCGAACCGCCGCCGGTGAAGAGCGCGGCATTCGCGCCGCCGATCGTCACGTCGCCCACGCCCGCCGTTGTGGAGGTGAAAATGAGCTTGCCTGCGTCCGCGCCGGCTCCCAATGACGTGGTCACGCCGCTGGCGCCGAGTTGCGGGTCGATGGCCGCCTTCATCGATGCAGCGTCGGTGATGACCGAGCTCAAGGTGATGGTCGTTTGCGTACCGGCCGTGCCCTGAAGCGTGAACACCTTGTTGGCCGAGGTGTCGATATTGGCGCCGCCGACATCCGCGCTCGCACCGCCGGTGATGAATGCGGCATTCGCGCCGCCGATCACCACGTTGCCCGAGCCCGCCACCGTGGACGTGAACACGAGTTTGCCCAGGTCTGCGCCAGTTCCCACCGCAGTGGTCACGCCGCTCGCGCCGAGTTGGGGATCGATCGCGGCCTTCAGGGCTGCGACCGTAGCGATGTTCGTATTCAAGGTGATGGTCGTGGTAGTACCGGTAACGCCCTTGACGGTGAAGACCTTGTTAGCCGAGGTGTCGGTACCGGCACCGAGTGTGGCCGCTCCGCCGCCGCCGGTGATTATTGCGGCCTGACCACCGCCAATCGTGACGGTGCCAACACCCGTTGCGGCAGAAGTAAAGACGATTTTGCCTAGATTAGCTCCGGTGCCCGCTGCAGCGGTCACGCCGCTGGCGGCTAACGAGGCTGCATTTGCACCAGCATCGTTGATTTCGGCAAGAAGATCCGTTACATCATTGCCAACAACGGTAGAAGTAAAGGAGAACGCCAAGCCGTTGGTTCCCTGAACGGTGAAGGTATCGCCTATGCCGAAGGCACCGACTACACCCGACGTATATTTGGACGCCGTGGGGGCAAGCGTGGAATAGTCGCCGGGAGGGATCACGCCAGAGGTATAGGTCGCGGCTTGGGCGGCAACGGTGGAGTAGTTGCCGGGAGTGACCGCGCTGGTCTTGTAGGTCGAAGCGCCGGCGGTGGTGTTCGTGAAGTCGAAACCCGGGACCGTGGCCTTGGTGTACGAACCGGCGACGGCGGGCGATGCCGTCGTGATGAGGGTGCTCACCGCCACGCCGCTGCTGGCCGAGGCCGTCGCGCCCATCGAGGCGATCCGGGTGTTGGTGGTGAATCCCACGCTGATGGTCTCGCCGACGTTGGCGCCGACCTGGAAGGTGGCGTTGCCGATTTCGCCGTTCAGGATTTTCTGCCCGTTGAACGAGGTCTGCGCGGCGGTGCGGTCGATTTCTGCCAGGCGCTGCTGCACTTCGAGGTTCAGCGCGGCGCGGTCGCTGGCGGAATTGGTCACGTTGGCGGCCTGGATGGCCAGTTCGCGGATGCGCTGCAGGTTGTTGCTCATCTCGGCCAGCGCGCCTTCGCCCGTCTGCGCCATGGAGACGCCGTCGTTGGCGTTGCGCACGGCCTGGTTCAGGCCGCGGATCTGGGTCGAGAAACGCTCGGAAATGGCGAGGCCCGCGGCATCGTCCTTGGCGCTGTTGATCCGGAGGCCGGAGGACAGGCGCTGCAGGGACGTCGCCAGGGTGGTCTGCGACATCGAGAGGTTGCGCTGCGCGTTGAGCGAGGCGATGTTGGTGTTGATTACGCTTGGCATGATCTTTCTCCTTGCCTGATGGTCGGAAATTCCGGCACGCATGCCGGGCATGTTGGCTGGTCTCGTCGCCGAAGCATTGAAACCGCCGTTGCCTGAGCTATCGGATGCTTCCGGGAAAAGCTTGAGGAGATTGTTGCTTTAGAGGACGCCGTAGGCGGCCGCGACGCGATTGGCGGGCGGCGCACTGGCGGGCGCGACGCGGTTCGCTTGCGCCGGGCCGTCGGCCGGTGCATGGGCGGCCGGCCTGGCGGGCGCCGGTTTCGGCGCGATCGCTTCCCACGCCCCGCCCAACTCGGCGAGGAGTCCGGCCACTTCCGCCAGCACTTTGGCGTCGTTCTTCAGGTTGGCGTAAAGCAGGCGCTGCCCCATATAGACATACAGATCGGACAGGTCCTTCGCCAGCTCCCCGCCGACGTTCAGGTCGAGGCTCGCCTTGAGTCCGCCGTCGATGATCGAGATGGCTTTCGAGATCGCCATGCCCTTGGCGGCGATCTCGCGCCGTTCGAGATGTCCCTTCGCCTGGGCGAGCGCCGCGCGCGCGCCATTGAACAGCATGAGCACCAGCTGATGCGGGTCGCCGCTGCCGGCGCCCGATTCCAGGCCCACGTTGCGGTAGGCGTTCAGCGCCGTGCTGGAATTCGTGGGAAACATTTTCCTTGTCCTTTGTTATTTGGTGGTGAAGCCGGGCAGGCTGGCCAGTTGCTGCGTCAGGTATTGGCTGGTCTTGTTCATGCTGCTGATCAGGGTTTCAAGGCCCGAAAACTGTTTTTGGTAGCGCGCCTGGACCGCGGCGAGGCGATCCTGCAGGTGCGCGCGGCGCGCGCCGATGTCCGTGATCGAACGGTTGATGCTGTCGGTCTTGCTCGTGATCGGCCCCGCGGCCCCGAGCATGCCGTCGGCGGCGCTCTTCAAGGCGGCGCCGATCGCGGCGGCGAGGGAGGAGACGGCCCCGATGTTCGCCGACAAGGCGGCGCCGAGCTTGAGCGAGTCGAGCTTGAGCGAGCCGTCGGCCTGAAAGCCGACGCCAAGCTGCGACAGGGTGGTGTAGGCGCCGCCGGTCGGCTGTGTGCCGCCGAGGATGGCGCGTATCTGGCGCTGCAGGCTGACCACCCCACCTTCGCCCTGCATCACCGCGCCTTTGGCGGTGGCGCCGGTGATCGCGGCGTTGGCGGCGTTGTAAGCCGACACCAGGGAGCCAAGCGCGGAATTGAGGCTGCCGCCGGTGCGGGCAAGCGCGACGGTGACCGTGTTTATGCCCGGCCTGTTCGCGAGCGTGAGGCTGACCCCCGGGATGGCGTCGGTAACGGTGTTGGTGGCGGAGGTGATGGCCACGCCGTCCACCGTGAATTGCGCATTCTGCGCGCTCTGCGTTTCGCTGAACGTCTGCGGTGCGGCGTGCGGGTCGTAGCCGAGCAGCGCGCCGATGTCGGCATCGCCGCTCACCGACAGTTTCATGCTGCTCGCCGCGCCGGTATCGTTCGAGGTGAGCGCGAGGTGATAGGGCAGGCCGCCGCCGTCGTTGATGATGCTGGCGCTCACGCCCGCGTTGGCCGCGTTGATCGCATCGCGGATGCCGGCGAGCGTGTTGTTGCCGGCGTCGATGGTCAGGCTGACGGGCGTCCTGGCCGGATCGGCGGTGAAGTCGGCGTTCGCATATTGTCCGCTGACCGGCGGGCCGCCGGTGATGGTGCCAAGGGTGATCGTCAGCGTGGTGCTGGCGCCGGTGCCGATGGCCGCGCTGGTGCTCGCTTTGCCCGGGGCGACGAGTTTTTGCCCCTGCGCCAGTTTCGAGCCATCCACGCTGACCGAATAATTGCCCGCGACCGCGCTGCTGCCCGCCGTCGCGCTCAGGACCGAACTGTCGCTGACCGATGCCGAGTAACTGGCGGTGCTCGCGGTCGCGAGCGCCTGCGCCGCCGACTGCAGCGAGGCGAGGGCGCCCTTGATCGCGCCCAGGCTGGAGAGCTTCGCCTGGTACTTCGCCTCCTGCGTGGCCAGTTGCGTCAGCGGTTGCTGCTCGACCGCCATCAACTGGCTGACGAGCCCCTTGATATCGAGGCCGGAGCCGACGCCGGGCGCGCTCAGGGTTCCCGTGCTGCTGATGCCGGGCAAGGTCAATGCCATCGTGCAGCCTCTGTAGTCTGTACAGCCGTGGCCTGATATCGGCGGCGGCCGGGAAAATCTTTAACGGCGAGGATAGTCCGGCGGCGGCGGCGGCCGACGCGCGAACAGGCACCGGAAACGGCGGTTATTCATGCGTCGCGGGCGCGCGCCCCGCGCCCGGCTGCCATTCGGCGCGTAGGAAGAACTCCTACGCGCGACCGCCGCCCGTTCTTATCCAGGTTTCGGCGTGCATCCACTTCAATTTTTTCAGCCGCGTGCTGACAATGGCGCCGTGATGACAAGCGCGACGAACGAAGCAGAGCGAAGCACGGAACACACTCACACCGTCCTATCGACCATCGGAGGCAATTCATGAATACAGAACGCATGCTGGAGGAAATCCGCGAAGCCAACCTCACCTATCTGATGCTCGCGCAGAACCTGATCCGGCAAGACCGCGCCCAGGCGCTCTATCGCCTCGGCCTCTCCGAGGAGGTGGCCGACGTGATCGGCGCATTGAGCGCCGGCCAGATCCTCAAGATCGCCGCGTCCAACCTGCTGATGTGCGCGATGCGCTTCAACGACGACCTGGTGTGGAACCTGCTGACCGGGCATTCCAGGCAGGAAGAGGGGAACTCGGGCGCCGCCGGCATGCATGCCGCGATCCTCATGGCCGGGCGCGTCGCCCAGCCGGCCTGACCCGCGAACCGTCGCGGAGCCTCTGAGATGCGCAACAAGAGTGTCGTAACCGAGGCCCGGGAGATCCGGGTCGCCTCCGATCTGATCGGCCTCGATGCGCGGCTCCAGGTGCTCGAGAGCGAGACGCAGCTCTCGCGCGAGCGGTTGCTGCGCCTGTACAAGGAACTGAGGGGCAAGTCCCCGCCCAAGGGGATGCTGCCGTTCTCGACCGACTGGTTCATGACCTGGCAGCCGAATACCCACGCCTCGCTGTTCATGGCGATCTACGACCATATCGACAAGGCCTGCGCGCTCGAAGAGGTCGAAGTGCTGATCAAGGCCTACCGCCTGTATCTGGAGCAGGTCGGCCAGCTCCGCCTGACGGCCGTGCTCTCGTTCACCCGCGCCTGGCGCCTGGTCAAGTTCTTCGACTGCGGCATGCTCACCACGGCGCCCTGCACCCGTTGCCGCGCGCCGTTCGTGGTGCACACCCATGAACTGGTGGACCGGTTCATATGCGGCCTGTGCCACATGCCCTCGCGCGCGGGCAAGACCAGGCCGCGCCCGGCCGCGCCGCTGATGAACTGACCGCCTGCCGCGCTCAAGGATCGGCGAACGCTGCCGATACCGGAAGCTACAGGTGCAATGGATTTTCCGCTCCTCCTGTGCCCGCTCCCCAAGACGGGCACTTCCCGGGCCCGCCGCGAGGCGGGCCCTTTTTTTTGCCGGCCGGCCGCCGGGGCTCAAGGATCAGCGCGCGCCGCCGATACCAGAGGTTGGAGCGCTCGCGGCATGCGGCCGGATCGCGTCGATGCGACGGTGGACGGGTGAAACAAGATGCTGGTGATCGTCGGTTACGTGATCGTGCTGGCGTCGGTGTTCGGCGGGTTCGCGCTTGCCGGAGGGCATCTGTCGGCCCTGCTGCAGCCGATCGAACTGCTGATGATCGGCGGCGGCGCGGCGGGCGCCTTCGCGGTGGGCAATTCGGCCAAGGTGGTGAAAGCGACGCTGCGGGCGCTGCCGACCGTGCTCAAGAATTCGCGCTACACAAGGGTGCGCTACATGTCGCTGATGGGGCTGCTGTTCGAGATCCTCGTGAAGGTGAGGAAGGAGGGCCTGATGTCGATCGAGCGCGATGTCGATGCGCCCGGCGAGAGCGCGCTGTTCAACCGCTTTCCCGAGTTGCTCGCCGATCACCATCTGGTCGAGTTTCTCAGCGACTACCTGAGGCTGATGGTGGGCGGCAACCTGAATCCGATCGAGATCGAGAACCTGATGGACAATGAAATCGAGACCCATCATCACGAGGGCGTGGTACCGGCGCACGCCATCGGCAAGGTCGGCGACGGCCTGCCCGCGTTCGGCATCGTGGCCGCGGTGATGGGCGTGGTCCACACCATGGCGTCGGTCGGGCTGCCGCCCTCAGAACTCGGCATCATGATCGCGCACGCCCTGGTCGGCACGTTCCTCGGGATCCTGCTCGCGTACGGCTTTGTCGGGCCGCTCGCGGGGCTGCTCGAGCAAAAAGCCGACGAGGCCACCAAGGAACTGCAATGCGTCAAGGTCACGCTGCTCGCCAGCCTGAACGGTTACGCGCCGCCGCTGGCGGTCGAGTTCGGACGCAAGATCCTGTATTCGACCGAGCGGCCGACGTTCGCCGAGCTCGAACAGCACGTCAAGAAACACAAGGGCGGCTAGCAACCCATGGCCAGCGACTCGCGTCCCATCATCATCAAGCGCATCAGGAAGGTGGCCGGCGGCGGCCATCACGGCGGCGCCTGGAAGATCGCCTACGCCGATTTCGTCACCGCGATGATGGCGTTCTTCCTGCTGATGTGGCTGCTCGGCTCGACCGACACCGGCACCCGGAACGGCATCGCCGATTACTTCCGCACCCCGCTGAAGGTCGCGCTGCAGGGGGGCGCGAGCAGCGGCGATTCCTCCAGCATCACGCGCGGCGGCGGCCAGGACCTGTCCCGGCTGGACGGCCAGGTGATGCGCGGCGACAAGGCCCCGAAAAACCGCACCATCAATCTGCAGGCGGCCCAGGCCGAGGTTGCGCGCGAGGAAGCGGCGCGCATGGGACAGCTCAAGCAGCGCGTCGAGTCCGCGCTCGACGGCAACGCGAACCTCGCCGCGGTGCGCGGCCAGATCCGGCTCGACCTGACCGACGAGGGGCTGCGCATCCAGATCGTGGACGACCAGAACCGGCCGATGTTCGACAGCGGCAGCGCACGGCTGAAGGACTACACGCGCGAAATCCTGCGCCAGATCGCCACCGTGCTGAACGGCGTCGACAACAGGATCGCGCTCTCCGGCCATACCGACGCCACGCCGTATTCGGGCGGCGAGCGCGGTTATTCGAACTGGGAGCTGTCGGCGGACCGCGCCAACGCGTCGCGCCGGGAGCTGCTCGCCGCCGGCCTGACCGAGGAAAAGGTGCTGCGCGTGGTGGGGCTGGCGGCGTCGCTGCCGTTCGGCGCCGAGGGCCCGCTGCACCCGTCGAACCGCCGCATCAGCATCGTGGTTCTGAACAAGCAGACCGTTGAAAATCTATTGCAGCAGGCCAAGGAGATCCGATGAACGCCGCAGACATGAAAATCCTGATCGTCGACGATTTTTCCACCATGCGCCGCATCGTGCGCAACCTGCTGAAGGAGATCGGCTACGCCAACGCCGACGAGGCGGAGGACGGACAGATCGCGCTCAAGATGCTGCGCGGCAGCAACTTCGACTTCGTGGTGAGCGATCTCAACATGCCGAACATGGACGGCTTCGAGTTGCTGCGCCAGATCCGCGCCGACGAAAAGCTGAAGACGCTGCCGGTGCTGCTGGTGACCGCGGAGGCGCGCAAGGAAGACATCGTGACCGCGGCGCAGATCGGCGCGAGCGGCTACATCGTCAAGCCGTTCACCAAGGCCACGCTCGAGGAAAAATTCGGCAAGATCCTGCAGAAGCTCGCGCCGCAGGCGGCGTAACCGGAAATCGCTCATGACACAGACCACGATGGAAGCCGATAACGACATGGAGGCGCTGTTCGAGCGCGTCGCCGGGGAACGCGCGAGCGCGCCCGCAACCGTCAAGGCGGCGCAGGCGGCCCCCGCGGCGCAGCCGGCGGGCGCGGAGGGCGATCCCTTCGATGTCTTCCAGCGCGTCGGCTCGATCACGCGCAAGCTGCACGATGCGCTGCGCGAACTCGGCTACGACCAGACGATCGACCAGGCGGTGAATTCGCTGCCGGACACGCGCGCGCGCCTGACCTACATCGCGACCCTCACCGGCAAGGCCGCCGAGCGCACGCTCAACGCGGTCGAGCAGGGCAAGGCGGTGCAGGAAGCCGTGCGCGCCGATGCGGCGCGCCTGTCCGCGGACTGGGAGCGGCTCTACGCGCGCCAGGTCGACGTGGAGGAGTTCCGCGCGCTGGGCCGCGAAACGCGAACCTTTCTCGGCGGCCTGCCGGAGCGCACGGCGCAGATCGACGCGCAGCTGCTGGAGATCATGATGGCGCAGGATTTCCACGATCTCACGGGGCAGACCGTGCAGCGCATCGCGAAGATCGTGCAGTTCCTGGAGGAACAACTGGTCAAACTGCTGATCGACAGCACGCCGCCGGACAAGCGTTCCCAGCTCAAGGACGAGTTCCTCAATGGCCCGGTGATCGATGCGACGCGCAGCGACGTGGTCGCGGACCAGGGCCAGGTCGACAACCTGCTGGAGAGCCTGGGGTTCTGACAGGGTCGCTGATCCACGCGGTGCCGGCGAAGGAGTAACGACGTGAGCCTTGCAAATGAAGCCGAGATGATCCGGCAGGCGCCGATCTTCAATTCGATTCCGCCGGGATTGCGCAAGCTGCTGTGCTTTTCGAGCGACCACCTGAGCTATCAGGTCGGGCAGGTCATGTTCCACGAGGGCGAGGCCTCCGACGCCGCCTACCTCGTGATGGAGGGCACGGTCGAGATCACGATCGGCACGCCGCAGGGCCCGCGGCTCGTTGCCCGGCTCGGACGCAACGACATCCTGGGCGAAACCGGAATCCTCGGCGACGTGGCGCGCACCGGCACCGCCATCGCCGCGAGCCGGGTCGAGGCGCTGCGCATCACGAAGGATCTGTTCTGCAACATCGTGCGCGAGTGCCCCGAGGTGGCCCTGCAGCTCGGCCAGGTGCTCGCGCAGCGGCTCGCGAACACCACCGCGCAGCTGGGCGTGCGCGGCTGGCCGACCGGCGATCCCGCTCTTCTGACATAAATCGAGCCTGGCCCCTTTTTCTTTCCTTTCGGGAGTAACGGGCGAATTGGGGGTCTTTTCAGGCGAATGATCGCTGTGCGCGACCGAATAATGGCATTCAGTCTCAATTCGGATCGCGCATGGCGGAAACCAACGACCAGGAACGCAGCCAGCCGGCATCGCCGCGCCGCATCGAGCGGGCGCGCGAGGAGGGCCGCACGGCTCGCTCGCGCGAGCTGGCGACCTGCCTGGTGCTGCTTGCCGCCGGCCTTGCGTTCGCCGCTTCCGGCCCGCAACTCATGCAGGATCTCGGGCGGCTGCTCGCGCGCTCGCTGCAGTTCGGCCGCGAGGCCGCGTTTTCCGGCGGCGCGCCGGTGGAACGGCTGGGGACGTTCGCCACTGACGCGCTGCTGCTGCTCGCCCCCCTTTTCGCCGCTCTGGCGCTCGCCGCGCTCGCAGGCACGGTCGCGGTCGGCGGCTGGGTATTCGCGGCCGGCGCGGTGAGCCCGGATTTCGGCCGCCTGAGCCCCGCGCGCGGATTGTCCAACCTGTTCTCGATCAACAGCCTGGCCGAACTCTGCAAGGCGATTGCCAAGGCCGCGCTGGTCACCGCCGTGGCGCTTCTGGTGTTCAATTTCGCGCGCGCCGAAATCGTCGGCGCGTCGCGCGCCGGGGTCGAGGGCGCGGCCGCCGGCATGAGCGGCACCATCACCGCCGGCTTTCTCGCGCTCGCGGCCAGCCTCGCGCTGATCGCCGCGATCGACGTGCCTTTCGTCCTGTGGCGCCATGCGCGCGACCTGCGCATGACGCGCCAGGAGACGCGCGACGAGTCGCGCGAGTCCGAGGGCGATCCGCAGACCCGGATGCGCGTGCGCGGCCTGCAGCGCGAAATGGCGCGCAAACGGATGATGGCCGAGGTGCCGAAAGCCGACGTGGTGGTCACCAACCCGGCGCATTACGCCGTGGCGCTCGCCTACCGCGACGGGATGCGCGCGCCCCTCGTGGTGGCGAAGGGCGCGGACCGCCTCGCGCTGCACATCCGCCGCCTCGCGCAGGAAAACGGCGTCGCGGTGCTCGAGTCCCCGCCGCTGGCGCGGGCCCTCTACCGCCACGCGCCGCTCGGCGCACCGATTCCGCACGGGCTGTACGACGCCGTGGCGCAGGTTCTGGCCTGGGTGTACCAGGTACGCGGCGCGCGTGATTCGCGCTCCGGCGGCGCCGCGCCGCAAGCGCCCGGACCGATTGACGTTCCGGCCGAACTGGCGGTGCCGGCGGAACCGGCCGCGCCGGGGGATCCGGCATGAGCGCCATCGCCGTGAATCCCGCGAGCCCTGCAACCCCCAGGATCACCGGCCACTCGGTGGCCGCCTACGCGGCGCCGCTGCTGATCATCCTGATCCTCGCGATGATGATCCTGCCGCTGCCGCCGCTGCTGCTGGACCTGCTCTTCACCTTCAATATCGCGCTCGGCATGATCGTCCTGCTGGCGGCGGTCTATTCCACCAAGCCGCTCGACTTCGCCGCCTTCCCGACGATCCTGCTGCTCACCACGCTGCTGCGCCTGTCGCTCAACGTGGCTTCGACGCGGGTGGTCCTGCTGCACGGCCATACCGGCCCGGATGCCGCCGGCAAGGTGATCGAGGCTTTCGGCCATTTCCTGGTGGGCGGCAATTTCGCCGTCGGGCTGGTGGTATTCACGATCCTGGTGGTGATCAACTTCGTGGTCATCACCAAGGGCGCCGGCAGGATCGCGGAGGTGAGCGCGAGGTTCACGCTCGATGCGATGCCCGGCAAGCAGATGGCGATCGACGCCGACCTGAACGCGGGGCTGATCGGCGAGGACGAGGCGCGCCGGCGCCGCCAGGAAATCTCCCAGGAGGCCGAATTCTACGGTTCCATGGATGGCGCTTCCAAGTTCGTGCGCGGCGATGCAGTCGCCGGGATCCTGATCCTGTTCGTGAACATCGTGGGGGGCCTCGCGATCGGCGTGCTGCAGCACGACCTTTCGTTCGCCGCCGCTTCCAGGAACTACGTGCTGCTGGCGATCGGCGACGGGCTGGTGGCGCAGATTCCGGCGCTGGTGATCTCGACCGCCGCCGCCCTGATGGTGAGCCGCGTGGGCACCGGCGAGGATATCGGCCGGCAGATGATCGGCAGCCTGCTCGGCAAGCCGCGCTCGCTCGGCATCACCGCCGGCATCCTCGGCGTGCTCGGGCTGATTCCCGGCATGCCGCATTTCGCGTTTCTGCTGCTCGCCGCGCTGGTGGGCGCGGCCGCGTGGCGGCTGTCGCGGACGAGCGCCGCGCCGCCCGCGAGCGAGGCGCAACCGGTGCCGCCTCCGGCGGACGATCTCGTCGAGGCCACGTGGGAGGACGTGCAGCCGGTCGATGTGCTGGGGCTTGAAGTGGGCTTTCGCCTGATCGGGCTGGTGGATCGCGTCCAGGGCGGCGAGCTGCTCAAGCGCATCAAGTCGATCCGCCGCAAGTTCGCGCAGGACATCGGTTTCCTGCCGCCGGCGGTGCATATCCGCGACAACCTCGAGTTGAAGCCGTCCGCGTACCGCGTGCTGCTCAAGGGCGTGGTGGTCGGCGAGGGCGAGACCCATCCCGGCATGTATCTGGCGATCAATCCGGGCCGCGTCACGCTGGCGCTGCCGGGCGCGGTGACCACCGACCCGGCGTTCGGCCTGCCCGCGACATGGATCGAGGCCGGCCAGCGCGAGCAGGCGCAGGTCGCGGGCTACACGGTGGTCGATGCGGGGACGGTGGTCGCCACGCACTTCAGCCACATCGTGCACTCGCACTCCGCGCAATTGCTGGGCAGGGCCGAGACGCAGAGCCTGCTGGATCACCTGCAAAAGCAGATGGGCAAGGCGCTGGAGGACGTGGTGCCGAAACTGGTGGGCGTGGCCGTGGTGCAGAAGGTGCTGCAGAACCTGCTCGAGGAAGGCGTGCATATCCGCGACATGCGTTCGATCGTGGACGTGCTCGCCGAGCACGGGGCGCGAACCCAGAATCCCGCCGAACTGAGCGCCTGCGTGCGTGTCGCGCTCGGGCGCGCGATCGTGCAGCAGGTGTTCGGCGCCGTGCGCGAGCTGCAGGTCGCGGCGCTCGACCCCGAACTCGAGCGCGTGATCTCGCAGGCGGTCGGCGCCGACGAGGTGATGGCGATCGAACCCGGGCTCGCCGAGAACCTGATCAGGCAGGCGGCCGCGGCGGCCGCCCGCCAGGAAAGCCTCGGCCTGCCGGCGGCGCTGCTGGTGCCCGACCGGCTGCGCGCGCCGATGGCGCGCATGCTGCGCCGCGTGCTGCCCAATTTCAAGGTGATCGCGCACGCTGAGGTCGCCGATTCCAGAACCATTCGTGTCAATACCCTGCTTGGAGCACGCGCATGAAAGTCAGACGCTATGTCGCAGTCAATTCGCGCGAGGCGCTCGCCAAGGCGCGCGCCGAGATCGGACCGGACGCGGTGGTCCTGTCGGGCCGCCAGACCGGGGGAGGATTCGAGCTGCTCGCGCTCGCCAAGAGCGATGTCGCGGTACTTGTCAACGCCGGCCGGGAACAGAAGGTGCAAGAGCCCGCGGCTCCCGTGTTTCCCACGCGTGCGCAGCCTGCCGCGCAAAAGCACTCGCCGGGTCCCCGCGCCGCGGCGCCCGCCGCGCGCGCCACGGCGCCGAAGCCGTGGATTCCGCCGAGGTCCTCGTCTGGCGCAATTGCTGCCGCCGCTCCGGCGCCCGCTGCCGCCCTGGCCGTCGCACCGGCGCCCGCCGTCGCACCGCGCGCCGCGGAACCGGTGCTGGTGAACGAAATCCGCGCGCTTCGCAGCATGGTCGAGGAACAGGGGGCGCACCTCGCCTGGATGCACGACGGAAAATCGCGCCCGCTGCGCTCGGCGATGCTGCGCGAGTTGCTGGCCGCCGGCTTCGGCGCGGCGCTCTCTCGCAGGATTGCCAAGGCCGTGCCGGACGATCTGGCGGTCGAGCCGGCGCGCCAATGGCTGGCGCGAACGCTGGCGCGCAACCTGCACTGCGCCGGGGGCGGGCCGGACCCCGTGGCGGACCCTGCGGTGGACCCTGTCGCGAGCGGCGGGGTGTTCGCCCTGGTCGGACCGACGGGCGCGGGCAAGACGACGACGACGGCGAAGCTTGCCGCCGGCTGCGTGGTCAGGTATGGCGCAGGTTCTCTCGGGCTGATCAGCGCGGATCACTACCGGATCGGGGCGCAGGACCAATTGCGGATTTATGGACGCATCCTCGGTGTGCCGGTGCACGCGGTGCACGACGCCGATAGCCTGCGCGCGGCGCTGGAGGCGCTGGCGGGCAAGCGGCTGGTGCTGATCGACTCGATCGGCGTCGGGCAGCGCGATGTGCGCGTCGCCGAGCAGACCGCGCTGTTCGAGGAGCAGGGCATCGACCGCATCCTGCTCCTGTCGGCGGCCAGCCAGGCCGAAACGCTCGAGGAGGTGGTGCAGGCCTACGGCGCGCAACGCCTTCGCGGCGCGATCCTCACCAAGGCGGACGAGGCAGTCCTGCTCGGGGGGGCGCTCGACTGCGCCATCCGGCACCGGCTGCGCATCAGTCACGTGACCAACGGCCAGCGGGTGCCCGAGGACATCCACCCCGCGAATGCGGCGTGGCTGATCCACCGGGCGCTGAGCGCGGTCCGCGCCCCGGTGTTTCGGATGCAGGAAGAGGAACTCGACCTGCTGGCCTTTGTTCCGCAGCGCGCCTTGCCGCGCACGGCACCGCAGTCGGTGGCGCATGCGGGCCACTGAGTGCGTGGGCCCGCAAGATGCGGCCGACCAGGCGGCCGGCCTGCGGCGCCTGATCGCGTCCCGTGATACGGGCATGCTGGCGCTGAGCGGCGCCGACGCGGAAAGCTATTTGCCGCTCGCGCTCGATCTGGCGGCCGCGAGCGAGCGCGACGGCCGCCGTGTCCTGCTCCTCGACCTGACCCGGGGGGTGATGGCGCGCCAGCTCGGACTCACCATGCGTTACGAACTGATGCACGTCATCGACGCCCACAAACGGCTCGATGAAGTCGTGGTTCCAGGGCCGCGCGAGGTTCCGCTGCTGCCCGCGGTCCGCGGCGTGCGCGCGCTGGCGAACGCCTGGCGCGGCCGCTCGCGTTTCGCCGATTTCGTGGAACGCGCCGGCGGCGCCCCGCAACTCGTGCTCGCGGTGGCGCCCGCCGAGGAGCTTGAAATTCTGGCGCAAATCGCGGCGTTCGCCACCCTGGTGGTGGTCGGACCGGAGGGCGGCGCGGATCTCAAGCCATGCTACACCGCGCTCAAGCGCGCCTTCGCCGCTCGCGCCGCGGTGCCGCGGCTGATCTACGCCGGGCTCGACGCGCATGCGGCGCGCCGCGCGCACGCGCGCCTGATCGAGACCTCGCGCGCCTTTCTCGGGGGAGAACCGGAGCTGGCGGGCCGCCTGGTGGCCGACCGCGCCGGCGAACCGCGGGAAGCCCCGGCGCTGCGGGGTCTTCCGTGCCTGAGCATCGATCAACTGTCGCGCGCCATTGTGCGCTGGCAACTCCCGGCGATGGCGGCCGGCACGGCGTCCCGCGCCGCGCCGCGCAGCGCCGGCCGCGCCGCCAACTTCGTATCACCCTGAGGCCATGAAACCCATGTACCAAGCCAGCGGCACCCTCGACATGCGGCGCTATGTTCACGAGTACGCGCCGCTGGTGAAGCGCATGGCGCATCACCTGCTCACGCGGCTTCCGGCGAGCGTGCAGATCGACGACATGATTCAGGCCGGCATGATGGGCCTTATGGACGCCATCAACCGCTACGAGGCGAGCCAGGGCACGCAGTTCGAAACCTATGCGTCGCAGCGCATTCGCGGCGCCATGCTCGACGAGCTGCGCGGCAGCGACTGGCTGCCGCGGACCCTGCGGCGCAAGCAGCGCAGCATCGAGCAGGCCCTGTCGCGGCTCGAGCAGAAGTTCGGGCGCGCGCCCGCGGAGCGGGAAGTGGCGGCCGAACTGGGCCTCTCGCTGGACCAGTACCAGGAGATGCTCGCCGAGGCGCGCGGGGCGCAACTGATCTACGCCGAGGACTTCGGCGACCCGGAATCGAGCGACTCGCTGTTCGACAATCATTCCATCGACGCGGATGCCGACCCGTTCGCGAAACTGAAAAACGAGGGCTTGCGCAAGGCCGTGATAGCGGCGATCGGCAAGCTCCCGGAGCGGGAAAAGACGGTCATGGGCCTGTATTACGAGCAGGAACTGAACTTCCGGGAGATCGCGGTGGTGCTGGAAGTCACCGAGTCGCGCGTCTGCCAGCTCCACAGCCAGGCGATCGCGCGGCTGCGCACCAAACTGCACGACTGGTAGCTATCCCGCCACCAGGGCCGGCGGCAGGAGCTGTTCGATCGCGTGCGGCTGGCAAACGCCGAAGCCCTGCGCGTGGCCGACGCCGAGCGCCTTCAGGCGCGACAGGATGTCCTGTTCCTCGACGCACTCGGCGATCACGCCCACGCCGATCACCTCGCCCACGCGCACCACGGCGCTCAGCTTGTTGAGCGCAACCGGGCTTTTCAGGACATTGCGCACGATGGAGCCGTCGACCTTGACGAAATCGACCTGCAGCGCCTTGAGCGGCGCGAAGGACACCGAGCGGCGCGCGAAGCCGTCGATCATCAGCCCGCAGCCCACCGCCTTGATCGTGGAGGCGAAGCTTTCCGCCACCGCCGAGCGCTGCAGCACGTCCGATTCGTCGATCTCGAAGAGCAGCGCGGCGGCCGGCACGCCCGCCGACTTCAGCGCGTCGGCGACGAAGCCGGGAAAATCCAGGTTGGCGAGCGTCTGTGCCGAGACGTTGATCGAGAAGCGGCCGATGCGCCCGCCCCTGGTGCGGTGCTCGATGACATGGCGCACGACCCACCTGTCGAGGTCCGGCATCATGCCGAAGTGCTCGAACACCGGGAGAAACTCGCCCGGCGGCAGCAGCGCCTTCTCCTCCTGGCGCATGCGCACCAGCACCTCCGCGATCCCGAACTCGCCGCTGTGCAGTGTGACAATCGGCTGGCAGTAGAGCTGCAGTTCGTTCATTTGCAGCGCATCGCGCAGTTGCGCAGCAGGATCGCTCCAGCCCGCGAGCGCGCAGCTCATCTCCGCGAGGATCTGCTCCTCGCTCTGTTTGCCCGCGGCTTGTTGGGAGGGGCTTTCCCGCAGTTCCGGTACGCTCGACATGACTCCACGCCAATTCGTCAGGAATCTGAATTACGGACTGGTGGCCAATGCTGCCTTGCGCCACTGGCGCATCCGCTCCGGGCTTTTCTCGTAGTTCGCCAGGGTCCTGTGGTTCACGCTGCAATACTTGCGCGGGCGGGCGCGCGAGGTGAGGTCGATGCTGAAGCGGCCGCACCCTGACAGCGTGCATTGTTGCAGGCGACTGGTCAGCCCGCGGTTGCTGTCCAGGATCAACGCCACCGCGAGGGCGCAACCGGCTTCCACGCTATTGGGCTGAAAGTCGTACCACAGCCGGCCCATGGAGAATACCGGCATCGCCCTGATATCGCGTGGAATGAGGAGCATCACTTCGGCGCTGGTCGCCACGCGCTCGGAGTTGCTTCTTGTCGTGCGCTCGAGCCAGCGGCGCAGCATCGGCTGCATGCGGTCCCTGTATTCCGGGGAGTCTTCCCCGATGCTCCTGAATTCGACGCCGGAGGGGTTCCCGATCCCCGCGCCATGGAGGTCGGGCATCTTGAACAGGTCTTCGACCTCGCGATTCGACTTGATCGAGCGAAGGTTGGCGAAGGCAAGCGCCGCCTCGATGACGCCGTGCTCCGCGGGCGTGAGCGCTTTTAGCGCAGTGGACATGGGGGCTTTCGCGTCGCTGGGCTGGTAATGCTGAATCTGCGTGGCCTGGTCTGGCACCTGTCGGTCCTCTCTCTTCTCCTATGCTTTGCGCGGCATCTGGTCCGCCCCGGCCTGCACCCGTGCCACGACCCGCCGCCAGTTCTGCGGCAGTCTCGTCTCATTGCGGCATTCGGGACGATCGGGGTGGCGATTGCAGTAGTCGACGTAACCGGCGGGCGCGCCTCCGGAAGACGTGCTCCCGGTGGCAGCGCAGCCCGACATGATCAGCGCCACGGCGAGCGGCGCTGCTCCCGGGATCAGCGATTTGAGGTTCGATCGGCGCATGGTGAGTCTCCTTGTATAGATGGCGATGGAACACGGGCCCCGCATCCAAGGACATTTGCATGCACGCAAGAGGATTTCGATCCTCACGGCGGCCCCGCTGGCATGAGGCGAAAATCGCCTTTTAGCCCGGAAGTTTTGCGTCCACGCCTTTCGGCGTGTGTGCCCTTGCTTTCTGGTCTAACGGCCGGCAAGGCAAAAACTGTAGGGCGGCCGGCGGAATCCGCGGCGGCCGGCGCGCCCGCCGGCTTCAGCGCGCCGGCTGGTGCTCAGCTGAACTTCCACGCGACCCATTGCCGCGAGCCGCCGACCCGCTGAATCTGAAGCAGGGTGTACATGTTGCCGATGAGTACCGGGATGGAAACGACGTTCGGGATCCTGTTGTCGAGGATGTATTGATCATCCGGCGCGTCGATCACCAGCACGGCGTGATTGCGATTGGCCCGCGTGAAGGCGCCCAGCGGCGCCACCAGCGCGGTGGCGAGCCGGAGCCGCTCGATCGGAAAGCCGGCCTCGACCAGGCGACGGAGCTTCTCCAGCGCGTAGTCCTCGCAGTCGCCGCCCTGCTCATTGGTCCGTTCCCAGAATTCGGCGCGCCCATACCGGACATCGTCTGTTTTGTACGGCATTTTGTTCACCTCGGCCTGCACCTCTGCCGCGATCTTCCGCCAGTTCTGCGGCAGCCTCGTTTTCTTGAGGCATTCGGTGCCGCCGGAGTGACGATCGCAATAGTCGGCGTGTCCGGAGGATGCGGTTACGGCAGGCGCGCTCGCCGTGGATTCGCTCGCCGTGGATTCGCTTGCCATGGGGCCGCTTGCCGTGGGGCCGCTTCCGGTCGAAGCGCAGCCCGACATGATCAGTGCCAGGGCAAACGGCACCATTCCGGGGATCAGCGATTTGAGGTTCGATCGGTACATGGTAAGTCTCCTTGTTTGGGTGACGCTGGAGCACCTGCTCCAGATCCAAGGACAACTGCATGTACTCGCGAGGATTACGATCCCCTACGGAGGCCCCGCTGGCATGAGGCGAAAATCGCCTGTTAGCCCGGTGGCTTTGCGCCCACACCTTTCGACGTGTTTGCCCTTGTTTCCTATCTAACGGCAGGCAAAGCGGAAACTGTAGGATTATTTTTGGGGTCCGGCGGAGGCCGGCCCGTCGCGCTGCCGGGGACTAAGCGCGGGAGGATGAATTGGATACGGACGCGGGGCGCGTGATGCCGTCGGGCCCGTAGACGCTGTCGCGGCCGGCGATGCGCTCGAAGAACTGCCGCCTGCGCTGTACTTCGCCGAGACGCTCGGCGATCAGCAGGCCGTTCAAGCGGTTCTTGTCGGCGAGTTCGCGCAGGCGTGCCCGCGCGGCAGGGGAAAAAGAAGAATTGATCGAATTGATCGAGCCTGGCCCCTTTTCCTCATCGGACCTGGAGAGCGCATCGAGCAGCGACGCCTTCGCGCGTTCGGCGCGCGACAGGCGTTCCTCGTCGCCCGCCATCAGTGCGGCGCGCTCGGCATCGAGCGTGGCGCCCAGGCGATCGAGCAGCGCGTCGTCCGCGGCCGGGATCCGGGGCAGGGTGATCAAGACGGTTTGCGCAGCAGTTCGCGCACGCTTTCCAGGAGTTTGTCGGCGACCGCTTCGGGGTTCACGGTGAAGCGCCCTTCGCGCATCGCGGTCTTGATCGTCTCCACGCGCGAGGCATCGAAGGCGCCATCGGTGACGAAGCGGCTCTCGATGGATGCCAGTTGGTTCGACAACTCGCTGATGCGGATGGTGTCGGGCGCAGCCGCAGTGCCGGCCGCGCCTGCCGCCGGTTTGGCGCGCGCCTGATCGGACCCGGGCCTCTCAAGACCGCCCGTGGAATCGATACCGTTCGTTATCTTCACTATGCTCTCCCGCTGCAGGTCAATCGAAAGGCCCGCCGGTTGTACCCGCGGACCCGCCTCACAGGCTTATCGGCCGATCCAGGGTGAACTTGAGGCTCTGGGATATTTTTGAAGACCATATCAATCAATATGTTGCGTATTACCTGCGCATTTCCACGAGACGCGGGCCGCGCGCGATGCCGGTTACGATGCGGCCCGATTCGGTCTGCACCCGCACTGCCTCGCCGTCGGTGGCCGAGCCAAGCGCCTTGGCATCGGTACTGACGCTGAATCCGGTGCCCTCGTAGAACAGGCGCACCGGGTCGCCGGGAGTAACCAGCGTGCGCGCGCGGAAATACTCGCGCCGCAGCGGCTGTCCGGCGGCGAGCGGGCGCGATAGTACCTTGTCGAGGGCATATTTGGCCTCGCGCAGCAGGCCGGCGGGTTGCTGCGTGAGATCGATCTCCTCGCTGCGGTAGTCCTCTTCGCTGAGCACATGGCCGGCAGGCAGGCTGCGGCCCGCGACCAGCGCCGGGGCGAACACCCGGATCGTCACCGGCATGAACGCGCTCCAGGCCGTGCCGTCACTGCAGCGCAGGCCGAGCGTGCTGCGGCCCCAAAGGCGCGCGCCAGTGGGCAGGAACGGTTCCACGCGCGCGCAGGGCGCGGGCCGCGCCTGCGGATCGAGCGTGCCGAATTCGATCGCCACGCGCCCCGGCAGGCCGGTCGTCTCCTGCTCGAGAAACATGCGGATCGCGCGGGCGGCGGGCGGCTCGGAGTTAATCGAGCCTGGCCCCTTTTCCTGCGGTTTTTGCGCCAGCGCCGCGCCGGGCAAGATCGCCAGGACGAATATGCCCGCGCGGATCAGCGCGGGGAACCTCATGGGCATGAACGTCATGGCGCACAGCGTACGCAAACGCGCGCAGGCGCGTGTGCCGGAACAGGCGCTGAATCGGGTATCTGTTCCGGGCATCACCCTGCACACCGGCTCGCATAATCCCCTCGACAGGTTAGAACCAGCCACGTGCCAGCGAGACCGAGATGATCGACAAACTGAGTGAACACCTGCGCTTCAACAGCGAAGCGCTGCGCCTGCGCTCCACGCGCCAGCAGCTGCTCGCCTCGAATGTGGTCAACGCCGAGACGCCGCGCTACCAGGCGCAGGATTTCGATTTCGCGCGCGCCCTGAACGAGGCAACGGCGCGACCGGTGTCAAATTCGAATCCGGGCAGGCACCTGGCTCCGGCGCTCTACGAGCGCGTCTCCTACCAGCCGAGCCTGGACGGCAATTCGGTGGATCTGGACGCCGAGCGCGCCCACTTCGCCGACAACGCTCTGCGCTACGAAGCGGCGTTGCGCATCCTCAACATGCAATTGAAAACGCTGCTCTCGGCGATCCAGGGGTAATCAACCATGTCACTTTTCAAGATCTTCTCGATCGCCGGCAGCGGAATGGCAGCGCAGAGCCAGCGGCTCAACACGGTCGCGAGCAACCTCGCCAACGTCGACAGCGCCGCCGGGCCCGACAGCAAGGTGTACAGCGCGCGCCAGGTGGTGTTCCAGTCGGCCGCTGTCGACGCGAGCGACTCGCGCGCATCAGGGGGGAACGGCGCCCGCGCCTTGGGCGTGCGCGTGGCTGCCGTCACCACGAGTTCCGCGCCGCCGCGGCGCGTGCACGACCCCAGGCACCCGATGGCCGACAAGGAGGGCTACGTCTCCCTGCCCAACGTCAGCGTGGTCGATGAGATGGTCAACATGATCGCCGCCTCGCGCGCCTACCAGAACAACGTCGAAGTCATGAACACGGCGAAGACCATGCTCGCCAAGACGCTCACCCTCGGTTCCTAGGAGCGCTCATGCCCACAACCAGCCTCACCCCGGTCAACGATCCGCTCACGACGCTGTCGCGGGCGACGCAGAGCAACCTGCAGAATCAAGCCGTCGATACCGGCCAGGACCGTTTCCTCACGATGTTGATCGCGCAACTGAAAAACCAGGATCCGTTGAACCCGCTCGACAACGCGCAGCTCACCTCGCAGCTCGCGCAGATCAGCACGGTGCAGGGTATCGAGCGGCTGAACACGACGCTCGCCGCGCTTGCCGGAAGTTTCCAGGCCGGCCAGTCGCTGCAGGCGGCGGGTCTCGTCGGTCGCCAGGTGCTGGTGACGGGCGACCGCATGGAGCTGAGCGCCGCCGGGGCGCGCGCCGCTTTCTCTTTGCCGCAATCGGTGGACCACCTTACGATCTCGGTGACCGATGCCTCGGGCAGCGTGGTGCATCGCGTCGAGCTGGGCGCGCAGGCCGCCGGCACGCAGATATTCGAGTGGGACGGGATGGCGGATTCGGGCGCGCGCGCCGTGGACGGGATCTACCGCTTCGAGATCGGCGCGCGGGCCAACGGCACGGCGGTGACGGCTGAAACACTGTCGCTGGGCAGGGTAGACAGCGTGACGCAGGCGCCGGGCGGCACGGGCGGCACGATTCTCAATCTGGGCAGGCTCGGCGAAATACCGTTCGCCGCAATCAGACGCATCATGTGAAGGAGATCCGGCAATGAGTTTCCAACAAGGCCTTTCGGGCCTCAACGCAGCGGCCAAGAACCTCGACGTCATCGGCAACAACGTCGCCAACTCGAACACCGCGGGCTTCAAGGGCGCGCAGGCGAGTTTCTCCGACGTGTTCGCCAACTCGCTCTCGGGCGGGGGCGGCAACTCGGTCGGCATCGGCACCGCCCTTTCGGCGGTGCTGCCGCAGTTCGGCCAGGGCAACATCAATGTCACCTCGAGCCCGCTCGACATCGCCATCAACGGCCAGGGATTCTTCCGCATGACGGCGAACGGCACCGCGACCTACACCCGGAACGGGCAGTTCCAGCTCGACAAGGACGGCTACATCGTCAACACCAACGGCGCGCGGCTCTCGGGCTATCCGGCCGGCGCGGGCGGAACCATCGTCACTTCGAGCCCGACCGACCTGCAGGTGTCGCGCTCCGATCTGCCTCCCGTGGCGACGACCAAAACAGCCGCCGTGCTCAACCTCGACTCGCGAAACGGCACGTTGCCGGCCGGTTCGGCCGCGGTGCCGAACGCCTCAACGGTATCGGGGGGCTTCACCGCTCCGATCGCCAGTGCGGGGGGGCAGATCTACCGCATCGTCGTCGGTGCCACCACTGCGTTTACCTTTACCTCCGCCGCCGCGAACGACACCGTCGCTGCCGCGGCGATCGACGCGGGCATCACGGCCAACACCGCCGCGCTCACCGCCGCCGGTTACACGGTCGCGGGAACCGCCCAGGCCGGCACTCTCGCCTTTACCCGCGCCGACGGCACGTCGTTCAACATCGTCGTGACCGATACCATGGCGACCACGGCGGGAGGCTTCGCCGGCGCGGCCTTCGCCACCGGCACGAACACGGTCAACAACGGCACGCCGGCCGTGGCCGGCTTCAATCTGGCCGATCCGACGACCTACCACAGCGCGACATCGATGGGGGTGTTCGACAGCCTGGGCAATACGCACACGCTGTCGCTGTACTTCACCAAGACCGCGACCAATGTCTGGAGCGTATTCGGCGCCAACGACGGCGTGCAGATCGGCGCCGGCGCGCTCGGCGTGATCACTTTCACGACCACGGGCGCGATCGATGCGACGGCGACCACGCTGCCGTTCAATCTCTCGACCGCGGTCGCCACGGGCGCCGTCACGCCGCTTGTCTTCACGCTCGATCTCACGGGCAGCACGCAGTTCGGGGCCAGCTTCGGCGTGAACGAACTCACGCAGGACGGCGCCACCTCGGGGCGCCTGACGGGCTTCTCGGTGGGACCCGACGGCGTGGTGCTCGGGCGCTATTCCAACGGCCAGTCGCTCGCCCAGGGGCAGATCGTGCTCGCCAACTTCACCAATGCGCAGGGCCTGCAGCCGCTGGGCACCAACCAATGGGGCGAGACGCCGAATTCGGGGGCCTCGCTGGTGGGCGCGCCGAACTCGGGCTCCCTGGGCGTGCTGCAGTCGAACGCGCTGGAGGAATCGAACATCGATCTGACCGCCGAACTGGTGTCGATGATCACCGCGCAGCGCGTCTATCAGGCCAACGCGCAGACCATCAAGACGCAGGACTCGGTGCTGCAGACCCTGGTCAACCTGCGCTAGGCAAGGGCAACGGCTAACTCGCGGTTACCCTGCTCCGACCATGGACAAGCTGATCTACACAGCGATGAGCGGCGCCAAGATGGCGATGGCGCGCCAGGACACCCTGGCGCAGAACCTCGCGAACCTGTCGACGCCCGGCTACCGGGCCGAGTCGACGGCGTTCCGCGCGGTGCCGCTCGCCGGCAGCCCGACCCGGGTGTTCGCGCTCGAAACCACCACTGGCGCGGATTTCTCGTCCGGGCCGATCACGCAGACCGGGCGCAATCTCGATATCGCGTTGAACGGTCCGGGATGGATCGCGGTGGAGGGGCGCGACGGGCGCGAGGCTTACACTCGCAACGGCAGCTTCCAGGTGAGCGCCGAAGGCATCCTGCAGACCGCCGGCGGGCTGAACGTGCTCTCCGACGGCGGGCCGATGGCGATTCCCGCCAGCGCCGCGATCCGCATCGAAACCGATGGCACGGTTTCCGCGCTGCCAGCGGCGCAACCCAACGCCGTGATCAGCGTCGGGCGCATCAAACTGGTCAATCCGCCAACCGCCGGACTGACGCGCTCGCTCGATGGCCTGTTCCGGATGAAAAACGGCGGCAGCGCGCGTTTCGACGAAACGCTGCGCGTGGCGCCGGGCGCGATCGAAGGCAGCAACGTGAACGCGGTCGAGGCGTTGGTCGGCATGATCGAGGTGGCACGCCAGTACGACCTGCAGATGAAGCTGTTGCAGAACGCAGAGGGCAACGCGCAGCAGGCGTCGCGCCTGCTCGCCGTCCAATCGTGAGGATATTCGTGAGGAACGACGCATGATCCGCTCCCTGTGGATTGCCAAGACCGGCCTCGACGCGCAGCAGTTTCAGCTCGACGTCATCGCCAACAACCTCGCCAACGTCGGCACCAACGGCTTCAAGCGCTCGCGCGCGGTGTTCGAGGACCTGCTCTACCAGACGCTGCGCGAGCCGGGCGCGCAATCCTCGCAGCTCACGCAGGTGCCCTCGGGGCTGCAGGTCGGCACCGGCGTGCGCCCGGTGTCCACGGTGCGCATCTTCTCGCAGGGCAATCTGCAGAAGACCGACAACCCGCTCGACCTGGCGGTCAACGGCCAGGGCTTCCTGCAGGTGCTGATGCCCGACGGCACGACGGCGTACACGCGCGACGGCTCGTTCCACGTCGATTCGCAGGGCGCGCTGGTGACCTCCAACGGCTTCCATGTGCAGCCGCAGATCACCATTCCGTCGAACGTGCTCTCGATCACGGTCGGGCAGGACGGCACCGTGAGCGTGATCCGCGGCGGATCGGTCGTGCCGCAGCAGATCGGCCATATCCAGCTCGCCAACTTCATCAACCCGGCGGGCCTGAAGCCGCTGGGACAGAACCTGTTCCAGGAGTCCGCCGCCTCGGGCACGCCGCAGGCCAACGCGCCGGGCAGCAACGGTCTGGGCGTGCTCAACCAGGGCTACGTCGAGACATCCAACGTCAACGTGGTCGAGGAACTGGTGTCGATGATCCAGACGCAACGCGCCTACGAGATCAATTCGAAGGCGATACAGACCTCCGACCAGATGCTCGCGAAGCTGTCGCAACTATGAGGCACAAACTGCAAATCGCGTGGCGCTGGTTCATCGAGATCGGCGCGCCCCTGCTGATCGCGCTCTTTGCCTTTGCCATCATCACCGGCTGCAACCTCAATCCGGTGCGCGTCGTGGAGCCCACCACCGCGCGTCCGGCGCCGGCGCCGGCGCCGCTCGCGGCAAGCGCCAGCGGCGCGATATTCAACGAACGCGTGGCCTTCCGTCCGCTGTTCGAGGACCGGCGCGCGCGCTATGTGGGCGACACGCTGGTCATCCAGTTGAACGAAAAACTGCAGGCCAGCCGCAACGGCACCTCCACCGCCAGCCGCAAGGGCGACACCTCGTTCGCCGTGCCGACCCTCAGCAGCGGGCTGCTAGGCAATGGCTACCAGGGCACCGGCGCGGCGGCTTCGAGCTCGAATACCTTCGAGGGCAAGGGCGCGACCGGCGCCGACAACCTGTTCACCGGTACCATCACCGTCACGGTGGTCGAGGTGCTGGCCAACGGCAACCTGGTGGTGTCGGGCGAGAAGCAGATCGGCATCACGTCAAACAGCGAGACGCTGCGCTTCTCCGGCGTGGTCAATCCCACCACCATCCTCGCGGGCAACACGGTGACCTCGACGCAGGTCGCGGACGCGCGCATCGACTACCGGGGTTCGGGTTACATCGACGAAGCGCAGACCATGGGTTTCCTCGCGCGCTTTTTCCTCACCTTCCTGCCGTTCTGATGCGCACCACGATTGACCGGCTGCTTCTCGCTGCGCTGCTCATCGCGGCCGGCGTGGCCCTTGGCACCGACGCGCGCGCCGAGCGCGTCAAGGACATTGCCAGCGTGCAGGGCGTGCGCCCCAACCAGCTGATCGGCTACGGACTGGTGGTCGGCCTGGATGGCAGCGGCGATCAGACCACGCAGACGCCGTTCACGGTGCAGAGCATCACCACGATGCTCTCGCAGTTGGGCGTCAATCTTCCCCCGGGCACCAGCCTGCAGCTGAAGAACGTGGCCGCGGTGATGGTCACGGCGGTGCTGCCGGCCTTCGCGCAGCCCGGCCAGTTGCTCGACGTCACCGTCTCTTCGATGGGCAACGCCAAGTCGCTGCGCGGCGGCACGCTGCTGTTCACGCCGCTCAAGGGCGCCGACGGACGTGTCTACGCGGTCTCGCAGGGCAACATGATCGTCGGCGGGGCTGGCGCCGCGCAGGGCGGCTCCTCGGCTCAGGTGAACCACCTCGCGGCCGGCCGCATCCCGGGCGGCGCCACGGTCGAGCGCAACGTGCCCACGCCCTTTCTGGAGGGCGATTACGTCCAGCTGGAACTGCATACGACCGACTTCACCACCGCGCGCCGCCTCGCCGAGGCGATCAACGCGGGCGTCGGCGCGGGCATGGCGCAGGCGCTGGACGGGCGCGTGGTGCGCATCGCCGCGCCGCGCGGCTCGAACGAGCGCGTCAGTTTCCTCGCGCAGCTCGAGGACCTGAGCGTCGACGTGGCGGCCTCGCCCGCCCGCGTGATCATCAATGCGCGCACCGGATCGGTGGTGATGAACCAGTCGGTGCGGCTGGAGCCCTCTGCGGTGGCGCACGGCAACCTGTCGATTTCGATCAGCTCGACCCCGGTGATCAGCCAGCCCGGCGCGTTCTCCACCGGGGGCACGACGGTGGTGACTGAGAAAACCGAGATCCAGATCAAGCAGGACGGAGGGCAGCTGAATATGCTCGAACCCGGGGCCAAGTTGGCGGATGTCGTGAAGGCGCTGAACTCCATCGGCGCCACCCCGCAGGACCTGTTGTCCATCCTGCAGGCGCTGCGCGCCGCCGGCGCGCTGCGCGCCGAACTGGAGATCATCTGAATGACCTACGGCCCTGACGCCGCCGCGACCTCGCGCTTCGCGATCGACGCGCGCGCCCTCGACGGCCTGCGCACGCAGGCGAAGAAGGATCCCGACGCGGCGCTCAAGCAGGCGGCGACCCAGTTCGAGGCGGTATTCGTGCGCGCGTTGCTGAAGAGCATGCGCGAAGCGCTGCCGCAGGGCGATCCGCTCGCGAGCGACGCGAGCAAGATGTACACCAGCATGTACGACGAGCAGATCGCGCAGAAGCTCTCCGAGCGCGGCCTGGGCATCGCCGACATCATGGTCAGGCAGCTCTCCGGCCGCCAGCAACGCGCGGACGGTACCGGCAGCGCGGGCAGGCAGGACGATCCGTTGCGGCCGCTCGTGCCGGGCAGCGGCGCCGCGCGGCGGCTGGAGGGCAGCGCACGCGACGGAGATGCTTCGATACCCGGCGGGGGCACGGTGGCACAACGCTTTGTTGAACAAATGGCCCCGCATGCGCGGGCCGCCGCCCAGGAGACGGGCGTGCCGGCGCGCTTCGTGCTCGGCCAGGCCGCGCTCGAGTCGGGGTGGGGTGCGCGCGAGATCCGCAATGCGGACGGCAGCAACAGTTTCAACCTGTTCGGCATCAAGGCGGGGCGCAACTGGACCGGCCCGGTGGTCGAGACCGCGACGACCGAATACACGAATGGCGTGGCACGCCGCGGCGTGGAGCGGTTTCGCGCCTACGGGTCCTACGCCGAGGCGTTCGCCGACTACGCGCGGCTGCTGAAGGGAAGTCCGCGCTATGCCGCCGTGCTCGCGGGGGCGGGCGATGCAGGATTGTTTGCCGCGGGCATGCAGCGCGCCGGCTATGCCACCGATCCGCGCTACGCGGAAAAGCTCACCCAGGTCATCAACTCGGCAAGCCTGCGGGGAGTCGCCGCATGAGCAGCGAAGGAGCTGGCGCGTGAGCGGTTCGCTTCTCGGCATCGCGCTGTCCGGGCTGAACGGCGCGCAGGGCGGCCTGGTCACCACCGGCCACAACATCGCCAACGTTAATACCCCGGGCTACTCGCGCCAGCAAACCGTGCAGGCGTCGAATCTGCCGCAATCGAGCGGCGCGGGGTTCTTCGGCCGCGGCGTCAGCATCGAGACCGTGCGGCGCGCCTACGATGAGTTCCTCAACGTGCAGGGCCTGTCGATACAGGCGAGCGCGAGCCACTGGAACGCGACGCTCTCGCAACTCCAGGGGATGGACCAGCTGCTGTCGGATACCGACGTCGGCGTCACAGGCGCCCTCAATGACCTGTTCAAGGCGGTCAACGTGGTCGGCGCCAACCCCGCCGATGCCGTCGCCCGCCAGAGCATGCTTTCCGCCTTGCAGGAGGTGGCGGGGCGCGTGCAGGACCTGGACGCCCGGTTGCAAAGCCAGGGCGACGCGAACGAGCGGCGCATCGCAAGCACCGTGGCCGCGGTCAATGTTCTCGGTGCGCAGATCGCGCAGCTCAACGACCGGATCGCGCTCGCCTCGGGCAGCACGGGCCAGCCGCCCAACGACCTGTTCGATAACCGCGATGCGCTGGTCGCCGATCTGAACAAGCTGGTGCGCGCGAATGTCGTGACGCAGAGCGACGGCAGCCTGAACGTGTTCCTCGGCAACGGCCAGGCGCTGGTCGTCGGCACGCGCGCCTATGCGCTGGACACCGCGCCGGACGCGTTCGACGCGACGCGCCTGTCGGTCGGCCTGCGAAGCGGCGGCACGCTGCTCGGGTTCCGCCCCCAGGACCTGGAGGGCGGCGAGCTCGGCGGCCTGCTCGCGTTCCGGGAGAACACGCTGAACCCGGCGCGCAACGCGCTTGGCCGGATCGCCATGGTGCTCGCCGCGAATTTCAACCAGCAGCACAAGCTGGGGGTGGATCGCAACGGGCAGTTCGGCGCGGACGTGTTCGCCGCCGGGCTGCCGCAGGCGAACGCGGCCTCGACCAACACCGGCACCGCGCAACTCGCGGCGACGGTGACGAACTACGCCGCGCTCACCGACAGCGACTATCGCGTGCAATGGGACGGCACGAACTGGAACGTGACGCGCCTCGCGGACAACAGCCTGCAAAGCTTCGCGACGCTGCCGCAGACTGTCGACGGGGTCGCGATCTCGCTTGCCTCGGGCGCGGTAGCCACCGGCGACACCTTCCTCGTCCTGCCGACGCGCGGCGGCGCGGCGGGTTTCGCCGCCCTGCTCGCGCGCTCCGACCAGATCGCCGCGGCGGCGCCGATGCGCACGTCGGCCGGCGGCGGCAATACCGGCAGCGGCTCGATTTCCGCGGGACTGGTCGTCGGGCCGGCGGCAAACGCAAACCTGCAGCAGACGGTGACCATCACCTTCACGGCGGCCGGGACATTCGACGTGAGCGGATTCGGCACCGGTACCCCGTCCGGCGTGCCCTATACGCCGGGCGCGCCGATCAGCTACAACGGCTGGACGATCCGGATCAGCGGCGCGCCGGCGGCCGGCGACACGTTCACGATCGCGGCGAACACCAGCGGCAGCGGCGACAACCGCAACGCCGCGCTGCTCGCGGGGCTGCAGACCGGCACGCTGGTGGGCAACAGCGCGACGCTGGGCGAGGCCTACGGCCAGCTGCTCGCGCGCGTCGGCAATGCCGCGCACGAGGCCGATCTGTCCGCCGGGGCGCAGGCGCGCCTGCTGGAGGAAACGCAGGCCCGCCAGGCGAGCGTTTCGGGCGTCAACCTCGACGAGGAGGCGGCCAATCTGCTGCGCTACCAGCAGGCCTATCAGGCGGCGGGCAAGCTGATCTCGGTCGCGAGCCAGCTGTTCGACGCGCTGCTTCAATTGGGGAAATAATCATGCGCATCAGCACCGGAATGATGTTCGAGGTTTCAACGCGGGGCATGCTGAACGACCAGGCCGAATTGCTGCGCACGCAGCAGCAGATGTCCAGCGGCAAGCGCATGCTGTCGGCGAGCGATGATCCGGTGGCGGCAAGTCAGGCGCTCGGGGTGCGCGCCGACGAGGCGCTCTCGACGCAGCGCGCGGCCAACCAGTCCTCGGCGCGCGGCAAGCTCGAGATCGCCGAGGGCAAGCTGGGCGCGGCGGGCGATCTGCTGACCAACGCGCGCACCCTGATCGTCGCCGCGGGCGACGGCGTGCTGACGGACACGGACCGGCAGGCCATCGCGGCCGGGTTACGCGGCATGTACGCGGAACTGCTGGGCACGGCGAACGCGCGGGACGGGCAGGGCCGGTACCTGTTCTCGGGCTACCAGGACGGCACCCAGGCGTTCACCGAAACGGCCGCGGGCGTCGTCTACAACGGCGACCAGGGCAGCCGCAGCCTCGCCGTCACCAGTTCGCGCCAGATCGCGGTATCCGACAATGGCCATTCGATCTTCGAGACGGGCCGCAGCGGCAACGGCGTGTTCAAGACGGCGCTGGCGAATGCCAATACCGGCACAGGTTCGGTCAGCGTGGGCGGGGTCTATGACGCGACGCTGCTCACCGGCCACAGCTATCAGGTGGTGTTCGGCGTCGCCGGGGGCGTGACGACCTACGATGTCGTGGACATCACCGGCAGCCCACCCGGCACACCGCCCCCGGTCACGCTGTCGTCCGGCAACGCCTACACCAGCGGTACGGCGATCCGCTTCGACGGCATGGAAATTTCGGTCGAGGGCTCCCCCGCGAACGGCGATCTGGTCGATGTGACGCCGAGCACGAGCCAGAACCTGTTCAAGACGCTTGCGGACGCGATCAACGCCATATCCGCGCCGGCCGGCGCGCCATCGGCGCGGGCCCGGCTGACGAGCGCGCTCGCCACCGCGCTGGCCGAACTGGATTCGGGCGCCGAGCGGGTCCTCGCGGCGCGCGCGGATTTCGGTTCGCGCCTGCGCGAGCTGGACGACCTCGGCGTGCTGGGCGAAAGCGAGCGGGTGCTGCTCGCCGGGCAGCGCTCGGCGCTCGAGGACGTGGATTACGCGAAGGCGGCGAGCGATTTCCAGCGCCAGCAAGTGGCCCTCCAGGCCGCCATGCAGACGCAGGTCAAGATGACGTCGCTGTCCCTGTTCAATTTCATCGGCTGACGAGGCACGGACATGCCACCGGCCCTGAACGCCGCTTCTTCGCCTTCCGAGATCGCGCGCGAGACGATCCGCCAGCTCGGACTGCGCAAACTGCCTCCCTCGCCGAACCACTATACCGAGGTCTACGAAGAGCTCTCGGGGAGCCAGGGCACCGCGCGGCATGCCGCACGCGGCGCCGCGTGGTCCGATCTGATCCGCGAAACGCTGCACCAGTGGGACCGGCGCCAGGCTGGCCTCACCACCGCCAAGAAGCGCGAATCGATCGAGCACGTGCTCGGCGCGTTCGGCAACGACGCGGATCGCCTGCACGACAAGCTCTCGGGCCTGGTGCGCGGCTGGCGCAAACGCGGCGAGGACAGCTCGACGATCGAAGGGGCTCCGGCGAAAGTACACGCGCCGGCGCAAGCGCACGCCGGAGCGGACGGCGATGCCGAAAGCGGGATGCGCGAAATGGTGGCGCGGACCCTCGAATACGCGGTGGTCGGCAGGCTCGGGCACGCGCCCGCGCTGCAGGAAGAGGCGCGCGAACTGGCCGCGTTTGCCCGGCGCCCGCTGCGCCGCGCCGAACTGGGCGAGCTGAGCGCCAAGCTGAAGCGCTTCTTCCTGCGCATCGAGCTGGCGGGCGAGGACATCAACGAACTGCTGCGCGGCCTGCTGGGACTGCTGCGGCTGCTGACGGACAACGTGGGCGAACTGGTCGGCGACGACCGCTGGATGAAAGGCCAGGTCGGCGCGGTCCAGGCGCTGCTCGCCGAGCCGCTCGGCAAGGACATGCTGCGCCAGGCCGAGCGCGGTTTGCGCGACCTCGTGATCAAGCAGGGCAGCCGCAAGGTGAGTCTCGATCAGACCAAGACCGCCTTGAAGGACATGGTGGCGGTGTTCGTCGACCGGCTCGCCGCGGTGAGTTCCTCGACCGGCGTGTTCCACGAGCGCGTCGCCGGCTATGCGCAGCGTATCGCCGAGACCGACGACATCGCGCAGTTGGGCGGCTTGGTGGAAGATCTGGTCCGGCACACGCGCGGCATGCAGGCTGACGTGGCGCGCGCGCACGAGGAGCTGGTGATGGCGCGCAAGCTGGTGAGCGAGCACGAAAGCCGCATCCGCCAGCTCGAGCACGAGCTCGAGGCGATGAGCGAGCAGGTGCGCGAGGACCAGCTCACCAAAACGCTCAACCGGCGCGGGCTCGACGAAGCATGGGCCACCGAGGCCGCGCGGGCGGAACGCCAGCAATCGCCGCTGTGCCTTGCGGTGCTCGACCTGGACAATTTCAAGCACTTGAACGACCGTCTCGGCCACCAGGCGGGCGACCGCGCGCTGGTGCACCTCACCGAGGTGGTGCGCCAGGCGTTGCGCCCCTCGGACATCATCGCGCGCTACGGGGGGGAGGAGTTCGTCGTGCTGCTGCCGCACACGCCGGCAGACGAAGCGGTGAGCGTGATGGTGCGCCTGCAGCGCGAACTGACGCGCCAGTTCTTCATGCACGACAACGAACGGGTGCTGATCACCTTCAGCGCCGGGGTGGCCGAGCGCAGGGTCGACGAACCGCGCGACAGCCTGCTCAAGCGCGCCGACACGGCGCTCTACGAGGCGAAGCGGGCGGGCAAGAACCGCGTGCTTCCAGCCGGCTAGCTATTCCACCAGCTGGTTGCGGATCGCGTAACGGGTAAGATCGGTGTTGTTGCGCAGCTTCATTTTCTCGAGCAGGCGCGCGCGGTAGACGCTGACGGTCTTGGGCGAGAGCGACATCTCGGCGGCGATCTCCGCGAGCTTCTTGCCGCCCGCGATGCAGCGCAGGGTCTGGAACTCGCGGTCGGAGAGCGACTCGTGCGCGAGCCGTCCATCGCCGAGGCCCTCCGAAATGCGCGACGCGAGCGACTGCGCGAGATCCGGCGAAATGTACTTGCGCCCGCGCGCGGCGCTGCGGATCGCCTCGATGATCTTCTGCGGCGGCGTGTTCTTGCTCAGGTAGCCGGCCGCTCCCGCCTTGAGCGAACGCACCGCGTACTGCTCTTCGGGATACATGCTGAACATCAGCACCTGTACCTTCGGATGGCTGCGGCGCACCGCCTTGAGGATCTCCAGTCCATTCCTGCTGGGAATCTCCACGTCGAGCAGCAGCACGTCGACCGGTTTCTGGCGCAGGATGCGCGATACCGAAACGGAATTCTCCGCTTCGCCGACGCATTCCATATCGCCGCTTTCGGCGATCATCTGCGCCAGGCCCTTGCGGACCATCGGATGGTCGTCGGCGATCAATACGCGAATCATCTGCCGCTCCTCACGGATTTCGGCTTGCGCCGCGGAATCGAGATCATCACCGTGGCGCCTTCGCCGGGCTGTCCGGAAACGTCGAGCCAGCCGCCCAAGCCGCGCACGCGCTCCATCATGCCACGGATGCCGAAAGATGCGCGCTTGTCGAGCGCGCCTTCTGCCAGGCCGCCGCCGTTGTCGCGCACCTCGAGGGTCACGGCCGAAGCGCTGATGAACAGCTCCGCGTCGACCCGCGAGGCCCGGGCGTGCTTGGCGACGTTGGTGAGCGCCTCCTGGAAAACGCGGTACAGGGCGGTGGACTGCTCGATATCGAGCAGCGCCTCCTCGTCGTTGCAGGCGACGTGGCAAGCCACGCCGGTGCGCTCCTCGAATTCATGCGCCTGCCATTGGATCGCGGGAAACACGCCGTCGTCGAGCATGTTCGGGCGCAGCGCCCTCGACATCGAGATGGTGGCGTCCATCGCGGTGGCGATCAGCTTGTCCATGCTCTGCACGCGTTTCCCCAGCGCGGGGTCCGCGTCCACGCGCTTGCGCAAGCCGTCGAGTTCGCTGCGCAGGGCGGTGAGCGTGCCGCCGACCTGATCGTGCAATTCGCGCGCGAATCCGGCGCGCTCGCCCTCGATCATCTTGTCCACGTGCGCCGAGAGCGCCCTGAGCTCTTCGAGGCTGTCGCGCAAGGCATCTTCCGCGCGCCGCCGCTCGCGGCGCGCCTCGGTCGCCGCGAGGCTGCGCTCGACCGCGTGCGCGATGCGCGACAGGCTGGCCTTGTTGATGCAGTCGTCGGCGCCCGCGTGCAGCGCCGCGACCGCGGCGTCCTCGCCGATCAATCCCGAAACAAGAATGAACGGCGATTCGGCGCCGCTGTTCTTGGCGAGCTCAAGCGCTTCCGACCCCGAGAACTGCGGCAGGCTGTGATCGGCGATCATCACGTCCCAGCGGCGCGAGGCAAGCGCAAGGCGCATCGCGGCGCGATCCTCCACGCGCCTGGCTTCGACGGTCCAGCCGGCGCGGGAGAGAATGGCTACGATCAGGTCGAAGTCTTCGGTCGAGTCTTCGACGATCAACGCGTGCAGCGGCCGCCGCGCGGCCGGCGGAGTCTCGGGATCGGGCGTCAGGGCCGGAGAATGGATATTCGCGAACGACATGGAAAAACAGCCGTGCAAGTCAGGGCCGCGGTCTGCAGCGCCAGTATCGCCTCGCGCCGCGCCGCGCCATGCACCGAGATGATGCGCAAAAACTCCTTTGTTTCGGCGAATTCACGCCGATATGCTTCCAGATAATAGTCGCATCGGACGCCAGTGAACAGAGCAATGAAAATCGTGGCGAGCAGCGACACAAATGCTAGCACATGGGGCGCCGGGCTGGCGGACGCCGGCAAGGCATTGTCGGTGGAAATCGCCGCCTCGCGCGCCGATCTGCAGCGGCTGGATGCATTGCTCGCGGACGCGGTTACCACGCTGCTCGAGAGCTTCGGCGCCATAAGCGCCCTCTGCGCAGGGCGGGAAGGGTTCGCGGTCCCGCTCGAGCGGGCCGTGACCGCGCTGCAGTTCCAGGACCTTGCGTCGCAGCTGATCGCGCATACCAGGGCCCGGATGGACGATATGACCCGCATCGGCGAGGAACTCGATCGCCTGGATGCGTCTCTCGCCGCCGGCAAGGCGCCGGCGGCGGCGCTCGCCGAAAGCGGCGCGCGGCTCACCGCCTGCGCGCGCGCGATGCTCGCGAACAATCTGCGCCAACCGGTGCGGCAGCGCGAACTCGACGCGGGCAGCATCGAACTGTTCTAGGGAGACGAGCCGTGACCAAGACCATCCTTACCGTAGACGATTCCGTGTCCATCCGTCAGATGGTCACCGTGACCCTGCAAGGCGCCGGCTTTTCGGTGCTTGAGGCGGTCGACGGCGCAGACGGGTTGGAAAAGGCGAAATCGAGGCCCATCAACCTGGTGCTGACCGATCAGAACATGCCACGCATGGACGGCATCTCTCTCGTGAAGGCGTTGCGCGGCCTGCCGCAGTACCGGGCCACGCCGATCCTGATGCTCACCACCGAATCGGGCGACGCGATGAAGGCGCAGGGCAAGGCGGCCGGCGCGACAGGATGGCTGGTGAAGCCCTTCAATCCACAGAGACTGCTCGAAGTGGTGAACAAGGTTCTCGGCCGGGCAGGTCTGTGAAACAATCGGCAAAGAATTGTCCGGCGGGACAATGAAGGATTGCTCACGAACCGGCGCCGGAGGTAATCTGCGGGAACCAGGCCGGCCAAACATGAACGACCCGAAATCCCGTTGGAAACCGCTTCCGGCGCCGCAGGTCCGGTCGCTGGATGTGTTCATAGGGGCACTGAGCAAACAGGCACTCGGCAAGCGGGCCGCGCTGTTTGGCGATCTGCCCGTCAAGGCCAAGAGAACCGGCGGCCGCAGCCTCGTCCAGTCCGAACTCGTCCGCCGCAACACCGGCCTCGAGTCGCGGGTTGCCGAACTCGAGGCGCGCGTCGCCGAGCGCACCGCGGAGCTCGCGCGTGCGAACCAGGAGCTGGAGGCGTTCTCGTACGCCGTCGCGCACGACCTGCGCGCGCCCTTGCGCGCGGTCCTCGGTTTCGGGCAGATGTTCCTCGAAGATCACGGCAGCCGGCTGCCGGCGGATGGTCTGGACAACCTTCAGCGCGTGCTCGCGTCGGCCTCGCGCATGGGCCGGATGATCGATGACCTGCTGCAACTGTCGCGGCTTGCCCGCCAGCCGCTTTCCCCGGTGCGGGTGGACCTCGCGGCGCTCTCCCGCGAACTGATGGCCGGGCACGCCGCCGCGGAACCCGCCCGTTCGGCCAGCGTCGTCGCGCCCGATTCTCTGCCGGCGGCCGGGGATGCCGGCCTGCTGAAGATCGTCCTGCGGAACCTGCTCGGCAATGCCTGGAAGTTCACGTCTCACGTGGCGCAGGCGCGCATCGAGATCGGCGAGGCGCAAACCGGGCACGGGCGCGCATTCTTCGTGCGCGACAACGGCGCCGGTTTCGACATGGCCTATGCCGGCAAGCTGTTCAAGGTTTTCCAGCGCCTGCATTCGAGCAGCGAATTCGAAGGTAGCGGCGTGGGCCTCGCGACCGTCGAGCAGATCATCCGGCGCCACGGCGGCAGGATCTGGGCCGACGCCGCGCCCGATCGCGGCGCCACGTTCTACTTCACCCTTCCGTCCCCTCAGTAGTTGCTCTTCATTTCCTTCGCCGCAGGCCGATAGAACTTTCGGCGGCGGTTGCGCGGGCGTTTGTCCGCGCGGGCGCGTGCGGGAAAACTGAAGCGGATTCGCCCCCGTATTCGAGGCCTCGAACCCGGAGCACCGGGGCTAGAGTGCCCTTCGTTGCAGCGCGCGGAGGAATGAATCGTGACCGTGGACATGACCCAGTTCTACCAGGTGTTCTTCGAGGAGAGCGCGGAGCTCCTGGCGGAAATGGAAACCCTGCTGCTCAAGGTGGACCTGGCGGCCCCGGACACCGAGGAACTGAACGCAATCTTCCGCGTCGCGCATTCCATCAAGGGCGGCGCGAGCACCTTCGGCTTCACCGACATGACCGAAGTGACCCACGTGCTGGAGTCGCTGCTCGACCGGGTGCGCAGGGGCGAGCTGGCCCTGACCCCGGAAATGGTCGATGTGTTTCTTAAGGCGAGGGACGTGGTGAACGGCCAGCTGGCCGGGCATCGCGGCGACGGCCAGGCCGACCCCGTGCTTGCCGAAACCGTGTGCGCCGCGCTCAAGCGCCTGGCTAGCGGCACGCCCGCCGAAAAGGCGGAAAAGGCGGCGGAAAAGGGGCCAGGCTCGATTAAATCTCCGGAAAAGGGGCCAGGCTCGATTGAATCGTCCGAGCCTGGCCCCTTTTCCGCTATCTGCTATCAGATCCACTTTTCGCTGCCCGAGACCGTCACCGCGGCGGCCCTGGACAATTTGCGCGGCGGTCTTGCCGCGCTCGGCAAGCTGGAGATCCTCGCCGGACCGGCGCCCGGCGCGCCGGCCGGGAATCACGTCTGGCGGCTGGTGAGCAATTCTCCCGAGACGGACATCTGGGAAACCATGGCATTCAGCGTCGATCCGGCTGGCCTCAAGATCGAGCACGAAGCGGCGGAACCGGGTTACGGATTTTTCGACGCGTTCCACGCGGCGCTCGTGACGCCCGAGCCTGCCGCAGCGGAGTCCCCCCAGCAGCGGCGTGCAACGGACGCGCCCGCCGGGGTGATCGCTCCGGTGAACATGGGCCGCCGCGAATCGGACAAGGCCACCGCCGCCGACGCGACGTCGATCCGCGTCGGCGTCGAGAAAGTCGACCAGTTGATCAACCTGGCGGGCGAACTGGTCATCACGCAAGCGATGCTGACCCAGACCGCGAGCCAGCTCGACCCCGTGCAGCACGAAAAACTGCTCAACGGGCTCGCCCAGCTCGACCGCAACACGCGCGACCTGCAGGAATCGGTGATGTCGATCCGCATGATGCCGATCTCGTTCGTCTTCAGCCGCTTCCCGCGCGTGGTGCGGGACCTCGCCGGCAAGCTCAACAAGGAAGTCGAACTCAAGACGGTCGGCGAGACCACCGAACTGGACAAGGGACTGATCGAGAAGATCGCCGATCCGCTCAATCACCTGGTGCGCAATTCGATTGATCACGGCATCGAAATGCCGGAAAAACGCCGCGCGGCGGGCAAGCCCGAGAAGGGCACCATCACGCTGCGCGCGTTCCACCAGGGCGGCAACATCGTGATCGAGGTCGCCGACGACGGCGCGGGCCTCTCCCGCGAGCGGATCCTCGCCAAGGCGCGCAGCCAGAACATGACCCTGCCCGACTCGATCTCCGACCAGGAGGTCTGGCAGCTCATCTTCGCGGCCGGCTTCTCGACCGCGGAAAAGGTCACCGACGTTTCCGGCCGCGGCGTCGGCATGGACGTCGTCAAGCGCAACATCCAGGCGCTGGGCGGCAGCGTGGAGATCGATTCCACCTTCGGCGCGGGCACCCGGATGTCGATCCGCCTGCCGCTGACCCTCGCCATCCTCGACGGCCTGTCGGTCAAGGTGGGGGACGAGCTGTTCATCATCCCGCTCAATCACATCATCGAATCCCTGCAGCCGGCGGCGGGCGAAGTGAAGACCGTCCGCAACCAGGGCATGGTGGTGCACGTGCGCGGCGAGTACCTGCCGGTGCTCAAGGCGCACGAAATATTCAATATCCGGCCGGTCGCTGCCGATACGGGAAAGGGAATTATGGTGATTCTCGAGTCCGACGGCGTCAAAAAGGCGCTGATGGTGGACGAACTGGTCGGGCAGCACCAGGTGGTCATCAAGAGCCTCGAATCCAACTACCGCAGGATCAGGGGGGTTTCGGGGGCCACGATCATGGGCGACGGCAAGGTGGCGATGATCGTCGATGCCGGCATGCTGGTGCGGGGAATGAAACCGGAGCTAAGGGCCGCGGCCTGAACGCGGGCGGCAGTCAAACTTGAAAGGAGCCAGTCAATGAGCCAGACCATGCAAAACACCCCCGCCAAGCAGGGCGCGGCGTCCGCGCCCACATCCGCGGGAGGCGAATTCCTCAGCTTCACCCTCGGGGACGAGGAATACGGGGTCGACATCCTCAAGGTGCAGGAGATCCGCGGCTACGACGCGATCACCAAGATCGCCAACGCGCCCGAGTTCATCAAGGGCGTGGTGAACCTGCGCGGCATCATCGTGCCGATCGTGGACATGCGCATCAAGTTCAACCTCGGCAAGATCGAATACAACCAGTTCACCGTCGTGATCATCCTCAACGTCTGCGGACGCGTGGTGGGCATGGTGGTGGACAGCGTCTCCGACGTGATCATGCTCTCGCCCGACAAGATCAAGCCCGCGCCGGACTTCTCGGCGCAGTTCGACGTCGGCT
>Ga0315281_10000617_pt1 | contig 50186 bp, 52 predicted proteins | sample YL17G07_0_MG_FD_204540 | JGI IMG/M metagenome (GOLD analysis project Ga0315281, IMG submission 204540) | Sediment microbial communities from Yellowstone Lake, YNP, Wyoming, USA - YL17G07_0 | ecosystem: Environmental > Aquatic > Freshwater > Lake > Sediment | place: USA: Wyoming | collected...
GGAGCCCGTTCTCCGCGTCGTGGACTTCGAGGTTGTGAATCCCTCTTACCCCATGAATCTGACTTGCGACTTTCCTGACTTTCTCTGCCAATCCCGTCTCTGGCTCCATGGTGGGGCGAGTCCTTACGACAATGTCGCTGTTCGGTTCCAGTTTCCTAATAGCCTGCTCGACCTCAAGCGCGACAGCGTTGACCCGTTCAAAACTCGTCGAACGATCAACGTAAACCTGCAGGTCAACAAAGGTTTCCGCTCCAGACGGCCTAACCCTCACCCGGCCGCACGAATGAACACCAGGGATTCGAAGCACTTCCGAGCGAATGGATTCGGCAAGTCCCTCAGGCGCTTTGTCTAGGAGCACGAAGACAGTGCGTTTACCGAGCCTCAAGCTCAAAACGACCACCACAACTACCACCCCAAGAGCTGCCAAGGGATCAGCGATACGGAACCCAAGACGCAAGAAGACAAGCCCGCCAATCACGGTCAGGGAACTCAAGATGTCAGTCCTGAAGTGAAGAGCATCTGCCTCAAGCGCTTGGCTACGGTATTTCTTCGCAACTCGTGAAAGAGCCCGAGATCTCGAAAAATCCAATACTATGGAGATTATCATGACCGCAAAGCCCAGCAAACTCGCTTCTGCGTACGTCTCTCTGAAGAACAGACGTTGTATCGCCTCATAGCTTATCCAAGCGCAAGTTGCCAAGAGAAGAAGCGTCTCAACCAATGCCGAGAAGCTCTCGTACTTCCCATGACCATAGAGATGGTCCTCGTCGGGGGGCTTGCTTGAAGTCCTCACTGCGTAGACAGTTGTTGCAGCCGCAACCAAGTCCAGGCCTGAATGTAGGGCCTCGGAGAGTATCCCGAGACTATTAGTCATGACACCAACGATAGCCTTCAGAGATGTCAGAGCCACTGCTACCAGAAGAGAAGAGATCGCAACTCTATTCTTCTCTTGCGATGATCCCACTTCAGAGTCTGCTCCGTTTTTCCGTCTAATACGAGAGAAAGGTTAGCATCGATAACGAACGGTAAAAGGGTTTTTGAGTCTCTATCAAGTGCAAAATGACAGTCCTGATGCACATGAAACAGGCGCGCTCGATATACATGGAAAGAAGAATCCCGGACCTTCCGCTATTGAGGAAGTTCATTCGCGCGCTTGATGAGGACGAGGGAATACGAATAGAGGGAAGTCTACCAGACTTGGCGAATGGTGGATACATCTTCGTCGGATTCTACAGAGGCAGCTACTGCGTCAATCTGTGTGATCGAATCCGAGACAGGCAGTCTCAGAAGTACACGGTTGGATCCAATGACAAGTGGTTCTATTTTGAGGAATTCAATGGCTTATGGAAGTTCCTGCGACCGCTAATTCGGAAACCGTTGAGGGCATGGCTGTACTAGGCGGCGAGCACGCCGATAACATTCGCCATGGCCAGCACTCTCTTCACGACAGTTTGACATGTGCCAGCGTCTAATTCCCTGCGAGTCCTGACTTGGCTGCCAACACCCCGCAGGAACGTGGACAGACCCCTCAGAGCCTTTGTTGTGTCGAAGTCATCGTCCATGGCTGATGTGAAATTGTCCTCAGCACGCGACAGATCTCCCAGCAGTCGCAGGTCCGGCATACCTGCCGCCTTCCCGGATGAACAGGCACTCAGCTTGTCCATGGTCTCTCGCATCAATTCAAGGCCCTTTCTAGCTTCCAGAAGCTTGCTCTTGCAGAAGTTTGCGACTCGTCGGTAGTGCACATTCGCGAAGAAGAACCTCAGTTCCTCCGCAGTATAGTGCGTAAGCGCGTCTCTGATTGTCACCACGTTTCCAAGCGATTTGCTCATCTTCACGCCGCCGACATTGAGCATCCCCGTGTGGATCCAGTATCTGACGAAGGGTTTCTTGTTGCTCAACGCCTCGCCCTGTGCTATCTCGGCCTCGTGGTGCGGAAAGACAAGTTCAGCTCCACCTAGGTGGATATCGTAGGATGAACCAAGATACTTCATGGCGATCGCGGTGTCCTCTATGTGCCATCCTGGTCGGCCTGGACCCCATGGAGAATCCCAAAGGGGCTGCTCTTCGAATTTCCGCCAGACCGAGAAGTCTTCCGGGTGGCGTTTTGTTGAGCAGAGTTCGAGCCGTCGAAGTCTTAGATCTGCCCTGCTTTGATGGGAGAGCTGTCCGTAGGTTGCACTCTTTGAAACGTCGAAGTAGACCCCGGTATCCGTCTCATATGCGTAACCGGTGGAGATCAACTGCTCAATTTGCCGGATCATCTCTGGAATGTGATCCGAGGCCCGTTCGAATCTGTTGATGGTATCAATCCCGAGAGCCTTCATGTCTTCCAAGAACGATTTCTCAAAAACGCCGGCGATTTCTTTGACGCTCTTGCCTGTCTCATTGGATTTCTTGATTATCCGCTCATCGATGTCTGTGATGTTCATTAGAACATGGGGGCGATATCCTCTGAAGCGCAAGTATCGGGCCATCATATCCACTGCAAGGTACGTTCTCGCGTGGCCAAGATGTGCGTAGTCATAGACAGTGGGTCCACACACGAACGCCTTGATTTCCTGTCCGCTTGGGTCCGGCAGCTCGTCCTCGTGCATTGCGAGTGTATTGAAAATTCGTAACAATCTTCACTATCCCTTGCCGTTTCACTGTGCTGATGTGCAGTCTGCTGATTCTGTCGCTGCTTCTATCGTTTTCCCTATAGGTAGACCTATTCGGGTGAACATAAGGCCTAAATTGGCGTCTCACTGCACGAGGAAAACCAGACGCGCCTCATGAAACCCCTATAATTGGATCGATAGATAGACTTGTATGCCATCGAAATCAGCGATCTGTCGTTCACGTACGAGAACCGAACTACTCCTGCGCTAGATCATGTGAACCTTAGAGTGAAGGATCAAGAATCTGTCCTGCTAGCAGGGGCCAGTGGTTCAGGGAAGTCCACGCTGCTGAAGTGCATAAACGGCCTGATCCCTCATCGATACATAGGCCAATACAGTGGACAGGTCAATCTAGCAGGCAAGCGTGTGGCGGCCCTAGACCTAGATGAACTCTCACTTGTCGTTGGCACAGTACTTCAAGAACCAGACAAACAATTGGTGTCATCGAGCGTGGAGGATGATGTTGCCTTTGGCCCATGCAACCTGGCACTTCCTCGCTCGGAAATAGAGAATCGCGTAGAACGCAGCCTTGCAGCGATGGAGATTCTGCAATTCCGTGAGCGCTCGATCTTTGCACTCTCAGGAGGTCAAAAGCAGCGATTGGCGATCGCTGGAGTGCTTGCGATGGAACCTGACATCGTGTTATTCGATGAACCCTTGGCCAATCTCGACTCGAATGGAGTGAAACTCATGCAAGACGTTCTCAGGAACCTCCGCGAGCAAGGCAAGACGATGATTGTGGCTGAACACAGAACCGAAGAGGTCCTTCGCGCCAACCCTAACAGGGTTGTCGTCTTTGACAAGGGCCGCGTGGTGGCTGACAGCACGGACCCGGAGGTTCTGATCGACTTTGCTGATGTCCTTAAGACTCCCGCAGAATTCGCTCTGAGGAAACGCCTGCCTCCCGAGAGAAGGAAGATTGCTCTTGACTTCCTCCGTTCACCCCTCCCTGCCGAGAAGAAACTTACAGCGAGTCCCAACCTGGGGCAGGAGTTGATTCGAATCGAGAACCTCACATTCGAATACCCAGGAGGCATCAAAGCACTTGACAACGTTAGTCTGACAGTCCACGAGGGTGAGAGGATCGCCATACTCGGGAACAATGGGGCGGGAAAGTCGACCCTAGCGCTCAGTATGATAGGCATTCTCAAGCCAACTCACGGTCGGGTCCTCGTCTCAGGCACAGACACGCGAGAATTGCCTGTTTCGGAGGTCGCCAAGTCCGTGGGCATCGTTTTCCAGAACCCGTTCTCAATGCTTTTCGCCAAGACAGTTCGTGAAGAACTCGCGTTTGGCCCAAAAAACCTTGGCCTTGCGCCTGAAGAGATTTCAGAATTGATCCCTCAAGTGGCCGGCCAGTGTACGATAGAGCACCTCGTCGATAGATCGCCGTTCGCATCCAGCTACGGCGAAAAGAAACGCATCTGTGTTGGCGCCGTCTTGACGATGCGACCCAAATCCATCATCCTAGACGAGCCGACCTCAGGTCAGGATTACAGGAGCTACTCTGAGTTCATGAACTTCATCTGCTCCCTAAACAAGCAAGTCCGTTCATTGATACTAATCACACATGATACTGACTTAGCCATCGAATACACCGATCGAGCCGTCATTCTCAGAGAGGGAAGGATTGTGGCTGATGGCCTAACCAAGAAGATCTTAGCCGATCCGAAGAACCTGACCGAGAACTCCATACGCGAGACTTCGCTGATCACACTCTCTCGAAAGCTCACACACGGACAGTCCGTGCTCCCCCTAAACGAACTCTTAGCTGAACTTCAGACAGCGAACACGGGTAGGCTAATATACAAAGGCGACACGACTTGAGTGACCGGCGAAAAACATGACCGAGACCAAGACTAGAGAGTCGTTGTTCTCCACTAAGCAAATTGTGGCGATGGCTGTTGGCACGGCGCTCTACGCTGCATTGACAATTCCTTTCAACGCATTTCAGATTCCAGGCGTGTGGCTGGTCGCAGTCAGACCGACCATTGCGATCCCCATATTCTTCGGCTTTATCTTCGGACCCATCACCGGTTTTGTGTCAGGCTTCCTAGGCAACATCATATCTGATGGAGTGTCATTCGGAGGGTTCTTCTGGAACTGGGATATCGGAAACGGGCTGATCGGAGCGGTCCCCGGAATAGGCTACTACCTAGTCAAGCGAGTGAACTGGACGAAGGCAAGCGGACTGGCATGGGCGGTGGTTCTGGCTGTGCTTGGATCAATAGTGGGCATGGGATTCGCTGCGGCGACCGACTACATCTTCCAGATCGGACTCAGCACGGTTGAAGCAGCGCTAGCGGAACTATACTCAGCCGGCGCAACGGATGCGGTTAACGGCGCAATCCTTACCCCGATACTCCTATACGCATATGGAGCTGCGACCGCGGGACGAGCACGAAGGCTGTAGCGAAGACTTCCTTGATCCAAATCAAATACTTCCCCGGAACCACACTGCTTCACAAGCTAGATCCGCGCACAAAATTCCTCCTCCTCATTTTCTTCATCTTCATCGAAGTTGCATTTCTGGACATTAGGATCCTCGCGATACCTTTTGCCGCGTCGATTATGCTGTACCTCTCGGCAAGGATTCCCTTCCGGGAAGTCAAGTCCACATGGAAGTTCCTCTTGGTAACCATTGTACTGATCGCCTCTGTGAACACATTTTTCACACTGCTTGGAGCAAGAGTGCCTCAGCCGCACGTGCTTGGGAAGTTCTGGATCTTCACCGCCACGACGGAAGGAATCTTTCTTGCCATTGCGGCCATCATGAGATTCCTCTGTCTGGCGATCGTTTCATTATCCGTTATCATGACAACTGACCCAGCCGTCTATGCGCCGGGCCTGGCGAAGCTCGGATTCCCATACAAAGGAGCCTGCGTCGTCGACCTTTCGCTGCGTTATCTGCCGACTTACGTGAATGAACTTGAAGCAACGATGAACGCTCAGATGGCACGTGGATACAAAGTCAGGAAAGGAGGCGGGCTGTTCTCACAAATCCTGAACACCATTCCACTCCTACTTCCCGTAACAATCAATGCAACGCTTTCAATCTATGATGTCGCTGACGCGATGGAACTCCGTGCCTTTGGAGCGAAGAAGGAACGGACATGGTATCGGACTGTGCAGTTCAGGCCGGCTGACTATATGGCGCTCGTCCTGATAGGCTGCTGTCTGGTATTTGCTGTGTACCTGAGAACACGATTCACAACCTATTGGATTCCTACCTAGTTTGCTCTAGACGAGCGCTTAGCCGGACTCGGTTTGGGAAACGCTGAATCGAATTGAAGATCGTTTTTCACGACAAATACTTCGATGTCTACAGTGGGGACCCAGCCTCCGCAGAAGGAAGACTTGACCGTGCTTACGGGATTCTGAAAGAGAACTTTGAGTTCGTTCAGCCCGAACCTGCACGCGAGGAAGACTTGCTGCTCGTTCACGGTCAAGCGCATGTAAGTCATGTCGAACATGACATGCATCTCTCCGAAGTAGCATCTCTAGCTGTCGGCGGCGCCATTCGCGCATCTGAGATGGCGCTTGCTGGTGAACCGACGTTCGCATTGATACGGCCGCCAGGACACCATGCTAGCCCGAATTCGTGCTGGGGATTCTGCTACTTCAACAACATTGCAATCGCAATCAGAAGACTCATTCACGCCGAAAAAATCGAGAGAGCATTGATTGTTGACTTCGACTTACACTTTGGAGATGGAACGAGCAACACGTTCGCAGGAGATACAAACGTGGTCTACTATCACATGGGGTTGACTCCAGAAGAACTTGAGAGCTTTCTATTCACCGCAGGAAGTTTCGACGCACTTGCCGTTTCGGCTGGTTTCGATAGAGGCATCGCGGATTGGGGCGGAACACTAAGCGACAGAGACTATCATCAGATTGGAGAAATACTCAAGCACTTCTCGCGTCAGAAGTCTCAAGGAAGGCGATTCGCAATCTTGGAGGGTGGCTACAACCATACCACTCTTGGAGCATCGATTCTCAGCTTCTTGGAAGGATTCGAATAGCTAAGAAAGACAGGGACTTGCCCGAATTTTCGTCTTCAATGACGCAATACGCGTGCACTTAGATCGATTTCCGTCGCTTAGGCTTATATCCGCACACGAGACAATACCTTACTTCTTAAGGGAAAATAGTATGAAACTCCATTTGAACAAGAAAGCAATAACACGAATGCAAGGCATAGGAATCATCGTGATCCTTGTCGTAATCGCCGTTGTCGGGATCTACGCGACGCTTCCAACGCCAGGACCAACCCCCACCACCACGACGAGCAAGGGCAAGTTTGTAATCGACTGGTGGTACGAATCATCAGGGCACTACCCACAAAGCGCGGACCAAGCCGCAGTATACAAGGCCCAGATGGAAAGAACCGGGATCATCACGGTCAACTTGCACGCAGCAGATTGGCCAAGCTACAAGACGAACAGAGACGCAGAGATGATGCCAGTGTATGTCTACGGCTGGTATCCCGACTACTTGGATCCTGACGACTACGTCTTTCCGTTCTTGCACTCCCAAGGTGGAGGATGGCTCCACATGAACTACAAGAACCCTGAAATTGACAAACTCATAGAACAAGCACGGGCCATTTCAGATCCGACACAGAGAGACCAGTTCTATCAACAGGTTCAGAAGATCATGGTTGACGATGCCGCCATTGTGCCAGTCTTCCAGAGTAGCGCGTGGGCAGTCACCAAGCCAGATGTTGGAGGAGTCGTGCTTGACATCACTCAGAACATGTACTATTGGTTGATCACCCCGCCCGCAGGGAAGGACACACTGGTTGTCGGAACCACAGACTCTGTGGAGACCAACGTAGACGTGGCTGAGGCATACGACTTCTTCGGATTGAACGTCGTGTTGAACACAGGAGCAGGCTTAGTCTACATTGCACCAGGATCAGGAGCCGGCCCCAACGACTTCGTGCCAGGACTGGCGACAAGCTGGAACGCAAGTGCAGACGGACTCACGTGGACCTTCGACCTGAGGCAAGGTGTGAAGTTCTCTGACGGAACAGTGTTCGATTCGAGCGCTGTCAAGTACAGTTTCGATAGATCTCTAAGTCTATATCTTGACGACAGTTCCCAAGCCGGCATAGGATACAAGGACATCATTGACAGCGTGGAAGCGACCTCCAAATATCAAGTGGTCTTCCACCTCAAGATCCCGTTCGCGCCCTTCCTGTCGCTGATGGCGTTCCAAGGCTCGTTCATCGTGAATCCAAAACTCGCTCCAGTGGATGCGGCAGTCAATTATGTGGAGGGCGACGCCCATGCGAGCAACCCGAATGATCTAGGGCCATACCTGCTGTCCTCCTGGTCGAGAAAGGCTGGGAAAGACTACGAAATGAAATACGACGCGAACCCGAACTACTTTGGCATCGCGGACGGGTATCCGAAGACCCAGCACATCGTCATCAGATTCTATTCTGACGCAACTGCTTTGGCCCTTGCGATGAAGTCTGGAGACGTCGACATGGCGTTCAGACAGCTAGCATCAAGCGACATCAAGAGCCTGCAAACCGACACGACCGTCAAGGTCTGGCAGGGCACCGGTGCGTTCATACAGTACATCTGCTTCCAAGAGAAGATCGCACCATTCGACAATCCGAAGGTGAGGCAAGCCATCGCTGCAGCCTTGAACAGACAGGAACTTGTCGACACTGTCTTCCTAGGCCAGGCAGTACCTCTATACAGCATGATCCCGAACGGAATGGCCTTCCACCAAGACTCCTACAAGACACTCGGGGACGCAAACATCACCTTTACGGTGAGCGTACTCCAAGAACTGGGCTACGGTTAGTCGGGAGCACGAGTAACTCTTAACTACGTAGCCCTAATTCCCCTTTTTATGTCACTTCGTTCGTACGTGATCGCGAGAATCTTACTTACTATCCCGATGATCATGTTACTTCTGACCTTCGTGTTTCTCGTGGTCAGAGTTCTACCTGGAGACCCTGCCTCTCTTCACTTCGAGAAGCAGGTAAGCCCTGAGATGCTGCTGGATTTCAAGCGACGACTTGGGCTCGACAAACCGCTCATAGTCCAGTATTTTGAGTATCTGGTGGGCCTGTTGAGGGGAGACTTCGGGAAATCGATGCAAGATTTCTCTCCGGTCTCCCAGCAGATCTTCTCAGCCTTTCCTGCAACACTTGAGCTTGCTATTTTCTCATCGATAATCATGGTCTTGGTTGGGGTTGTGCTCGGGGTGCAGGCCTCACGCTCGTACAATTCGGCCCGGGATCACTCAATTCGCGTCTTCGGGATAGCGTCGTATGCGATCCCGGTTTTCTTCCTTGGTGAGGTCGTTATCATGATCTTCGCGATCTACTTCCACCTGTTCCCTGCTGGGGATCGCATCTATCCTGGAATGGCTCCAACAGGCCTGACGATTGGCGGACTGCACTGGAGCAGTGGCCTCTTTGTTCTGGACAGCATTCTGGAAGGCAACCCAACGAAGCTCGGAGTTTCCCTTCGCTATCTGTTTCTGCCCTCGCTAACGCTAGGAACGGTCCTATGTGGAATCTTCATCAGACTGACAAGAGGGAACATGCTTGAAACCCTGCAGCTGGACTTCGTCACCGCAGCAAGGGCACGAGGAATCAAGGAAACAACCGTAGTGTACGGGTATGCACTCCGAAACGCATTCCTCCCGATCCTGACTATGATGGGGCTTCAATTCGCAGCCTTGCTAGCTGGAGCGGTCCTCACCGAAACCACGTTCTCATGGCCTGGCTTGGGTCGATACTTGGTGGATAGGATATCTTTCCGAGACTACACAGCGATCCAGGGAGTTGTGGTCTTCTTTGGAATCCTAGTTGCAATGGTCAGTCTGGCGGTCGACATCATCTACGCATACCTCGACCCACGAATCAGGTTCTAGGAGGAATTGATGTGAAGAATGAGAAACTCCAAGGAAGAATAGTCGTACAGCTACTTCCCCAACTAAGGAATCTGAGGCAAAGGGGACTCGCTGGTTGGGCAATCCTGATTGGAGCAGCAATTGTCGCGGCTATGGCCATAATGACGGTGGCCTCCCCTTGGATCCGACCCTACGACCCGATCCTCATAAACGTCGGCCCGATCCTTTCTCCTCCTTCCGCCCAGTTCCCGCTTGGCACAAATCATCTAGGCCAAGACATGCTCAGCAGAGTCTACTCAGGCGGCGCAATAATGTTTCAAGTCGCCGTACTGTCCGTGATTGTCTGTCTTGTGGTCGGGGTACCGATCGGTCTCTTCGCCTCGTACCTCGGTGGATACACTGACAAAGTCGCTTCATTGGTCATGGACAGTATCTACGCTTTTCCGGGCCTAGTGCTGGCAATTGCAATTGCTGCGATGCTTGGTCCCGGGGTCGTCAATATGGCACTCTCGATCGCCGTTGTGTATGTGCCGTCATACTTCCGCATAATCCGTAGTCAGGTCCTCACCATCAAGGAACTTCCTTACGTGGAGGCGGCTACCATCATGGGGGCCAAGTCGAGAACCACACTGTTCAGATACATCCTTCCAAATGTCATCCCATCCATAGTTGCGGTTGCAACGATCAACTTCGCCGACGCAGTTCTTACTTCTGCAGGCCTCACATTCGTAGGTTTGGGTTTGCCTGTCTCCACACCCGACTGGGGATGGGATCTGACCTATGGAAGAAGACTGCTTCCCAGTGGAGCTTGGTGGGTGATAGCATTTCCGGGCCTGATGGTTGTGTTGCTTGCTCTAGGCTTCACAATGATGGGAGAAGGCTTGAGCGAACTCTTCAACCCACGCTTACAGAAGTGAGCCGAAAACCATGCCGCTACTTGACATTGAATCATTAGTCGTCGAATATCACACTCTCAGAGCCAACGTGAAAGCAGTTGACCGGGTCTCCTTATCGATGGAGAAAGGACATACGCTTGGCCTAGTCGGTGAGTCCGGATGTGGGAAGTCTACCCTTGGCCTATCGACCATCCGCCTCGTGCCTCCGCCAGGCAAGATCGCTAGCGGCCACATAGTTCTTGGTGAAACTGACATAATCAATTGTTCTGATGAGGACATACGCAAGGTAAGAGGAAAACGGGTTGGCTACATCTTTCAGGACCCAATGACATCACTCAACCCAGTTAAGAGAATTGGCGCTCACTTTGTGGAAATGATCCACACTCATGAGCCCGAAGTGAGCGAGCAAGATGCACTGAAGCGAGGTAAAGACGTACTGGAACGTCTGGGCATACTTCCGGAGAGGATTGATGACTTCCCTCACCAGTTCAGCGGCGGAATGAGACAGAGAGTAATGATAGGGTTGGCCCTTGCTCTCGGCCCTGACCTGCTCATCGCGGACGAACCAACAACATCCCTCGATGTGATAGTCGAGGCCCAAATCATCGAACTGCTTAAGGAGCTTAAGAAAAGCCTGAAGCTCACGCTGATCCTGATCACACACAATATCGGCATTGTGGCTGAAACGGCAGACCGCGTTGCTGTAATGTACGCGGGAAGACTCGCCGAACTCGGCCTGACGGACGACCTATTCGAGAAACCAATGCACCCGTACACTCAAGCACTACTGAATTCGGTTCCGAACATCACAAAGAAGGGACAGGTTCTGTCATGGATCCCTGGGGCACCTCCGGACCTGGCTGAACCGCCCCCCGGTTGTCTCTACCACCCGCGATGCCCCCACGCCTTCGATCGCTGCAAGAAAGAGGAACCCTCGCTCACGAAGCACAACGGGACGTACGTTGCTTGCCACCTTTACGACAGGAGGTAGAATACATTGGATAACCTACTCACAGTCACGAATCTGAAGAAATACTTCCCAGTTGAGAAGGGTTTCCTAGACAGACTGCTGACTTCACAGAAGAGCTTCGTACATGCCGTAGACGACGTGTCATTTTCGGTGAACCGGGGAGACATCCTTGGACTAGTCGGTGAGAGCGGATCAGGAAAGAGCACGACGGGAAGACTTTGCCTCAAGCTAATCGAGCCGACGACTGGTAGCATCATGTTTGAAGGAGTGGATCTCGCGAAGCTCCACGGAGAAGACCTGCGCAGATTCAGGAAGAACATGCAACTGATCTTCCAAGATCCGATGTCGTCATTGAGCCCGCGCATCAGAGTAGGTGACGCTGTAAAACATGCACTGTCATTTCAAGGAGTGGGCACAGCGAGCGAACAGACTGAAAGAACGCGAGCGATTCTTGAACGAGTTGGCCTGAAGCCGTGGAGCAACTTCTATGATCGTTATCCCCACCAGCTCAGTGGAGGGCAACGGCAACGGGTAGTTATTGCCAGAGCACTGGTGTTGAATCCCAAGTTCGTTGTGGCGGATGAGCCGATCGCAATGGTCGACGTCTCAGTCAGGGCTCAGATACTTGAGCTGATGCTCGAACTGAAGAAGGAATTTGATCTAACCTACCTGTTCATAACTCATGATCTTGCGATGGCCAACTACGTTTGCCACAGCATTGCAATCATGTATCTGGGAAAGATTGTGGAGGCAGGCTCGAAGGAGGATGTGTTTGGCCGCCCCCTGCACCCTTACACACTGGCTTTACTGTCCTCGATTCCTGTGCCAGACCCCAAGGCAAAGTTGCAGCGCATTATTCCAAAGGGAGAGATCCCCAGCCCGATAAACCCGCCCAAGGGTTGCCGATTCCACCCCAGATGTCCCTACGCGCAGGACATCTGCTCGGAACGCGAGCCACAACTAGAAGAGATCAAACCGCAACGCTACGCTGCCTGCTTCTTCCCACGTCATTCCTAGGGGAGGGACCGTCAGAATCTGCACGTCGTGTATGACATATAGTACCGACACTGAGACTGCGACACCCAATATGTGGTTGGGGGTTGTCACTTCGTTCTGAGGTCTACGAATTTCCCTCTCTTCGTCAATTCTATCTCGACCTCGTAGGAGGTCGATCCCTGAGTGCACTTCATGGTCACCACATTGTTCCCATTCGGAAGCGACTTGACCGGAGGCACAAGCTCACCCTTGGCGGACTCTGATACTCTCAGGTGAAGTTCATCCAGTGCACGTTTGACGATTTCTTCCTCAGGCATGCTCATTCTTTTCACGTCTTGAATCGGGTTAGGCCTGTCACGTAGAACGAATCGGTATTATAGTTTTGCTCAGGACCTCGAACAGCATCCGACGACATTTCGAGCCGAAAAACGCACATTCAAATCATCCAGATCACAGTTCGACCAGTTGACCTGGTGCGAGCATGAAGGAACCTAGCAGCAAGACCATTGATCAGATGATTGAGGAGTACAAGATTAACACCGACTCGACGAGACTTGTCAAGACCAGAAGAGCCAAGGTCGGAAAGAACACAAGAATCTACAAAGTGACCCGCACAGAACCGCCCACATTCATTATTGATACGCCGATGGCCCGGGAGATCGCGTGCTATCCGCACCTGGTTGGCGAATCACTGGAACAAAGATCCCGCGAGGCTGCTGCAGAAGCGCTTCCTACAATCCTGGAATTGTCCGATGTCAGAAAGAACCCTGAGGGCTCCGAGATTGTTTTCGAACAGATCCTGCGGGCAGCTCCCGGGTACAAACTCCAAGACATTGCCCCCAAAGTCTTAGGAAGTGCCTACAGGACAGTCTACATTCGCCCAAGGTACACACACAAATCCTACCGTGATCATGACGGAGTAGTTCAGCGAGAGATCGAGATCGTTCATCAGGAATTCTCCGAATTCCCCAAAGGGAAGAAGATCGTTCTTGTCATGCAGGATACGGTCGCAAGTGGACGCTCAGGAGAAATCAGTATCGACGCTACCTTGAAGCACTGCGAAAAATCTGGATGCAAGATCGAGAAATGGATTCTCTACGGCTTCATTTCCGAATACGGGCTCGAAATACTTCATCGCATTGCGAAGCAAAACGATATTGCCATGATCGCGTTCGCGATGGGCAACCTGACCGCGCTATCGAGCAACAACTATGACATGCCGCTGTATGGGGCGGATGAAGCACACTGGCAGAAAACTCACACAATTCGAAAGATCGGAAGCATCATTGACAGAACCAGCCTAGAGGAATACTTGCCATACTTCGTCCCGGGTTCGGATCAACCAGGTGACTGGTCTGCCAGACAACGCAAACTCTTCAATGGAGTGTCCTATGAACCAGGCGACATTGTGGGTCACCTGAACAACAGTGTCCGACTCGTCAAGAGTCTCTGCGAGATAGGTTGCTTCGAACCTTGGCAACAGAGCATAGCAGAGAAGGAGCTGGATCTTCTCCGGAAGACTCTGCAGGTTGAGACCTCTAAGCAAGCTAAGTAGTAAGGGCGCTACGGTGCACGCGAGTCCTTGACGTTCCTGAACATGAACCAGAACATCGTCGTATAGACAGCGTAGAAAGCTGCCGTGGAAAACGGAGGCGCATCAATCCAAATCTTGTCGATCATGTAGCCGCCGACAGGCTGCCCAAACGAGTTGGGTAGGTTCCAGAAGAGCTGCGCGACACCGGACGCAGTAGCACGTTCCTTCTCATCAACCAAGCGCATTATGAGGCTGTCAATAAGCGGGGAATTCATGTTGATCAAAGCCTGACGCGCAACGAAGAGAGGCGTCGAGAGCAGAAAACTCGGCGCCAGAGGGATCAACACCAACAGGGGCACTGAGATGCCAGTCGTGATGACTATCCCTCGAACTCTACCTAGCCATGAGGCCACTCTAGGAGCCGCTAGGAACGCCAGTGCAGCAACAAGGTTCGACGCTGCTTGCAGCGTTCCCATGGGGCCACTGTCAACGCCAAACTTCTTCCAGAAGTAAACCGGGAACAAGGGTATGGTCAGTCCGGCACCGAATCCGATGAAAATGTTGACGATCATGAATTTGGCGATGATCCCGCGAGATTTCAGACTGAACCTTGCCTCACGTTTCCGGTCAGTCCGAGCTTCGTGGACGAACAGTAATGGAATGCCTGCTAGAAGTGTAATGGCTCCCCCGATTCCCATCGTGCCCTGGAGAGCCACCAAACGGCTGACTCTCAATAGGTCAATCAGAATCGTCGGAAGCCAACCCGCCGCGGAGCCTAGCGACGAAGCGAATGTGCTCAGAAAGTAGGAATAGCTGAAAATCGTTGTTAGTCGCCCTTCGGACACTGAACCCGCGAGGAGCGCACCCGAGGAGGCAAAGATCAATGACCCGCCGAATCCTGAAAGAGCTGCTCCTCCAATGATCGTGGGCACGGACGGACTCAGAGCCACGACAATCATTCCAAGGCTCATGATCACGTAGCCAACTAGATTGAACCTCTTTCTGCCGAACGAGTCTGCAAGTATTCCCGCCGGGATTATGAATAGGGTCATAGACACGCCGAAAGCTGCGTTAGCAATGCCGATCCACGTTGCATCGTAGCCCGCAGAGATCAGGTAGAAGGGCAATATCAGGAAATAGAACGCATAGGTTACTCCTCCTATGAAGGATGAAGTGAGTAGCAGTCTGGCGTCTCTTCCGATTCCCTCGAATGCTCGTAGGATCTGCAAACCTTCCATCCCTAGTGACCGTCTTGATTCGACCGTTTCGCCAGCTGTCGAAGTCAAGCGGTGACGCCCGCGGTCGCAGCTTGAACCAGCTCGTAGGGTACTCGAGTCATTAAGCTTTGAAGGGACCTGCGGGGCTGCTTAGCCTAAGGGTGGATCACTGCCCAGCTATTGAACCGTCCTTTCCAGGAGACCGGTTAAGATCAATGGAACTAGGTGATCTCGAAGTCAAGGGCCTTGAGCAGGTCACTGCGGGGATTCAAGTCACGGAAAACTGCGTCGGGTCCGGCGGACGCGAGCTCGCTCTCGGAGAAGAATCCGCTCGCAACAGCGATGGCCCTGGCACCGCTGGATTTCGCAGCTTCCACGTCGCGCGGAGTGTCGCCGATGATTGTCACGGATGCGTTGCCAGGTAATCGGTGCTTCTTGACACATGTGTGGACGGCATCCCTCACCAAGTCACGTCTTTCGAAGTATCCGTCGCTGTAGAACCTTTCGCCGAAGTATGCTCGAATGCCCGTGAGACGAAGCTTCTCTTCTGCGACAACTGAAAGGTTCCCAGTGAGAACCCCAAGCTTGTGCTTTGACGAGACGCTGAGTGTCTTCAGCAGCTCTCCGACGCCGTCATTTAGAACCGGATGCTTCTCCATTCTCATGTAGATTTGTCCGATTCGTTCGATCACTCTTCGAAGATGTTTGTCTGCGGCGCTCGCGCTGAGACCGACATCGATGAGAAGAAGTCTGCAGATTTGAGGGTCCACCATGCCGTCATATCGCCAAGGCTGAGTCGGCGGGGATCTCCCCACTTCATCAGCAATCGCACGTCTGAAGCGTTCTAGTTCGTTCGCATCCGTGCTCTGTTTCAACACGAGCGTGCCGTCAATGTCAAAGAGAAGGACGTGCATCGAACTCACTCTTCACGGAAGCATCTCCGCAGTGAGATGAAATATGAGAGGTGCCCCGGTGATCACTTTTGCACATCTCCGCATGTTAAATACCAATCGGGCTGCCGAGACTGATTAGGAGGCGAAGTAGCGAATGATCGAGCAAATTCAGAGCGTCGCAGTCGTGGTGTCGGACGAGAAGAAGGCGAAGGAATGGTACAAGAACAAACTGGGATTCGAGGTGCAAAGCGCTGAAGAACACTGGGTTGTGGTTGCCCCACACGGATCATTGTTCGGTATTCACCTATGTCAAGGCGAACCACTTGAACCCGGCAACACCGGCATCCTGTTGCTTGCCGGAGACATCGAGAGCACGTGCAGAGAACTCAAGAAAGAAGGTGTAGAGTTCACCCGCGAGTTGGGCAAGGCCGAATGGGATGAGAAGACGACTTACGCTATGTTCAAGGATCCCGACGGTAACGTGTTCTGGCTAATGCCGAAGTAGCAACGGTAGCAATGCGAGTGAGGGATTTCCAACTGACCTACTGAATCATGCTGTAGCATCTTTGCGCTATCGTATCCAAGATTTCACTGTGCCTTTTCTCGTCTTCAGTGAGATGTTGAAGCAGTGTTCGAACTGCCTCGTCATCTGTCTTGCTCATCTCCTTCTGTATGTGAGCTACCATCGATTTGCCCAAGGTCTTGTGGTTCTCTATCTCTCTTTTCACTATGATAGGATCAGCGAATCCGCTGAACGCTTGTTGCCAGAGAGGCTTCGCAGGTTGAGCACCTTCCAGCGCCTCAAGAATTGCCTCCAGAATCGCTGCGTGCTTCTGCGAGTCACATCTCATCTCTACCAGCAGAAGCTTTGCCGCTCCTGTGCCAACTTTTTGTTCGGTCTCGCTAAGCCTTGTAGCGCTTTCCTTCTCGATCTGAACCTGTTCTCGCACGAGGTCGATCAATTCTCTACGTGATTCCACTTGTATTCACAGTTCGTGCTAGCCCCACCCGCCTGTCTAAAGAATAGCCCTAGTCTGCTGTCAAGCAGGTGTCCATTTGCATCATGCGTAGGAGAGATCTTGCTCTCCAAACCCTTACGCACGTAAAGTGCTCTGTTCGCTAGGAGCCCGATGACACATCGGGCATTATGCCGTCTCCTGGTTCACTCACTGTAGAGTAGCCCTAGTGATCTGAAGTAGAACACTGCCAGAGCTGGTCCGATGATCGCAGCTATGATCCATCCCACATAGGGTATCGCGCCAGCTATTGCGCCGACGATGGCGGCGAGTACTACGATCAAGATCAGCCAAGCGATGTATTTGCCCCATCCGATCTTCCCGATTATGCCTAGGATTTCACCAAACGCGAAAGCCTTCCCAAACTTGCCAGTCTTGATCATGTGAGCGATGCCAGCGGCGAGAAGTATCAGCATCACAAATGCGACGAGCAATCCAACGAGGACGAACACAACCCCTGTGCCGCCCAATAGGCCCATGTAGGCTGGCGTGAACCCACCCCACATGAAATTAGGACCGCCCCCCGTGACCATGGCGGCGAAGAATGACCCGAAACCTGCCACAATCAGAATCAATGGAATAAGCATGTAGATGATGGATGCGATCACGATTTTCAGACCGTCGATGAACAAGTCGCCGTAGTTCTCCAGTTTCGGAGGCGAGTCAGCTCCAGGGGACTCCTTGAGCACTCTGGAAGCATAACCCGTCACGATCAAGTTTACAATAGGGATGATGTCCAGCACGATCAGTATTACTAGTCTACCAAAATCGCTGAACAACTTTCTGGCAAATGCGAAGCTGTTGCTCAGATTGTCAGACAAATCCATAACGACACACCCAGTGGTTCGTCAAGGCAACTTCGACTATATAAGCAGGCGATTACAATTGGTCGTTCCTGTAGGAACCGGCGACGGTCATTTTGATCAGCGCTCCAATGACGCCTTGCCGAAAGCTTGAGAGAGCAAGTCAGAGGGACAGCATACTGTGAAAGTAAGAGGCGCCTACTCAAGGAAGGTGTCTTCCGAAGAGGCCCGGGAAGGATATCTTCTGGTTCTCAAGAACAAGCTCCAGCTCTTCCCTCCTCTTGGAAGGAGGTTCGACCTCGTCCAGAATGATGTGGTCGATAAGGCAAGAGTGGAATCCTATCGATGTACGTGCAGAGGCCCTGATCTACCCCACGAGCACTATTTCATTCGTTGGAAAGGATTGAGACCCAAAGACAGAGTGGAGATACGAGAAGACCCAGAAAGACAGGGCAGATATGTTGTCCGAATTCGTCGCTGACTGAAGAAATCGTGGCTTTGGATAACCTCTCGACGACACATCCAAACGGAGTTGTCAGCAGACTACTCAGATGCCTTAGCATGCTCCACGTTCCGAAATAACGTATAGAATAGGGTGATCGAGGCGACGTAGAGCACAGTGCAGAGATAGAATGGGAGACTCAAGTCACCGCCGCTCAGGGCGGCTGCTCCCACAACTGTGGTTGCAGCATTTGGTATTCGCCAAACTACAGCGTTGAGCGCGGATGCTGTGGCTCGCTCGTCCTGTGCAACCAGATTCATTAGCAGCGAATCAGCGAGCGGACTGGACATGTTCATGAGCATCGAGCGGATGACATAAAACACAGCTGCGATCGGGGCCGTTGGGCTGAACGGTGTTGCTAGCAGGAACAATGTTGAGGTGAGTTGTGTTGCTGCAATGCCGACGACTAGGCCGGTCTTCTTTGCTATGCTCGGCGACGCGATCGCCGCGATTCCCATGAGTATGCTTGAAACTGCCACCACGGGACCTGAGAATGCGTCGGTCACATTGAATCGAAGATAGAACCATGTCGGTATGAGGGGAATTATTAGACCCGCACCAAGAGCTATCATCAGATTCGCGGTCGAGAATTTAGCCAGAACCCTCAGGGACTTGCGAGGCAGTATCCCACGACGAGACCGCACAGGTTTGATGTCAACAGCCCAGCGCGACACTGCAAGAGGAGTCAACAACCCCAAGAGGCCCAACGCGACAAAGGTGATCCTGTGAGCTTCCAAGAAATCCAAGGGCAATAGCGGAAAAAGGGCTGGAAGAAAACTGCCCAGGCCCGCGGCCATCGTGAAGACTACGAATGACAGACTGAACGTTGCGGGTCTGGTGGAGACGGAAGTAGCGTCCGCAAGGTAAGCGTTCCATGTCGAAATATACATGGCCTCCGCTGCGCCGCCCACCAGAGCTGACAACTCAAGAAGGAAGATGTCTGATGTCAATCCGGGAACCATGGTTACGGGCACGGAGAGAAGTGCGCCAACAAACATCAGTAGCTTTCGCCCGTAACGATCCGAGAGGATCGAAAATGGAATACTGCAGACCACCGCTGCGAGCCCAAACGTGGTCAGTATCGCTCCGACGTTGGTGATGGAGACTCCTTCTAGGGGAAGAAAGACTGCGATCGCCACCTCGTAGAACCCGAGGCCTGCTGCAAGAGGACCAGCCCCTAGAACAACCTTGCTGACTTGGGGGGGAACCTCTCCAAAGGATCGCATCAAAGGCTCGCACGACAGGATGAATGAGGAACGATTAAGTCTGTCGCTGTCTAGCATGAGGAGCTATTCAAAAGAGGATCCGCATGACAGACGAAGGCGAGAAATTCGCCATCGAAACATTGGACCTCAAGAAATCATACAAAATGGGACTCATCGCGGTGCATGCGCTCCGTGGAGTGAACTTGAAAATTCGCCATGGCGAGATGATTTCTGTGGTTGGCCCGTCTGGCAGCGGAAAATCGACCTTGCTGAACTTGTTAGGCGCTCTCGATACCCCAACAAGTGGCAAGATACTCATTGATGATGTTGACATAAGCCGAATGGGAGAAAGGGCACTCGCCAGATTCCGCAACAGAAAGATCGGTTTTATCTTCCAGTCTTACAATCTCATCGACAGATCAAAGGTCACGAAGAACGTCGAGTTGCCCGCCATAGTTGCAGACATGCCGAAGAAGCTCAGGGACAGAAGAGTGCATGAACTCCTAGACCTTGTAGGTTTGGGTGACAAGGCGAATCGTAGACCGAATGCGCTCAGCGGCGGAGAACAACAACGCGTCGCGATAGCACGGGCGCTCATCAACGATCCAGCATTCATTCTCGCAGATGAGCCGACCGGGAATCTTGATTCCAAGACTGGGGAAGAGATACAGAATCTTCTAATTCGCGTGAACCAGGAGAAGAAGGCAACCATAGTTGTCGTTACACATAATCTGGAATTGGCTGAGAGAACGGGGAGGATCCTACATTTGAGGGACGGTGTTGTGGAGAAGGAGAGAGTTGGACTCCTTTCGCAAGGCGAAGTCAGAGACTCCGGCTGGGATGTCATGGCAGAAGGGAGGAGCTGAGGACAATAACAGTGCTTGATTTGGTTGGGCTTTCCCTCGGAGCCTTGAAAGAGCGAAAACTGCGATCAGGCCTAACAATACTGATGGTAGTCATAGGCGTTGCACTCATGACCTCCATCAACGGACTCGGCGGAGGCATGAACAACTACATCAGCGAACAGCTAGGTACTCTGGGCGCGAACGTACTAATAGTCACTCCTTCCGCCAACGCCTTTGGACCCGGAGCATCATCCGGCTTGCAAACAAAGCTGACACCACAGACCGTACGCACCATCGAGAGAATTCACGGGGCGAAATATGTCATCCCGTCTTTCACCGGAGGGGGAACGTTGAGGTCAGGAAGCGAGACCAAGACCGTCTCAATTCTGGGGATGGATCAGAGTAAGACTGTGTATATTTCCCCGAAAGTGAGTTTTGAATCCGGCTCATTCGTTTCTTCCGGTGACTCTGGCGGAATTGTACTGGGATACAGTATTGCTCACCCATCGAATCTTGCCAAGCCGTTTGCCAGCATAGGACAGGCGGTATTCGTTGAGTTCTCAAAGGTTGAGAACCAAGGAGGAGTCGAGAAGCTTGTCACGAAGAGGAAAGCTTTCCAAGTCAGGGGCATCCTCAACGAACTAGGTAGCCAATCGATTGACAGCGTAGCCTTCATTACGCTCGCAGCGGCCAACACCTTCTTCGAGAAAGGTAGCGTGTACGACACTATCTATGTGATCACGAGCAGTCCCGACATAAACGACAAAGTTGAGACAAGTATCACGAAGACCTATGGCAAGAACATCGGCGTAATATCACCCAAAGCCATGGCAAGCACCATACAGGAGATCATGGGCACGTTCCTAGGATTCCTCTCCGCGATCGCCACCGTCTCCATGTTCGTAGGAGCTGTTGGCATAATCACGACACTGTACACATCAGTCATGGAGAGGACACGCGAGATAGGACTACTGAAGGCGATAGGCTACACTAGGGAAACAGTCCTCCTCATGTTTCTCGCAGAATCATTCACAATCGGACTCTTAGGCGGACTGTTGGGACTGGCGTTCGGAATTGCCGGAGCATATGTTCTGATTCAACTCTTGCCTTTTGGAGAGGGAGCAATGCGAGTGACTCCCTCGTTTCTGCCAACCGACCTTGCTCAGGTGTTCCTTCTCGCCTGCGCTCTGAGTGTTGCAGCTGGTATCTACCCTGCTTGGAGAGCATCAACACTGAGCCCGATAACAGCCCTAAAGAAAGAGTAGAGAGCGGAATCGAGTTCGCGGTTCAGAAGAACGACATGTGATCCCTTGGACGCAAGAATTCCTTCTTCTTCCTATGAACCTCGCAGTCTATAGAGCCTAGTCTCTAGTACCCCCAAATGGCCAGCTAACTGAGCGAAGTTCGGTTCCCTGTGTGCTTCAATACAAATCTTGTCTAATATCTGAAAGTGAGGTATAGAAGTACGCCGAGCGCCACGCACGTGAACAAGTCAGGTAACATCGCGAACGGTCCAAGTCCGAATGCGCGAAAACCGAAGACCCGCTGGAGAAGAGGGTTAGAGGACAGCGCATAGAAAAGCAAGATCAACGAGAATACCATTAGGCCCAAAGTGAAATCCGATTTTACCTTTCGGTAGATGCCCAGATATGCGGAGAACAGGAAGATCAGCAGTGCGGCATTGATTGTTGAGAGTACAACCGTGACCGCATAGTACAACTGTATGTCTCCTGGAGGCTGTGGAAAAGGCGGTCTGTGCTCAAACGGTCGCCCAGGTGGCTCCAGATAATTCATGCCCGCAAACGCTACGAGCAGTGCCACCAATATCACTGTCGCAAAGACAATGCCAGCCTTCTGATTCTTCTTCATGTGTAACTTCACTCTCGGTCGTTGTCTTTAGCTCTTTTCCAGATTTTCCCCACAATCTCCTCGAAGACGACGTAGTTCTCTTCCATCGGTGAGGTCAGGGAATAGGTGGTGCCGTACCTGTCTCCAGTAGAAGTGATTATGCCATTCTTGCCTAGAATCTCAAGATGATGCCTTATGGTTCTGTAGTCCTTCTTGAGTCTGCTCGCCAGTTGGTTCGCATTTTGAGGAGTCTCTTTCAGCACCACGATTATTTCGGCGCGAGTCATCCCTCCCTTCGTGCCTGCGATTAGCCAACCTAGCAGACGCTTCATTGACGGCTCATCGAGAAAGACCATGTTGGTTCTGGTTCCTTTGGGGAGGGTCACTCTGGCGTTGGGTTCGGATGAGGGACACGACTCCGGCGCATTATATGCCTTCTGGGATTGGCGTTGCGTATTCGAGCCGGTCGAGACAGCATATTTGACTCTTCACGGCCACCCATAGATCTCCGGGACTTTCGGCCATCGGGTTGGCTCATTTCGCCCCATACTCAAAGGTAGATCTCCCACGTGCCTCTCAGCTTGCTGGCGGTCTTCTTCGTAGCGACACACAAGCTATGACCAGCAGAGCCGCTGACATCAACCCAGTTGTTGATAGCTCTGGAGTTGTGCTGGCGGTGGGTGTGAGGTTGAAGTCCACTGGTGTTTCCCAAGCCATGGACACCTGGATTTCGACTCCTTGCACCTCGTATCCTGGATATGAGACGCCTAGCGTGTAGGTTCCGTTCACTATCCACATCTCATAGACGCCGTCCAAGGAGCTCGTCGCGGTCAGCGTGGGGCCATACGCTGTTATGGTTGCCCACGACAACGGAATTAGATTATCATACATGTCGAGTCCGCGAACGGTGCCGTTGACGTGGGCCAACCTGTCAAAGTACAAATCCAGAGTTTCATTCGTGGTACTCAGAGTGGTAGAGAACGTCATCGTCTGGGCTTGGAGATAGCCAGGGACCCATGCTAGCACCTGATATGTTCCAGGAGCTAGCCCGTAGTCTTTCTGCGTTGAACCATCCGTCGTGTCATAATAGTTCACCCACCTCACGCAAGGATTTCCGGCGTAATTTCGGAAGCCAACTACTTCAATCGAATAACTGGACGCGTCGGCTGGTATGCGGGTGGCGTTTGCTCCCACTAGGACTCCAAGGGAGTCGTAGACTTCGATTCTAGCGGGCACTCCTTGGGTGGAATTGTAGCGTACATACGTATCGTTAGGCGCCGCAACTAGGCCCTCCGTTCTGAATGTCAACGTCACTCGTAGTTTTGTGGCCTTCACCAAGTCTATCTGAATGTCGCTCATGCCTCCGAACGACATTGATACGTGGTAGTCCTTGGTCTGGATGTAGCCGACAGTGTATGCTCTGATGAGGTAGGTATCTGGCGGTAGATCAGTTATGTTGGCGGAGACCACGTAGGGTGGCCCGCTAATCGTTATTTTTTGCCTCGCTGTGCCGGAATAGACTTGCTCCGAGCCTATGGCTTCAATCCTTATGGTCGCGTTAGGATACCCCCACGGTACGCTCTGAGGTGGGGTCTGCCAGTTGATCGATCTCAAAGTGATATTCAGTAGTCCGCCTCTGACCATGTTGAAGCTGAGGCTCGTCGTGGAGCATCCCTCTCCCAGCGTTGCCTGAGGAAAGAAAGCCTGAGAATATCCTGGGAAACTGGCTTTTATGAAGTAAGTTCCGCTGGGTAATCCGTAATTCTTTCCCGTAATCATCATCGTCGAACTGGTGCTGTTATTGAGCACGGAAGTTCTGTTGTAACCTTCAATCCCTCCGTCAAGTCCATAGGCTTCCAGTGTCAGCGTGCCCTTCTTCGGTGTTGGGCTGGGGGAGCCAGCCGAGTTCATGAAATGTACTGTGACATTGAATTGGCTGCTCCTCCAAAGATCGAAAGGAACTGAGACGCTACGCGAGTGCTCGTACACGTGAACCGCAACAACGTCTCTCTGCAAGTATCCGTTGACGTAGGCTTTCAGGTAGTAGTCACCGGCTGCGAGTCCGGAAACGTAGTCAGCGCGGTCTTGTGGGACATGGCCGTCCAACTCTATTGACCCATTGAATGAGAATGAGTAGTACGCTTGGGACGCGCTGGAGATGGTTGTGTTGGTTGCGATCCACGCTTTCGACTGCAAGTTGGAGTCAAGTATTTCTATGCTGATCGGACGGGAGAGCGTGTTGCCCCAAGGGATCGTTCCGACGCCACACTTGGAGCAGATGCTGCCAGATATGGTTGCGCTTGGATACAAGTAGATGTTGATGCCTTCCAAGGATTGCCCGGCGTTCACACTGACAGTTCTGTCCAAAGTTTCTGGAACAAAACCGGCCGCTGAAGCAGTGAGGTTGTACGTTCCTGCGGCCAGACCGTAGATGGTGTAGGTGCCGTTCGCGGAAGCGTTGAAGTACGCCTGCGCCTGGACGGCTTCACCCAGCGCAGTCTTCCCCTCAGCGACAACCTTACCTGACACACCGACCGGTTCACCGTACTGCGTGTTGTTGGCGTTCAGCACGCGTCCGGATATGTACGCCGGATACAGGCCGCCCTTCACGACGATTGTTGGGAAATTCTCAGCACCGATCGATGTCCCGTTTGTGAATACCTTAACGAAATATCTGCCACACACATCAGGGGCCCTGACGTTGAACAACTTCACAGCGTAGTTGCCTGGAACAGTGTAGTTGGCAATTCTCACGCTCCACCACGACGGGCCAATGGGGTCGTTTGAGCCTAGCTTGTTTATGGATATCCGGCTGTAGTCGTTCGTTATGCTCGTCCACACGCTACTAGTGTCGGATTGCAGAAAAGTGAACTCCGGCGGGATATAGATCGCTATCGAAGAGGCGTTGTGGTTCAACGTGATGCTCAGAGAAATGTCGCCTGTTGAGTTCTGAACTATGGCGCCCTTTGGATAGTCCAGCTTCACTATGTCGGTAGAGTTGCCCAAATAATGGGCGTACTTCCCAGGGGCCATCTGAACCACATCGCCCGGGGCTGCCGAGACATACTCAATGGTGTGAAGGGCTGTAACTGATCCCAAGATGAACAGTAGCAGCACTGCAAGTGATCGCTTGGGATAGCTCATCTTCAATTCACTGACAGGTCTTGAGGAATCAAGACCCAGGCGACATCGAGCTAGCTCGGTGTTAGCGTGGGTTCTTCTTCAGCAGCCAGTTCCGGGGCCTCTACGAGTTCTTCTCCTCTACGTATTCGGACATATGCCATGGCGATTCCAATAACTAGAAGGACTATGAGGAAAGCAGCCAGAAACGATGAGGCGACGAATGCTCCTACTGATGTTGAGGCAAGCCCTTGCAGAGGAGGTCCCCCCGTCGGAGCTCCTGTAGCACTGGCGGCAGTCCGGGTGGGCGTCAACAAGTAGAGCAAATATGCGTGGATGGAATTCAACAGGCCTGCCACCAAGCTTGCCGAAGCCAGCCTTTTTCTTGAGATCTTCGGACTCTTGGATTTGAGCATCGACCCGACGACCAAGCCGACGACGATCAGAGGAACTATGATTGGAATCTGTGGCATGGAATCTCACTTACTCGACCAACACCTAGGGGCATTCAATAAATCAGTTTACCATAATTGTACCCAATTCCTCAACAAGTCAATTTGCTCGAAATTTCCCCCAGAAACAGCATATATAGCTACTACTAGGGCAGGCGCGCCTAGTACAACTTGCTTTCTGTCGCTGCAGATCGAGTAGCACCCTGCCTTTCTTGAAGAGTTTCTGGACGAATTCTGGGAAAGAGCAAAATGTGGCTTCCGTGCATTTGGGAATGCTGCTGGACCTGTTAGCGAGCGCAACATTATGCGTCCTGACATGTCTGACAGTCAAAGTAGGAAGATGAAAACGAGATGAACAATCTTGCTGGATTGCGACGCGGCACGATTCTGGTCGTCGCTACATTGCTGCTCTTGATGCCAATCGGAACCGTTCAAGGCGTGAGCTCGACACATTTCGCAGTAACCGTCATCGGCCAGGCCTTGACGGCAGGTTTCAACAACAATGTCACCGTGGCGGTTGCCTACGCTATGAGCACCTATTCTTCGGCTTCCGCTTACGATGTTGATCTAGCTGTATCGATACCCTCGCCGTTGCAGCTGTTAGGAGACGGCCACTGGCACTACGACTCGATCGTGCCAGGACAATCCGTTGCTGTCAGCTTTGAGATCTACGCATCAACTGGGGCGATCGGCGATTCTTATGATGGTTCGGTCACGCTGACCTACAGAGAGCTTGGTGACATATCATACACCGAGGAAACGCACAGCATTAGCTTCTCAGTTCACGGCTGGATCAACTTGGTGCTGTATAGCATACAAATCACGTCGGCGTACGCCGTCCCGGGTGGTAACGCAACAGTTTCTGGGAACTTGCTCAACAGTGGAAACATCGCGGCTTACAACGCAACTGTCACCGTCGAGTCAGAAGCAATAGCTCAAGGCACCACAGCATACGTGTTCTTGGGTGAAGTCGATGCGAACATACCAAGACCTTTCAGCCTCGTAATCCACTTCGGCAAGAATCTCTCCGAGGGAACCTATGCGGTTGTCGTCAAGGTATCTGCGATAGACACCAACAGACCGAGTTCTCCGTACATAGATCAGCAACCGTCTCAGATTAAACTCAAGAATGCCACCACTGTGCAGCAACCGATTCAGCGTCAGCAGGCAGGCGTCACTAGTGAGATCTTTGGGATCTTACGTTACCTTCTTGGTCTGTTCTTCGGTTCGTCGACCTTAGCTATGTCTAGCGGTTAGGACCAAAGGCTGCGGTTGGTTTGGAATTGCCGTCATCCACGCGTCCAGCGGTTCAAACAATCGACATTACAAAAGTCTACCGTGTGGGGCATATTGATTATCCAGCCCTTAAGGGCGTGACCCTCAAGATAGCGAAGGGGGAACTTGTTTCAGTTGTTGGGCCTTCAGGTAGCGGGAAATCCACATTTCTTAATCTGATTGGCGCCCTTGATCCGCCTACTTCAGGTCGCGTGATCATCGACGGCATTGACTTGAAAAAGCTGAACGAGGACGGGCTTGCCCTCCTTCGTAACCTAAGGATAGGATTTGTTTACCAATCCTTCAACCTCATTCAGAGGCTTACTTCAATTGAGAATGTGGAGATGCCTCTTATCGCAAGAGGAGTTCCGGAGAAGGTTCGCAAGAGCAGATCACTAAAGATGCTAAGTGCAGTCGGACTGGCGCCGAAAGCGGACAAGCGTCCAACCGAGCTTAGCGGTGGGGAGCAGCAACGTGTAGCCATCGCTAGAGCGCTGGTCACTCGGCCTGCTCTCGTACTTGGTGACGAACCGACTGGAAATGTGGACTCGAAGACCACTCACGAGGTTCTCAGCTACATTGTTCAAGTCAACAAGACGCTGGGCACGACGTTTATCCTAGTAACCCACAATCCAGACGTTGCCAACATGACCAACCGCGTGATTACATTCAAAGACGGTTTGATCGAGAAGGAACAATACCTTCAGCGAATGGACTCTTACACAGGATCGTGACGCAAATGCGTACATCTGACATATTCAAACTTGCGTTCAAGGCGCTTCGGGATAGGAAACTGCGAAGTTTTCTCACAATTCTTGGAATCATGATTGGCTCGGCAATCATCTTGGCTCTCATCGCCAGCTCAAGCGGTCTAAGCGCCGGAGTTCAAAGTCAAGTTAGCAAGATTGGAGCTAATACCCTCACTGTCAGCTCGGCTCGCCAATTCTTCGGGGGCGGCAGTAGTAGTGGGCAAACCTATCAACTCTCTCAGCAAGATGTAAGTACGATAAAGTCATTCCAAGGCGTCTCAGATGTCATCCCGTACTATAGTCAACGTGCCACGGTCTCATACGGGAGTAATTCAATAGGTGATGCGGAACTCATAGGCGTTGACACAAGCGCGTTGTTCACTATGTACAAGCAGCTGAGCCTTTACAGCGGTAGTTTGCCTGACTCGTATGACGCAAGCGCGGCCGCTGTAGGCTACTCGATCGCATTCCCAACAGGATCAAGTGATCAACTGACCCTCAATCAGATGATTTCCATTACACTCGGGGGCTCATCGAGTGGTAGCCTCACTTTCTTGGTGAAAGGGATTTTCTCAGAGTATGGAAGAGTGCTATTCTCGGATATTGATGCGACAGTCTTTATCTCCCTACAGTCCGCTCAGATTCTCCTTAAGACACAATACTTCAGCGGACTATACGTCATGACCAATACTGCTGGAGACGTCACAACGGTCCAACAAGAGATAGAGAGTTACTACGGCACGGAGGTTCGAGTGATGAACGCTGGCTCCATGGTATCGAGTGTTGAGTCGATCACGTCACAGATGACAGTGTTTCTGGGAAGCATAGGTGCCGTGTCCCTGTTTGTGGCTGCAGTTGGCATAACCAACACCATGTTCGTGTCGGTCATGGAGAGAACAAGAGAGATAGGCATTCTGAAAGCTTTAGGATACAAGCCTAAACAGATTATGGGAATGTTCCTTTCGGAGGCAGCTCTAAGTGGCGTCGTCGGGGGAGTCGGAGGCACCATACTTGGTTATGTCCTGTCTTTCATCCTAGGAGGTTCCCTATCCATGTTTGGCGGATTTGGTATGGGGGGACGTCCCGGACAAACTAGCAGCACAACATTCACCCCAGTCTTCACCCCTGAACTGGTAGCTTTCTCGTTGCTGTTCCCAATCGGAATCGCAGTATTAGCAGGACTTTACCCAGCGTGGCGAGCGTCAAGGATGAACGCGGTAGTGGCACTGAAGTACGAGTAGTCGGATCCCTCAGATTTGGAATTGATCCACCAGCTGAGATGGCTACGCGACCACATCGACACAACAACACCATCACCAAGACAGCTGATTGTTGCAATATTGCACCGCTATTCGATGCCTATGACGACTCGCCTACAGCAGATCCTTTTCTTCTCTAACGTGTCATTTGGCCGATCATGTGGTATGTGTCGACTGAGATCGTTGGCTTTTGCCTGACGAGAGCGCACGGCTAGGTGAGGATGTTTGAGGGATCATTCTCCAGCTCGAGGGAAGGGGTGGTCGTGACTTTTGCAGTATTGCAGCGCTATTTGTGGCGCGATTTGAGGTGGCCACGGGGGCCCCTGCCCATGCATGTACGCCTCAACTATCCCTTCGGGTTTGAGAGGTTTCAGCTCGATGAATTCATGACGAGAGTAGGTCGGCAGAATGCTCTGTAGTGTCTTCTGGACATGCTCGCGGACTTTAAGAAGAATTGGTTCAGCTAACGATTGTTGCTAGGTTCTATGAAGAGTCGGGTTCCGAACCCAAACGAGTCTGGAACCCCCCGCGAATTTGACCTGTCAGCGTCCTGGCCGAAGCAGACAGAGCCGAAGACTCGGACTCGGATAATGTTTGTGGCGGGTCCGGAGGGAATTGAACCCTCGACCTTCGGGTGTCCCCCAGCGGTTAAGAGCTTCAGCCTTACTCCTGCGAGACCGCTGCTCTACCTTTCGAGGGCAGACCAACTTGCCTGACTGAGCTACGGACCCTGAGCTTTCGGACATAACTGGAAAGTCTACTTAAGTCTTCGCGGCCAATAGGAAACAGGTCCTCGCTGCTACAGAAGCTATAGGCGATCTTCGAAGGATCTGGGGGTCTTTGCTGGAGCTGAAAGCGAGTTCACATCAGTCACTTGGTGTTTCTTCATTCGGTTTCCCAGAATCAGGTGTATCGAGCACCATCTTGTCTCCAGGGCGCGTGGTGCTTCAAGTCTTATCAGGCACTTTGTCCTAATAGTCTGGGTGGATCGAAGATGTCGGTTCGAGTTGCACATGCCATCGTTAGTGATTGCCTAAGGATTAGACCCGATGACGTCGTGACCGTGAACACTTGGGCGCACACCATCGAGTTGTCTGATGCGATACTAGAGGAGTGTTACAGGATCGGCGCCGACGCCATGGCCATCCTTGACACCGATAGGTCGTACTACTTACAAATGGAGACGCTCTCCGAAGAGAACCTGAAGGTGACCTCGAAACATTGCCTCGGCACGGCCGAATACTCGACCGTAAATATTTTCATCGGCGGCCCAGCGAACCCGTTACGGATGCGGAAGATACCGCCTGAGAAGTTCGCAGCCCTATTCGAGGGTGAGAAAGGGCATGAGGACAAGAGCCGCGAGAAGAAGATCCGAAGCGCATACTTGGTGCAAGGAATGGTGACGCCTGAAAGAGCCCGCACGTACGGTTTCAACTTTCAACGTTGGAAACGCATGACGGACTCTGCGACGGCCATTCGATATGATGACATGAGCATCCTAGGGAGACGTGTGACTTCGAACCTAGAACGGGCAAGAGAAGTGCGACTCCGATCGAGAATAGGAACGGATCTGAGATTTTCCATACTCGGACGGCAGGCCCAGATCAATGACGGTATCATAGATGATGATGACATCAGACGCGGGGCGCTCTTCACAACTCTCCCAACGGGATCCGTGACCGTTTCCGTAATTGAGGACAGTGCATCAGGCAAAATCAGTTTCGACCTACCAATACCCCAGGTCGGGAAACTGATCCACGGGCTTCAATGGATATTCGAGAACGGGCACGTTACGTCCTACAACGCCGAGAAGAACCTAGACGCCTTCGGAGCAATATTCGAGAAGGGACACGGAGACAAGGACAAGATTGCTAGTCTTACGATCGGACTTAACCCGCGGGTAAGAACTGGATTCCTAAACGACAGTCTCGCAAAAGGGACTGTCTCGATCGGGATAGGATCAAGCTTGAGCATCGGCGGCAAGAACAACAGCGACTACGGTTTCCAAGGCACGCTAAGCCAAGCAACCGTGGAACTCGACGGAAGAACAATCGTCGAGAACGGCAGGATAGTAGTCTAGCCGTTCCCTCCCCAGCGGTCACGAATAATACCATCCCACACGTAACTCCCCCCTGAGAACAACATGGGAGAACTATCATTCATCGGCATGGGCCTACATGACGAAAACGGCCTCACTTTACGTGGTCTAAATACCGCCAAGAACGCGGACATCGTCTATGCAGAATTCTACACCAGTATCATGCCAGGGCTCTCAATGGATCGATTGCGACACCTCGTTGGAAAGGAAATCGAGATCCTCACCAGGAAAGACCTAGAGGAAGACGCTCAACGCACGATACTGTTGAAGGCCAAGAAAGGACGTGTGGTCCTTCTAACTCCCGGAGACCCGATGTCGGCAACGACGCATGTCGGACTTCTGTTATCAGCCAGAAAACTCGGAATCCGGACAGCAGTCATCCATTCGGCGTCAATACTCACAGCCGTGGCCGGAGCCACGGGGTTGGAAGTATACAAGTTCGGAAGGACCGTCACGATCCCCTCGCCAAAGACTAACCCTGTCCCGGAATCAGTGTACGAATTCATCGCGGCCAACAAGAGAATAGGCCTTCATACACTCGCTCTCCTAGACCTTGAGCAAGGAGGATTGACGATTCCCGAAGCAATTCGAATTCTCATCAAATTGGAATCCGCAAAGAGAACAGGTCTGCTGACGGAAGAGACACTCATGGTTGCACTCGCACGTGTCGAAGCCCCTGACTGCTTAGTGAGAGCGGATAGAGCAAGAGATCTAGTGAAGGGCGATTTTGGGGAACCCCCATGGTCGATCATTATCCCAAGCAGACTGCATTTTGTAGAGGCTGAAGCGCTCCGACTACTTGCCGGAGCCCCACTAGAACTGCTGGAGGGCCGAGAATGAACGAAGACCCCGGAGAACGCACACGAACCTACCTAGCAGCCATAGAGAGAGCCCTCAAACTGGCCGAGGTTGTCAGCAATCCTGACGCACTACGCGTAGTTGATCATGCTAAGAGATACGTGGCCGACAGCAAGTACTATCTCGAAACAGGGAAACCAACGACCGCTCTTGCCTCCGTTGCATACGCCGAAGGTCTCCTAGATTCGTTGAGCATCATGGGCGTGGCGGATTTAAAGAAAACCAACTCACTGAATTGATTCTCTCCTCGACTGAAGTCGGGAGATTCATGCTTCCACTCTGCTCCTCTCTAGGGTGGGCATCCCGTTGTTGCGGTTCCACCCGCATCCATCCCATCGTAGAAGCATAGGCCAAACCATTGGCCTGACAGCATACCCGCCACAGCGAGCAGCCATATTCACGACGCCAACCGCGTCCCTATGCGCCTCCAATCCGCAGTCTAGGCATCGGAAACCACGCAGAACACGCACCGAATGCCGTGAATGGCACCGTGGACATGTCTGACTCGTGTAGGCTTCCGAGACCGTACGAACCTTCATACCGTACTCTTCCGCCGTCCACCTGAGCCTGTCCGCGACATACTTGTGGCTCCAGTAGTTGTGAACCATCGCGTTCCCCTGCCTACCATGCGAGTTGCCGTTTCGGATGCCTGTGAGTTCACCGAAGACGATCGTTGACACGCCCTGCCTGTAGAGATCCCTCACGAGCTGGCGAGCGAATGTGGCTACTGCATGTCTGAAACGGTTCTTCCTCACCCTGTAGAGTCTTGAGAGTTGCTTCGACTTCTTCCTTCCATTCACGCTGATGAGTCGTTGCTGGTGTCGAGCAATGCGGTTGGTCCAGTACCACCAATCCGCCAAGAGACGCCCTGATTGGTAGGCGATTGGCTGCCGCCATTCGGTGAGCCAGACGGTTGCGAGGTTTCGCACTCCCATGTCGATGTAGCAAGTCTTAGACCCTAACGGGGTGATGATCGGTTTCACATTCACAGGTTGAAAGACCCGCCACTTCTTCGACAATGCATCCCATGAGACCTCTAACCGTCCCTGCTTGCCAGTCCACTTCAGTTCGCCCTTGAAGGGTATGGAGAGATGACGCGGCAACTCCACTCGGTTGTTCCGTACGCGGTAGCTGTCGCAGCGGAACAGAATCTTGAGGATGTATCGTTCGTCCCGCTTCCAGTAGCCTGGAGTCCTTACTTTCTTCATTCCAGCCGGGAGACTACCGCGTCGCTCTAACTGTTTCAGAGCGAGAAAACTGCGCCACGCCTCATTGTTCTTGCGGACGATCTGCTGCGCTGTCGCGGAGCCGACCAGTGGTACGTAATTCTTGTAGACTCGCGGGTTCCAGTCGAGCCGCAGGTAGTTCCCGTACTGCTGACGATGCAAGTAGTTGACTTCATTCCAAAGCTTCGCACAATTCATCGCTAGTTCTTGTAGGATGCCGTGCTGTTCCCGTGTCGGCGCGAGGCAGAAGAGGTTGCTACGGTTCATCTCTTGCTCCGCCTCTGAATGTACTCCCCTAAAACTACTGAGGGCTCGCTCACTCCATGTCTAAAGACAGGAGCTTACGCTTGCCCCGTTATGGTCAGTGAGATCGTGCCGACTTGACAAATGATATCTCGTTGATGATGCCATGGAAAGAGCTAGGAGGCAAGGGTGAGATGGACCTGAGTGAGCAAGACGAGAAGGATCTCTTGAAGTCCATCTACCTCCTGCAACTTCGGAAATCATCCTTCACCAGAGCGGAACTGATGGAGAAGACAGGGCTCGATCCAGACAAATCTGACGATATATTGAGACAGTTCACGAGATCTGGAATGCTCGAACGCCAAGACACGGACAAGTACGCGTTGTTGCCCAAGGGACGATCGAAGCTGGGAGTAGTTCTCGTGGGAGGAGTCTATGATATACTCCACCTTGGCCATCTTGCTGCTCTTGCTGAAGCGAAAACACACGGAGACCTTCTTGTAGTCGTCGTGGCAACCGACACCACGGTTGAAACACTGAAAGGTCGTAGACCCGTGTTTCCTGAAGAGGACAGGCGTGCACTTGTGGAGTCACTCAAGCCCGTGGATGCTGCCATTCTTGGCTACGAAGACGTAGGCACGGGGTATGAGCAGGTAATTGATGATGTCAAGCCTGACATTATCGCTCTTGGGTATGACCAGGATTCCGTTGCACGAACAGTCACCGAGCTTGTCGAAAGAAGGGGGCTCAACGTCAGGATAGTCCGGCTTACCAAGTTCGACAGAGAGAAGTATCTGAGTTCTTCTGCGATCAGGCAGAGGTTCTTCCAAGAGACGGGATGATGATACGAACCTTCACAGTATCACCGTCTTTGAGTCCGAGTCTCGCTCTGAGATTGCTCGGTGCAATCATCTCGATCACGTCGCCCGCGTAGTGCGTTCTGACCGCCGAGATCAACGCTCCATCCTCCGCGTCGTTGATCTTCGCTTTGTAGCATATGACAGGCCCGAAGGTTCTCTCACCGTCTCGGAACCCCTCAATCTCGACGTGCGGAAGCGTTTCTAGAAGTCTTCTCTCGTCCTCGTAATCATGTCTGAGCCGTAGGTTTAGTGTGCCAGGATAGGGATCAAAACCCAGCTTCTCCGCGAACTGTCTGCGATAGCCAGATTGGCCTACGTACCAAGCGCCCTCGCCTATTCCTGAGAACAATGTTCCTTCGAGCACGACTTCTCTTGGTTTTAACTCGAATATCGCCTTGAGCCGGAGATGCATTCTGTTGAGCTCTTCTGACCCTTTCGCGGTCACTCTGATCGCCTCCCCGCGAGTACCTCGGGTTCTTCTGATCAGGCCAAGTGTCTGAAGTTCTATTAGGTGTCGCGAGGCTGTCTGCTGTGAGGCGTTCAGGCTTCTCGCCAGATCCGCTGTGGTGATCGACAGCTCGCCAGAGTATGCTCCAAGCTCTGCAAGCTTGCACAATGTCAACAGCAGTGCAGGACTCACGTCTTCGATGACCATCTCAGCCTATTCGCCTCCTGATGCGCCGATAGGATGGGTTCAAGACCGCGTCTGGTAATGCAGTGCTTGACGATTCTCGCTGCATCTTCAAGCGATACATTGTGACCGACACTCACATAGAGGCTTTTCCTATTGAATCGGAGGACCCTCGCGATCACGCTCCCCTCTGAATCGACGAGTGTTTCTCCAGCTTCCGTACCGAAGAGCCGGCTCTTCGCCACACCTATCGTGGGAAGATTCGTGACGAGCCCCACATAGCAAGCCAAGCCGAACCTTCTAGGATGCGCCAGACCATGCCCATCGACTATACAGACATCAGGCTTGATCTTCAGCTTGCGAAGCACACGAACAACCACTGGCCCCTCTCTGAACGACAATAATCCCGGAATGTAGGGGAATATCACGCGAGCTTTGGCGGTCGTGGTTTCGATTGGTTCCAAAGTGGCGTATTCGATGAGCACTGCCGCTCCTGAAGCCTGCTCTTTGTCGTATGCGCCGTCAACCCCTGCAATGTACCGTATCTGCTCGGGAATTCTACTCTGCTGAGATACTAGCGGGGCCAACTTGTTCTGTAGGATGATCGCTTCTCGAAGCGTAGGATTCCGAGGTATAGCGATTCTCTTCGAGGACAAGGAAGCTCAGCGCATGCGCTTCTCAAGATTCTTCATTGTCTTCTCTAGAGAGGATCTTCGAATGTCAGCGACTACGTCCGCGCGTGTGGCTTCGACCAGCTTCTTGGCGACATCCATCTTCCTTCGAAACGTAGGAACTATTGACGTACGGTCAAGAGAGAGCAAATCTTCGAAGAGAGCCTCCATCGATTCGAAAGTCCCTTCAGCCTCCTTTAGCTTGCCGGCCTTCAGTTGATCCATCGTCATCCTGCGAAGCTCACCAATGAAATCCAATAGGCCAAGCACATACGGCATCCAATCGACGCCCGCTTCACGTTGTGACAGCAGCCTCTTCCGGCTTGCGTAGCTTAGCAGAAGCTTGGCTTCAGAGAATTCCTGAAAAGCAACGATCACATAGCCGACCTGTTTGAACTCGGAGCGCTCATTCAAGAGACCTCGCACCTGAGTAATGCTCTCTTCAGCTTCCCTCAGAGTCGTTTTGGCCTTTGGAATCTGTCCTCTGTGGATTTGAACGATCGCCCAGCTGGCAAGTCGAACGGTCTTCCTCGTCAGCTCCAGCAGCTTCTCTCTTGTCTTGTCGTAATCTGTGAGCTTGCGCTGCAGTCCGGCAAGTTCGTCTTTCGATAGCAACTATGTTCGCCGCTAGACCTCGCTTCTCATGGATAAATGAGTTGACCCACGAACGGGCATCGAACGAAATTCGACTCGGAGTCGGACTGTCAGCTGAGAGATTCGCCTTCCTCTTTGATGCCACTCTTGGTGATCGTCATAAAGTCGAGTCCGTTCCCGCTTCCTATGTCGCGCGCCAGCGCGGCTTTGGCTGCCTTCTTGACAAGCTCTTTGCCTTGCTCAACGCTCAAGCCTTCCTTGAATTCTGCCTCCAGAACGCCGATGGCAATCTCGGATCCTGATCCGACGGATGCAAACTTGTCATCTATCACCGACCCTAGCGGATCGAGTACAAAGAGACCTGGACCTTCGTCGTCAATTCCACCGACGATGGTCTGGGCTAGATATGGGAACATGCGCCTCTCAAACAGAAGATTGGCCATGACTTTCGCCGCCGACCTCACTGATGCAGCCCTGTCTCGCTCGAAAGCGTACACACTGAGCTGAGCTGCGACTTCCTTTGTCAGGACCTGCATGTCTGCAACAAGCCCTGCACACGCGGCGCCAATCGTGTCGGTTACCCGGAAGACCTTCTTCCCGCTCTTGCTCTGTACGAAGTACCCATAGGACACACGTCTCTCAGAAGCGAGCACTACTCCGTCCTTGCAGACCACGCCGATCGTGGTGGCGCCCGGCATGAAGGGTTCACTCATTCAAATCACCAGAAACCAGTCGCAGATTCCGCATGAAATGGCGACTCTATTAAGGTTGATGTTGACTGTCCTACTGTTCTTGGCCGACCTATCATGCATCCGTTAAGGAACGTCTTCAAGAAGATAACATGGGACGCAAGAGAACGAGCCGGGAACTATGTCATCTACTTCATTCATCGAGGAGTTCCTGGAGACATGCGTGAGATCAACGCATCCCTCATTACGAAGGTCGGTCCATCGTGGTTCACGTATGCAACGGCTGAATCAGAGGAGACGCTAATTCCTTTTCATCGTGTCATAAGAATCGTCAATGTACAGACCGGTCAGGCCATATGGATATCGAGGGCCCGTAAGATCGCCTAGGGGCCGAGGCCGATTCCTTTCACTCTTACGATTCCTGGATTCCCGAGTTCACCATCTATGGTGATCTTTGCGCCTGATACAAGCTCGGCTATTCTCGCATTTGTGATCGTATGCATCGTGATCAGTGATGTTCGAAACTCTGAGCTGCCGTCAGCCACTGCCAAGTACGGAATCAGGATGTCGGACATGTGCCTATCAACCGGGGCGCCGCTGTTGATCTCTCCCACGAGTTGGGTCGCCGCTTGGCGACCTACTTCTTCGGCGGGTCTTCCTCGTTCTCCTACGCTGTCCGCGCCCAGAACTCTACCAGGCTCGTTGTCTGTGTAGAGAGCTATTCCGCTTCCCGGCGCGACGTGAGGGTCAGTCGCACTAGGATACGTCTCCAACGTTACGGAGACATCTAGTTGATCGATCTCCTTCAAGATGTCTTGCGCAGCGGTTGCCTGCCTTTGGGCAACATGGGCAGGGAGCCTAACGCAGTGGCTGATTCCGCGCACTCTCTTGATCTCTGATTGCTCAGTCAGTTGTAGAGGCATCAATCCCTTACATGGTTGGGCCATCATCAATACTCTTCCTCCGCCCTTGGGGTAGTGTCCTCGTTGGATCAGTTTCAACTCTGCTAGATAGCCGAGTTTCGACAAGTTAGGGAGCACGACAAAGCGGACGTAGTCTATCGTTGGACTCCACCTCACGTCTGTTCCGCCAGTTATCTCGAACTCCGTTTTGCCTGAGGAGAAGGCCGAGGCGGGCATCAGTGCCTGAAGCACTAGTGAGATGCTTCCTGCGGTGCCTACGTCGAACTTGAACGAGCCAGACATCTTCTTTCTTGGCGTGAAGCACAGGTCATTCGACCCGATCTGGAGCCCCTTTGTCTCAGCATCCGAGAGAGCGGCAACCGCCCGGATTGCCGTCATGTGTTGCGCGCGAATACCCGGATTCGGTCGCTTGCCTCGAATGTTCTTGACATGGACCTCTTTTCCGAGCAGGGCTGAGAGAGCGATCGAGGTTCTGAGGACTTGCCCTCCCCCTTCGCCGAGGCTGCCGTCTATTTCGATCATTGGTCTTGCCCCGTCGCAGGTGAATGCCCCTAGTTTATTTACCCTTACGAGCATCTCCGGCCAGTTCGGGTCCCGAACATTGATTCTGAGCTCGGCAAAGCGAGACGATGTCTGGTATGCCGCGGTGACCGATGAGAATGGAAGACTGATGGCCTGCAGCTTCAGCGGTAGCAGGAAAGTGGCCGAGAAATCCACGATCTGGTCTCTGTCCAGTAATCTGAGACGCGGTTTGACACGTTCATCAGGCGAGTCTGAAGTGATTGAAGGGCTTCACCGAATCTACGCAGGCATAGGAGTCAATCATCCCCCAGAGGTCGCTCTCATGGCGGCCTCAGAGTTCCTGAGGCGTGTCTACGAGACGGCGATCAGAATCCCCAAAGGTAAAGTCACCACCTATGGAAGACTGGCCAAGGTAGTCGGCTCAAAAGGAGCCTCCAGAGCGGTCGGGAACGCGATGGCTAGAAACCCACTCCCCCTAGTCATCCCTTGTCATAGAGTCGTCCGGTCAACGCTTCAAGTCGGGAACTATGGGCGCGAGAGAAACGGCAGGAGTCGGACCAAGCGAGAGCTGCTAATGCGTGAGGGTGTGCAATTCGACAGAGGGAGGATCTCGCAGAGCTGTGTGTGGGATCCATTCTGAGGTGAGAAAAGGTGGGAATCAAACTCAAGCGCGGATTATTTGTAGGGAGATTTCAGCCCTTCCATCTCGGACATCTGGGCGCGATCAAGAACGCACTGGAGCACGTGGAAGAGCTCATCATAATGGTCGGTAGCGCTGAGTACAGTCATTCTGACAAGAATCCGTTCACTGCGGGAGAACGTGTTGAGATGATACGGGCCGCGTTGAAGGAAGCAGGCATGGATCCAGGCAAATATCTTGTAATCCCGATCAGGGACGTGCACATCCATGCGACTTGGGTCCCCTTCATTGTATCCCAGACACCCAAGTTCGATATAGTTTTCACGAATGAAGCACTCACATCACGTCTCTTCAAGGAACGTGAATACAGAGTCGAACGAATCCCGTTCCTTCAACGGCATGACTACTCGGCGACAGAAATCCGCAAGAGGATCCTCAATGGGAAGAACTGGGAATCACTGGTTCCCAAGAGCGTTGCAGAGACACTTGTGAAGATCCACGGGATAGAACGCATCAGGGAACTCGCTATGAGCGATAACCCAACCGGCGCCGGAAAGTGAGCCGATCACCGGGCGACAGATGAAATCGCTTTGCCGCATTTGCCTTGTTGATCGCGAGCTCGAGAAGGCCATAGCTTCCGACCAACAAAACGGGCTTGCCCTCAGCTGTGTCCGAGTAGGTTCTCCCTACACTCAGATGGTATGCTCGCCGCTTCGTTTGCATTACGAGCCCCTCCCCGACTTTAAGACCAATCGTTTCCAGATCATTTTCGCTTGCAGTCGTCGCTATGTTCCCAAATGAGTCGACCGCCAGGACTTCGCAACTGATCTTCTCATGAGAGGTCTCCGCGCCCACGAGAGTGACTGAAACCGGATCAGAGACCTCTGGTCCGACTTCAGTCACTTCTGCGCCGCAGGCTATCCTGCCTGCGGCATATGCAAACACATCTCTACCGTGAAAGGTAGATGAAACGGGACTTCTCATGAATTGCCGGTTCTCGATCGAATGCATCTCTTTCATTCCGTCTCTCAAAGCCGCTGGAAGAAGTATGCCGTTGTCAGGACCTATGTATATGGCCCGTTGGGTTTCTATGAGCAGACCCCGTCTCTGTCCGCCTACTCCTGGATCCACAACCGCGACGTGGATTGTGCCTGCGGGAAAATACGTTGAAGCAGCAGCGAGGACGAAGGCGCCCATTCGAATGTTGAACTTCTCTATTTCATGACTGATGTCGACCAAAGTCGTCGAAGGGCAAAGGCTCAGTATTGAACCCTTCATTTCAGAGACGTACTGATCTCGATTCCCAAAGTCTGAAAGTAACGTGACAATTTGCATGTCTAAGCAGGTGAATCTTCGAACTAGAAAACGTTTCCAACCGGAATGCCGCACAACCTATGCTTCAGCTCTGCATCCTCCAACAACCTACCCCAGCCAGACCGGCATGGGATAGGCAAGAGGGTCTTGCATGACACCCTTGGCCAAGTTGTACTAATTGCGTTTGCAAAGAGTTTTCAAGCATCTTCCCCTCTTCGGTACGCAGTAACCCATCGGGGATTTGGGAATTGGAGAACTCACAACTTCTGATGTTGCCGGGGCCGACTAATGTTCCGTCCCGAGTAATGCGGGCCATGGCCAAGCCCGTGATCAACCACAGGGGGCCGGAGTTTCGTGAGCTTTACCGGAGAATGCTCGACAACCTGAAGTTCGTCTTCGAGACGAAAGGCGACGTCTTTGTGTTCACGGCCTCCGGAACTGGAGGTGTCGAGTGTGCCATTAGAAATATCCTATCGAACGGGGACAAGATCGCGGTTCCCGTCAACGGAGTCTTCAGCGAGAGGCTTAGAAACGCCGTGACTGCCTTCGGTGGAAAAGGCATTGAGATTCCGATCGATTGGGGTAGCGCGATAACTCCAGCACAGGTCGAAGAACTATTCGAGAAAGAGAAGAACATCAAAGCATTAGCCGTGGTGTACAACGAAACCTCCACCGGTGCGACAACAAGAAACCTGAAGGAAATGGGCAAAATCTGCCACGATAATGGCGCACTGTTTGTTGTAGATGCGATCTCGATCCTAGGCGGTGATGCTCTGCCAGTCGACGAATGGGACGTGGACATATGCGTGGCCGGAAGCCAGAAATGCCTGATGACTCCACCAGGCCTTGTGATGCTATCAGTCAATGATCGAGCTTGGAAGGTCGTGGAGACGGCGCGAAGGTCATACTACTTCGACCTCCTTGAGTGTAGGAAGTTTCTGGCGAACTACGAGACACCCTTCACGCCAGCCGTTACATTGTTCTATGCACTTGATGAAGCGCTCCTGATGATCAGAGAGGAGGGACTGCAACCCCGTTACAACCGTCACAATCTCTGTGCAAGATCCCTCTACGCGGGCCTCGAAGCGTTGGGCTTTCAGGTCTTTCCTCGAGCGGGATTCAGATCGCAAGTCGTTGTGGCGGCCAATTACCTGCCCAAGGTAGACGACAAGAAGTTCAGGGATCTACTCAGAGAACGCTACCACGTTGTGGTCGCTGGTGGCATGGGCAAATTGAAAGGCACCATGTTCAGGATCGGAGTGATGGGAACAGTCTCTGAATTTGAGATACTCACAACTATCGGTGCGATCGAGTCAACGCTCGTGGACCTAGGAATTCGGTTCGAATATGGCATCGGCTCAAGAGCCTCTCGCGACGTTTTCGGGAAGCAAAACTAATATCACAACACCGAACGTGTGCCGGCGACGCGGTCACCGTACTCTGTCAAAGAGTTAAATCAGACCCGGCAAATGTTGGGGTCGTTGGGGTACACGCAATGCCGATCAAGAATGGCGATTTCGTCCTAGCCAACTACACTCTGAAGGTAAAAGAGAGCGGCGACGTGGTCGATACAACGATAGAATCCGTTGCGAAGGAAAAGGGACTACACCACGAGCATGAGGGAACCGAAGAGACTGATATCCACAGATACGAACCATTCTTCATAGTTGTGGGAGAGGGCTGGGTCCCGAAGGGTCTTGATGAGGGGCTCGTAGGACTAGAGACGGGCCAAACCTCAACAATCGAGGTTCCCCCTGACAAGGGATACGGAACAAGGGATGCGTCCAAAGTCAGACTCGTGCCACTGAGAAGATTCAGAAACGAAGGAATCACGCCGGTGCCTGGCATACAAGTGACCCTCGACGGAAAGGTCGGACAGGTTCGTACGGTCGGCGCAGGCAGGGTACAGGTAGACTACAATCATCCCCTAGCAGGACGGACTCTTGTCTACGAAGTCTCAATCCAGAACGTGATCGAAAAGACCGAAGACAAGATCCGAAGCATCGCGCACAAACGTCTGCCTGCGGTTGATCAAGCGAAGTTCGGGCTACAGTTGAACCCAAGCGAACTCACAATCGAAGTGCCGGAAGAAGCCTTCTTCCTCGAAGACCTCCAGCTAGCCAAGAAAGCGATGTCAGCCGACATCGAGAAGTTCTTCCCAGATGTCTCCAAGATCTCATTCGTTGAGACTTACAAGAAGTCAACGCCTCCTAAGGCTGAGGAGACGAAGACCGTAGAGAGCGCCGAAAAGAAGCCAGCATAGAAGCTTCTCCCCGGCGCTCGGGAAATGTTTTTAAGCGTTTCAGCAAGTGATAGGTTCGCGCTTTATTTCAAGCGCGGTTCTCAAGTCCTCCCGGAACTGCTCCGAGGGAGTAAGTGAACGAAATGTACAATCCGCCCACAGATAAAGTATCGAAGTACGTGCTGAAGGGGACGACGACCGTCGGTCTCGTTTGCCGTGATGGAGTTGTCCTCGGCACCGACACTCGTGCCACGATGGGCTATTTCGTCGCCCATAAACGAGCCAAGAAAGTCTACCAGCTCGATGATCATCTCGCGATGACCATAGCTGGTGGCGTTGCCGACGCCCAAAACGTCGTCGAGATCGTTAAGGCAAATTCGAAACTGTACAGGTACGAGAAGGGCGTGATCATGCCTGTCAAAGCAGCCGCGAGCCTGACATCAAATCTGCTTTTCGCCAACAGGTATTACCCACTCATCCTTCAGGCCTTGCTTGGAGGCGTTGACAGTTCAGGATCGCACATATTTGCTCTGGATCCGCTAGGCAGCGTAATGGAAGAGAAATGCGTCTCAACCGGCTCCGGCTCTCCTGTGGCGTACGGCGTCCTTGAGAATGAATTCAAGGACGGTATGGCCGTGAAAGAGGCAGTTCCGGTTGTCGTGAAAGCTGTGAGCTCTGCTATGAAGAGAGATTCAGCGAGCGGGGACAGCTTCGACGTGGCCCTCGTTACGAGCAAAGGATACGAAGAGTTGGGCGAGGACGAGAAGAAGAGAATCCTTTCCAGCCTGAGTTAGACAGAATCAGAGTCCTTTCCTATCATTCAAGGTGTCTTCAATGGCTAGGCCTATCGACGATTCTCACGTGCGAATACGCGAGACGATCCTGTCGAATATGCCCAAAGAAGCAGAGATTACCAGAATCGAGTTCGAAGGACCCCGCCTTGCAATCTACGTCAAGAATGTCGTTCTTCTCTTGGAGCAGAGTTACGTAGTGACCGATATTGTCAACATGCTTCACAAGCGCGTCGTCATACGTTCCGACCCCTCTATCAGAGCGACCGAAGCGGAAGCGGAGAAAATGATCAAATCCACGATCCCGCAGGAAGCAGAGATCACCAACATCACCTTTGATCCTTCTCTCGGAGAAGTGACTATTGAAGCAAAGAAGCCTGGGCTTGCAATCGGGAAGGACGGTTCGACACTTCAAGAGGTCATCAAGAGCACCAGTTGGCGACCTAGGGTGCTGCGTGCGCCACCTATGCCGTCGAAGATCGTCACCAGCACGAGACACATCCTCCACTCGGAGAGTGAGGCTAGGAACCGCATACTCCGAGATGTGGGCGAACGCATCTTCAGGCCAATGATAGGAACGAGGGACGGCGTCTTCGTCACTCCGCTCGGAGCCTTTCACGAAGTTGGCAGATCTGCTTTGCTCGTCCAGACCGGCGAGAGCAACGTCCTGTTGGATATGGGGATAAACCCCGGTTCAAATGACCCTTCACACGCATTTCCAAAGATCGATTCAGACGAATTCGACATCGACAGACTCGACGCCGTAGTGATTTCACACGCTCACCTCGACCATTGCGGTTTCGTTCCGTTCCTCTACAAGTACGGCTACGACGGACCCGTCTACTGCTCGGAACCTACGGCCATTCTCATGACGCTGCTGCAGCTGGACTTCTTGGATGTTTACAACAGGGAGGGCGTACACGCACCGTATGATCAGAAGGATGTCCGCGAGACAGTGATGCACACAATCCCGTTGAAGTATGGCGTGGTCACTGACGTCGCGCCCGACATTAAATTGACACTCCACAATGCAGGCCACATACTCGGCTCCTCGATCATCCACCTCCACATTGGCGAAGGCTACCACAATATCGTCTATACTGGCGACTTCAAATTCGGCCGCACAATGCTGCTCGAGCCAGCGTCATGTGTTTTCCCGCGAGCAGAGACACTCGTGATTGAGAGCACGTATGGTGGACAGGAGGATGTCATGCCTGAGAGGATGAATGTTGAGAGCAAGCTAGCAACGATTGTGAACGACACAGCCGAGAAGGGCGGCAAGGTCTTGATCCCTGTTCCAGCTGTCGGGCGTGCTCAAGAGATCATGCTTGTTCTGGATAGCTACATGAAGAATGGAACGATCAAGGAAATGCCCATCTATATCGAGGGCATGATCTCCGAAGCTACCGCAATTCACACAGCCTTCCCTGAATATCTGGTGAGAGAGCTTCGAGACCAGATGCTGCACAAAGACGTCAACCCGTTCCAGTCAGATTACTTCACAATGGTCAACCACCCGGGCGACCGGGAACAAATAGTGGCAGGCCAACCGGCAATAATCATGGCCACATCCGGCATGCTGGAAGGCGGACCGGCGATCGATTACTTCAAACAACTTGCATCGGATCCCAAGAACGTTTTGCTCTTCGTCAGCTATCAGATTGAAGGAACTCTAGGCAACCGGCTCAAGAACGGAGTCAAGGAAGTCTCAATGATGGGACGGAACGGAAAGATCGAAGCGATCAAAGTCGACCTACGAATCGAGAGCGTCGAGGGATTCTCCGGACATTCAGATAGGAATCAGCTACTTGCATTCCTTCGCAGAATCTCGCCAAAACCCACCAAGATAATTGTCGGGCATGGTGAGCGACACAAAGTAGACAGTTTCGCTCATGCAGCATCACGAATGTTCAAAGTCAGAACGATAGCGCCTGACCTCCTTGAGACGATCAGGCTGAAGTAGACCGCGTACGACCGGCTATTCTCACACGCTCTGCTAGCTGCCCCGTCCTTCAACAGCGGAAGAATTGCCTGAACCCTGACCTTTCTCTCGCCAGATTCTGATTCCAGGCGGAGTCAACACGACGCGTTCTTCTCCCAGTCTAGCGATATCGCCACCCTGACGTTTCGCGAAGTCCGTGAGTTGTTTGATAGCGACCTTTGTCTCCTCGACACTTCTCTTGGCGATCGGGGTAATCTTAATTATCAAAACGTTGCCAGCGGAGAGCACGTGTTCGATCACGTCAAGATCTTTCAGGTGGCTCAGCGGGATGGCTCGGACATACGGTGAATCCGCGACAACATCAGTTCCCTGCTTAATCATGGGAGAACACTAGTAGCTTCCAGGCTGGAGTAGACACGCCGAGAACGCAAGTTTAAACCTTCAGGAGTTACAGCCATTTCAAGCAAGAACGTGTGCAGTCTCACGTATATGTGAAGCATGCCGGATCCGAGAAATCAACTAGAATTTGACACAGACTCAACTAGTCAGACTTCTTCAGGGCCTGCCAAAACAGATCTCCAACATAGTGGACATTCCGCGCAGCTTTTCCTTTGGCCATCGCCTGCATGGATTCGGATGAAGTCTCCGCGACGCAGATTCCGATCGGTTTCCCGAACCTAATGTCTTTGACAAGAAGAACGGCGCCTTCTTCGAATTCGCCGTGAATTTCCTTAATTCCCGGCCTCATGATGTCAGCTCCGTTACAGATGTGTGGGATCGCACCCATGTCAACTATGATCGACGGAAGTATCTTCAACACTTCCTCATTCAAGAGGCTCGGAAATAGTCCACTGCCCGTGGAGATCGCGAAGGGCTTGTCGTCGATGAGAAACAACTTTCCGTTCTCGACAACGATCTCTTCGACGGCCTGTTTGCTCTGAGGATCAGTCGTGAATCTTGGGAACTTCTCCTTGAATTCCTGAAGCAGTTGCTTTGTCTCGCTGGACTTGAGGGCTCTCCTTTTCGAGGTTTTCTTCTCCCATTGATGCGCCTTTCCGTGCGCAACCAGTTTGTTTCCGGAAAGTTCTGTGATTGTACCTTGATCGGAGACCCTAACCCTTAAATCGTGTGGGTTTCAATGCTTAGACTTCAACTTCAACCGGAGAACACAAAGAATGTCTTCCGATGTCGCCACGAAGATTTTCGAGGAAAGCTTAGGCAAGGTCGTCTTGGTCGAACTCAAGGGGGGCCGCACTGTAAGGGGGAAGCTCTACAGTTACGATCAGCACATGAACCTAGTCCTTGAAGACGCTGATGATATCACGAGCCCAGACAACGCAAAGAAGATCGGAACGATTGTCTTGCGAGGCGACAACGTGGTGCTTGTGAGTCCGCCTCCGAGTCGCTAGGTTGACATAAATACCTGTTCTGTTTTGCTCATGCGGGTGGACGAGAATGGGAAAGGGCACGCCCTCCTTTGGGCTACGAGGCCGAGGCAAGACTCACATTAGATGCCGCAGATGCGGTCGACACTCCTATCACATTAGGAAGAAGAAATGTGCCGCATGCGGCTTTGGTGTGTCGACCAAGATTCGACGCTACTCTTGGCAGAACAAGAACGTTAACCGAATGAGACTCGTGTGAAGGACACACACGAAAGATAGGATACTCCACCGCCGTAGTTCTCGAAGGATCTTTATGTTTCCTGAACCCATTCTCCGCAGCCGTGGGCCGGTCGTCTAGTCTGGTTAGGATACCTGCCTGACAGCCATCCAGGAAACGCAGGTGGTCGAGAGTTCAAATCTCTCCCGGCCCACCACACTGTAACTCGATCAAGAGACGGGCTTACAGCAAGGGTACTAAACCCGTGAGAGCATTTTCACGGTCGACCGTTTGGAGTGATCATAAATGTCGTTCAAACCTCCGTGTCCCGTATCATTAGACAAAGTGACGATAAATGTTGAAGAACTTGAACCAATCCTGAGGCCGCCGGAATCCAAGCTATTGCAGAAGACGTACCCACCGAGACTTCTGCCACTCCCGGACGGCCGTAAGATGGTTGTTCGGATGGCGAAGCGGGAGGAAGTCCCTGTGATTCTCAAGGCGACGAGACCCCTTCTTGATGTCGAGAAGGATTTCTACGATGTTGTATCTGCAAGGGTTTATGGGGAGATCCTTGCTTGGCTCCGCCTCAGGGTGAAGGATCACTACTGCCTCATCGGCGTGCTTGACCACGAGCTTGCCGCAATCGCGAATGCTCGTCTAATGAATGACAAGGTTGCGATCAGCCTGCACACGATGACGTTCAAGAGAGGCGCTGGCATTGGAGCAGTGATGTATCTCGCCAAAATGGAGCATGCATTCGATTATCTTGGAGTTGACGAGTGGTGGGCGACCTACGAAAGCTACACGGGCATCAGATACTAGGAATCGGACTTGCCCAGCATGAGAAACCCTACCCGGAGATTCAACATGAACTCGGGGGAGCGAGAGTCTACTTCACCACGAAGGAACAGTGGGAAAGCTTCGTCAAGCCAAAGTACGCTGCACGAATGGGTCAGCGACCAGTTCCCGAGCAACAACTCAGAGAGTCCGAGACCCTGAAGGCTCCTGAGAAGATCGACATCTAGAGCAGCTGCCTATCAAGCTGACAAGGCACGAAGATCCCACCGAACGCTCACTCTCCGATGCAAGCCGGCGGTACCGGAGCGCAAGCACCCGGAACCTAGAACCCAAGAACCCGTTGACGCCTGTCAGTCTGATTAGGAAGAGCGTTTCCGCGGGCGTCTTCGCCAAAGCATCCCGCCAAGCACGACAATAGCCGACACAGTGACTGCAATGACAGCATAGAATAGGCTTGGTACATCTGATCCCGTGCCACGTGCTTCCACAGTCAGTTCCTCTACTTGCGAGTATGCGGGTAGAGTCACGTCGTTGCCATTCCAGATAGCTCTAACATGCCACACGCCTGCAACGTCTGTCGTGAATGTTCCGTTGTAGTATCCTCCTGGGTATGGTCCGCCGATCGGGGTGGCTCTCATGGACATCTGGATCGACGTATTGTCCGGACGACTGAAGACCACGGTCACCTCGTCCTGAATGCACGGTATACAGGCAAAGAGGAGCCCATTGAATATCACCTTCTGGCCTAGCGGTACCGTGTGGCTGGACAGGTACATCGAGAGCGACGGTTGTACTACAATGACAAAATGTCCAATGGTCGACGTAGGTTGATACCCCACCTGACCTGGAAATGACGCATTGACATACCAAGGTCCAATCCTCAACAGAGAAGTAGTGTTGAATATGTCCTCAAATCGTCCGCCGGGGTTAGACGTTATTATTGAGACTTCGCGCGTGAAGCTAATGTCCTCAGCACGGTAGTACTGGAGACGAACTCCAACCAATGGTATTGGCAGGTCGCCGATCGTAGTGGACAGACGTCCAGAGATTATCAGGATGTCTCCACGCAGAACTTGGTGCTTCAGTGACAACTCGATCTTGGAACCTTGTGGTGCATCATTCATAGAAATGTGTGCTTGAGAGCACGGCAGGGTAGAGAATGTGAGGACCAGAATTGTCAGAGCTATGATCTCTCTAAGCAGCCGTATTCGCCTCGCATCAATAGCAGGATATTCACTGCAGCTAAACGAGCTACCAATAAGAATTTCCGCCAGATATTCTGACTTTGGCGCACGGGTTATCTTGGCAAGTTCTCGCAAGGCCGTAAGGCTCTTTAACGTCTCCTTCTACTCGGCTGGGTATGGCCTCAGAGAGGACTGACAAAGACGGTTACGCGCTTGTGGCCGAAGGCGTCACAAAGCAGTTCGGAACGCTGTTTGCAAACAACAACGTTACCTTCAGCGTCAAGAAGGGGGAGGTCCATGCCCTTCTGGGTGAGAATGGAGCGGGCAAGACAACTCTCTGTAACATTGTCTACGGTCTCTACAGGCCTGACTGTGGCAGGATTCTCGTCAACGGAAACGAGATGCACTTCCATTCTCCTAAGGATGCAATGAACTCTGGAATTGCCATGGTGCATCAGGAGTTCATGCTCATTCCCACAATGACTGTTGTTGAGAACATCTCTGTGATGGAGGGTGAGGGATGGCGACACCCGTTCGTTGATCGTGAAGGGTTGGCGAAGCATATTACGGAAGTTGCGAAACAGCACGGACTTGCTGTCGACCCGAATGCTACGATCCGCGACCTGTCCGCAGGACAGAGACAGTCAGTTGAGATTCTTAAGGCTCTATACAAGGGTGCAACCATACTCATTCTTGATGAACCGACATCCGTATTGACGCCGTTGGAGACTCGCGAACTGTTCTCCGCACTGCGACAGATGGTGGCTTCAGGAAAGTCCGTCATTTTCGTATCGCACAAGATCGATGAGATTCTGGCCGTAACTGACAATGTGACCGTGTTGAGGCGCGGTATGGTTGTTGCCACAGAAGCCACGAAGAACGTCACAGCAGCAGACCTAGCAAAGATGATCGTGGGCCGTGACGTGGTTTTCAGAGTGGACAGACTATCGTCCGAAATCGGCGCAGCCTTCCTTGAACTTCAGAACATATCGGCAAAGAACAACATTGGACTTCCGGCCCTTGAAGACGTCTCGATCTCTGTCAAGGGCGGCGAGATCCTGGGCATCGCAGGAATAGCAGGAAATGGACAGAAAGAACTCGTTGAAGTTGCAACCGGTATTCGTAAGCCAAATGGCGGAAAGGTTCTGGCCATGGGTAAGGATGTTACAGGCTGGGCTCCTGACGAAATCAGGAAGCTTGGCGTGGCTCACATCCCAGAGGATCAGAAGACGG
>Ga0315281_10000618_pt1 | contig 50127 bp, 46 predicted proteins | sample YL17G07_0_MG_FD_204540 | JGI IMG/M metagenome (GOLD analysis project Ga0315281, IMG submission 204540) | Sediment microbial communities from Yellowstone Lake, YNP, Wyoming, USA - YL17G07_0 | ecosystem: Environmental > Aquatic > Freshwater > Lake > Sediment | place: USA: Wyoming | collected...
CGGCCTAAAATGAAAACCGTGCAAACCCTTGAGGATAAAGCCCTGGTGAGAATTTACAGAAAAGACTTGACAGTATCAATCAAAAACCGTCTCCTCTACGAGACGAATTGCCTCACGACCTGATGATGCAGTATGGACAAGATATCCTAATCTCTGCAAGCTTCGATTGAGCAATCGAAGCATTTCCGGTTCGTCGTCCACTATGAGTATTCGATTACTCAAGATGAGCTATCTCCTTCTCACCTTGAACAACTGCAGGAAACTCGAGAATCACCCGTGTTCCTTTCTGTGTTTCACTTTGAACATTAATAGTGCCGTTGTGTTTATCTATAATCCGCTTTGAAATGGATAGTCCCAGACCCAGCCCCCGGGGCTTCCGCATTGTGAAAAACGGATCAAAAATCTTATTTAAATCCTTATCAGGTATTCCTTTGCCGGTATCTGCTATCTCAATGAGAACCATAGGTTTCCCCCCAGTGCAACATGGATGAACATTGATCATAATTGAGCCTCCGTTAGTCATGGCCTGGATCGAATTAATTATCAGATTAACAAAAATTTGTTGGATCTGTATTTTGTCACCCCAAATCTGAGGAGTTCTTGGAGAGAAATCTTTTTCAACTTGAATACAACTCCTTTTGATATCCTGCTTGAGTAGAAAAAGACTTTCATCGAGCAGGTCTTCTATGACTAAGGGCTCAAGATGAATGGGCGCCGGCTTTGCAAAAGTAACCATGTCGTGAAGAAATTTTGAAGATCTGAACGCATTATGTTTAATTGAAAGCAGATATTCATACTCAATATCCGAGCTTGAGCGATTGCGTAGTAGTTCATCAATATTCCCCACAATAATGGCCAAGGGGTTATTAATCTCATGCGCAAAGCCTGCAGCCATCTCGCCAATAATTGCCATTCGCTCGGATTGTATCAACTGGTGTTCCAGTTCCTTCCGTTCCCTGATATCCTGTGAAAAAAATCGCGCTCCTGTCACTGTGTTGTCAGAGTCTAATATTGACGTTGCATTCACTTCAACATCAATTTTCTCGCCTTTTTTTGTCAAAAATGTGGTCTCCAATTTGCCGCTTCCTTTTTCAAATAACGACTTCAAAAATAACTCCATTTCTTGTCGACAATCATAGGGCAGTAAATCTTGTATCGTTATAGCGGTAATTTCTTCGAGCGAATAGCCTAACAATTTCAGTTCCAGACCGTTTACCTGAAGTATTAGCCCTTCTCGGGAAATAACATGAATCATTTCCGGAGCATTCTCAATAAGGTCCCTGTGACGTTTTTCTGAAGCGATAATTTCCTTATGCTGTAAGGCAACACGCCTTTTCAAGCTAAGATTCCACAGATAGACAACCAAAGTTACCGAAAATCCGATAAGGGATATGCCTACAAAAATTATGAGAATATTCTTCAAGACTGTTCCCTTTATAGGCTCTCCAAACCACTTTCTGTAAATCTTGTCGTATTCTCCATTATTGGCAATAGTCTCAAAAGCACTATTGAGTCGAGAAAGGAGAACTGTGTTTCCCTTTCGCACCGCTATGGTATAGAACTGGGATTCAATGGGAACTCCCACTTCTTTAATATTCTTAAGTCCTTCTTTCTGGACAATATAGTTGGTAACAACTCGACTCGGAGAAATCAAAGCATCAGCTTTTCCTGACTCCAGAAGTTCGAGGCCCGCTAATTGGCTTTCTATGTATAACAAGTTACTTTCCTTAAGGTTATTAAGAAGATTGGCGGTTGCAAAGTCTTTATCGACTATAACCGTGCGGCCCTTCATATCTTTCAGACATGTTATCGACGCTCGATCGTTTCGCACAAAAATAGCAGTGTCCATTCGGACTGCTCGATCACAGTAATCATATTTATCAACATCTTCGGGAGTCTTAATCTTCCCTAAGATAAGGTCGATATTCCCGTTGCTTAGTGATTTCTCTCTTCCTTCTCCACCGAGCCTATGGAATTTCAAAGTGGCTCCCATTTCAACAGCCAATAGTTTGATCAGGTCGATACTAAAGCCCCTGTACTGCTGATTTTCACCTATGAATTCAAAGGGTGGAAATTCGGTCCTGCCTGCAACATGGAGTTTGGGCTTAGAGTCGGCATGCGCGCTTAAGGTAAAGACTGAAGCAATCCCCACAGTTATTAAAACTAATAAAATCAATCGTGTCTTCATCTGCCAAATTTTAATGGTTCGGTTCCTCATGCTATAAAAGCTTGAACTTTTTTTATTGTCTCGGTAATGCTTATCCCCCTCTGCGCAACGTCTCAGATTTGCAATGACAAATGGGGGGAATATAGAAGTTCGTTTATAACCATCTCTGAACAACAACACCTCCTATAGCAATTCAATTATAGCACCGCCTAACATTATTTTGTTTGCAGGCATCGAGTTTGCTGTTTACTCCTCTTCTGTAACCTTTATCGAGAGAATTTACAATCTTGCTCTGTTGAGGCTCGTAGGAGGTGGAGCGTTTTCCAATTATCAAGAGTCCGCTCCATGGGCTTTCGCCTTTTTGCGGTCAATGTTTCAACCAGTATTGTGCACCATATAAATTTGTGCTTCAGAATCTCAGTCAGGAAATTGGCTTTGATGTGATCGCTTGAGGTTGCGCACTACGGGGCGTATCTAACACGTATAGAAGATGGCGCCTCTTAAGGATAACTGTGAGTTATCCTTAACAATAGAAGGCCATATTTCTCGAAGGTAGCGTTTGGCTTACAGCGACAGCATTAGCTGGTTCTTGCTTACCTACTCACCTATGCCACCACTTCTTTTTCTATGGCCTTCTGCACGAGTTGATTTAAGGATATCCCTTTCATAGCCGCCCTCACAGCTGCCCTCCTGTGAATTTCTGGGGATATTCGGACATTGAAACTGCCCCTGAATGGTTTCTTAGGTGCTCTCTTCATGGTCTTACAATGTGCGAGATAATCGTCTACAGCTTCATGGAAAACTTTTTTTAACTCGTTCACTGTTTGTCCTTCATAGGTAACGAGGGCATCTATCCCTTCAAGCTTGCCGTGAAACACTTCATCTTCCTCACTGTATCGCACAGAGCCTACATATCCATTATAGGTCATTATGTCTTTCATCTTATTTTAAACCCTCCTTTTCTCTTAATCTCTGTTCAACAAGGTCCAGCAGATATCTTTTCATGACTGGCGACGGATGCGGTCTATGCAGCTTGATTTCATCGTCGGTTTGATCATTGTAAAAACTAACCCTGGACCCAGCCGTCTTCCCGGCCTTCTCCTCCTCATATCCGAACGACGAAAGCAACTGTCTTAACTCATCAAAAGTAAAATCCTTGGGTTTCGATAGAAATCTTTTTACGAGTTTATCTGCTCTACTCATTATTAATTTTATCAATTGTAGTTCAATTTTGCAACTAAATATAGTTGCACCCAAAAGACGGTAACCTCATCGCTGACTCTGGGGGCTAAGGAAGACAAGAAGACGCTCAACTGGAACATTGCTCAATCATGCTTCCCCTCATTTTGGTTGACTGACCAACAAGAACTTGCTTCACGTGCTTTTAGCTTTTCAGCGTCAATGTTTGTAACCGCTATTGATCAAATAATTTTATGTTCCAAAATCTCAACCGGGGATAAGTCTTTGGCAGTATCGTCAGGGCGTATCTTACCGGAATGAGAACTGAAGATCAATGAATATTCCTGTGAGAAATATTATGTTGAGGTTTTCTCCATACAACCCCTTTTGATTGCATCCGCGACCTTAACCGCCCTTACAGTTTCCTTTACATCATGCACCCTTACAATATCGGCCCCGTTAAGGACGGCAGCGGTAACAGCGGCAAGTGTGCCTTCAAGTCTTTCAGATGCAGGCAGGTCGCCGAGGACCTTCCCTATAAAGGCCTTCCTGGATACACCGACTACTATGGGTTTTCCGAGACCGGCAAATTCGGCAAGATGTTTTAATATGAAAAGATTATGGTCGAAGGTCTTGCCAAATCCTATGCCCGGGTCTATCAGTATCCGGTCATCGGATATTCCAGCCTGAACAGCAATCCTGACTCCCTCACGCAGGTAGTCCATAATCTCCGGTATCAGGGCTTCATAAACCGGTGATTTTTGCATATCCCCAGGCCTGCCCTTTATGTGCATGATAATAACTGGAGAGCCGTATCTGGCAGCAATACATGCCATGCCAGGGTCAAAACGCAGACCGCTTATATCGTTTATCATGGAAGCTCCGGCTTCAAGGGCCTGCCTGGCTGTTTCAGCCTTACAGGCGTCAATGGAGACTGGAACCCCTATGTGTTTTGAGATCTCACTGATTACTGGAACAGTCCGCCTTATCTCCTCTTCAAGCGTAACAGGCTCTGCACCCGGTCTTGTTGATTCTCCGCCGATATCGATCATGTCAGCACCGTCACGCACAAGTTCATAAGCGTGTCTGACAGCCCTCTCCTTATCAAAAAACAAACCGCCGTCTGAAAAAGAATCGGGGGTGGCATTGACCACCCCCATTATCAGGGTCCTCTTATTAAATTGAGGAAAAAGCTCTTTAAGGGAGGGCATTACACTGCTTCCGCCTTTGCCTTTTCAATTATCGCATCTATAGCGCTGCCGTCCATGGTTTCCTGCTCCAAAAGGGCCTTTGCCAGGAGATCAAGACTTTCGTAGTTATCTTTAAGCAGCTTTTTTGCGTCAATATATGCCTCTGTGACTATCCGCCTGACCTCGTCGTCTATGCCTTCAGCGGTTTTTTCACTGTAGTCTTTGTGTCTCGCTATCTCTCTTCCGAGGAATATCTGTTCGTCTTTTTTACCGAATGTCAGCGGACCGAGTTTTTCGCTCATCCCCCATTCAGTGACCATCTTTCTTGCCAGATCCGTGGCCCTCTCCAGATCATTGCCCGCGCCCGTGGTCATATGGTGAAGTGCCAGTTCTTCGGCCGCCCTGCCGCCCAGGAATACCTTGAGGGCCTTTTCGAGATAGTCCCTGGAATAGGTATACTTGTCGTCAATGGGAAGCTGCTGGGTCACGCCGAGCGCCCTTCCCCTCGGTATTATGCTTACTTTGTGTATGGGATCAGTGCCGGGTGTGAGCTTGGCTACCAGGGCGTGACCGGCCTCATGATAGGCAGTGTTCTTTTTCTCTTCATCGCTCAGCACCATGCTTCTTCTTTCAACCCCCATCAGCACCTTGTCCTTGGCAAATTCAAAGTCCGTCATGTCAACGCTTTCCTTTGACTTCCTGGCTGCCAAAAGGGCGGCCTCATTGACCAGGTTGGACAGGTCGGCCCCGGAGAAACCGGGCGTTCCCCTTGCTATCCTTTCAAGATCCACTGCCTCGGCAATTGGTATGTTCTTCGTATGCACCTTTAGTATCTCAAGCCGTCCCTTGACGTCCGGCAGTGACACGACTATCTGACGGTCGAATCTTCCGGGTCTTAGAAGGGCCGGATCAAGCACATCCGGCCTGTTGGTCGCTGCAATGATAATTATTCCTTCATTGCCTTCAAAGCCGTCCATTTCCACAAGCAACTGGTTAAGAGTCTGTTCACGCTCATCATGCCCACCCCCAAGTCCCGCGCCCCTGTGCCTTCCAACAGCATCTATCTCATCTATAAAGATTATGCAGGGTGCGCTCTTCTTGGACTGCTCAAAAAGATCCCTAACCCTGGATGCGCCTACTCCTACAAACATTTCAACAAAATCCGAACCCGATATCGAAGAGAAGGGGACGGCAGCTTCACCTGCTATGGCCTTGGCAAGAAGGGTCTTTCCCGTGCCCGGTGAGCCGACCAGAAGAACGCCCTTGGGTATCTTGCCGCCCAGCTTGGAAAACTTCTGCGGGTCTTTGAGAAAATCAATTATTTCGTGGACTTCTTCCTTGGCCTCTTCTATGCCCGCAACATCCGCAAAGGTTATCTTTACAGACTTTTCAGACACCAGCTTGGCCTTGGCCTTGCCGAAAGACATGGCCTTGTTGCCGCCCATCTGCATCTGCTTCATGAAAAACACCCAGACCAGGACAAGAAAGATAATCGGTCCCCAGGAGAAAAAGAAGTTTATATACCAGGGGTTCTGGTCCGGCGGCTTTGCCGTTATCTTTACGTTTTTTGCCTTCAGTTCATCCACCAGATTGGGATATTCAACAGCATAGGTCCTGAACTTTGTTCCGTCCTTCAGCTTGCCGGTAATATTGTATTCCTTGATCGTGACGTCTTCCACATCTCCGGCCGCAACTTTTTCTATGAATTCCGAAAATATGATCTCCTTTTCCATTTTAGGCGGGACATTAAACAGATTAAAGAGGAGGATCATAGCCATGCCTATGAGCAGCCACACAAAAAGACCTTTATACATATCTTTTCCCTTTTCCATGATGTTTTTGGATTATTATCAGTTCCGCGGGCTATGCACGCTGAATACCTGTTTGATATTTTAACATATTTGATTCAAGTATCTCCCTCTGTATTTCCACCAGTTGAGAAATGCCCTTCTGCGCCAGGACAAGCTGGGCATCCAGCATCTCCCTTGAAAAGGGAGCGGCCTCCGCCGTGCCCTGAATCTCCACAATACCGCCTGAGCCGGTCATCACCACGTTCATATCCACATCCGCCCCGGAATCCTCCGCATAACAGAGGTCAAGGCGGGGATCTCCCGATACCATCCCGACACTGACGGCTGCAAGGCAGTCTTTTATAGGGGACTTTTCAATGGCGCCTGCCTTCATGGCCTTATGCACCGCATCGCTCAAGGCTATAAAGGCCCCGGTAATGGAGGCGGTCCTTGTGCCTCCGTCCGCCTGAATAACGTCGCAGTCCAGCCAGATGGTCCTTTCCCCCAGCATACGCAGGTCAATAACCGCCCTGAGGGACCTTCCGATAAGCCTCTGTATCTCATGGGTCCTGCCGCCCACCCTGCCTGAGGACGATTCCCTCATGGTCCTGGTGTGTGTGGCCCTGGGAAGCATACCGTATTCGGCAGTCACCCAACCTCTTTTCTGGTCTTTCATAAACATTGGCACCTTCTCCTCAATGGAAGCGGTGCAGATAATCCGGGTATTTCCGATTTCGATAAGCACCGAGCCATCGGCATTTCCGATAAAATCCCTGGAAACCTTGACAACCCTCATTTCATCGTTCATCCTGCCATCCGGCCTCATTAACCCCTCCGCTTTAAAATAACTTTTATTTTCTTATCGCCCATCGCTGTTATTCCCCCTTAGAAAAGGGGGTAAGTGGGTTGTAAAACATCGTTACCAATAAACTTACAACTCCACTTTATGTATGTCCACTATCTTTTTTCTCAGAAACCTCTCCCCTACGATTGTGAACTTGCCAGGAGAGTCGGTAACAAAAAACCTTGCATAGGGCTCTCCCTCCCCCTGCATGGACAAGTCCCTTTGCACAAGCTCTTCCTTTACAACCAGCGCAGTCTCCACAGCCGAGTCAATCAGCGTCACCCCTTTCATTACTTCCCCGATAACGTCCTTCAACAGCGGATAGTGGGTACAGCCCAATACCAGCGTATCGGTCCACTTTCCCATGATGGCCGAAAGATACCTTTCAACCACGAGCCTCGCTATTTCTCCCTCAGTCCATCCCTCTTCAACCAAAGGAACAAACAGGGGACACGGTAGACCGTAAACCTCGATATCTTCATCCATGGCGTGTATAGCGCCTGGATAGGCATTGCTGTTTATCGTCGCCTCGGTCCCGATTATACCGATCCTGCGGTTTCTTGTCGCACGCACGGCCGCCCTCGCACCTGGCTCTATAACTCCTACCACCGTGACCGGGACCCTTTTTGCAATCTCCGGGAGACTTATGGCTGACACGGTATTACAGGCCACCACAAGGAGCTTGATATCCTGTTTCATAAGAAATTCCGCACATTCAAATGAATAACGCGTCACAGTCTCCGAAGATCTGATTCCATAAGGCACCCTTGCGGTATCTCCGAGATATATAATATTTTCACGAGGCAATATCCTGCTTACCTCCCGAAGGACGGTCAGACCTCCAATGCCGGAGTCAAAAATACCGATCGGACGGTTTTGTTTTACATCAGGGCGACTCAAGGCTGTAGGCCCGGGGTCTGGACAGGCGGTGACGGTCGTTGGGACGAAAGTAAACTTCCAAGCGGGTTAAGGATCATGAAATGGCCTCCGAGAGTTTCCACCTCACGGCCCTCCAAAAGCAGCTTCACATCGGTAATGCCCGGTATTGCCGAGGTCAGTGTCTTATAAAGTGAGTTCAGTAAATTATACTCCTGCCGTGCGTCCCCTGAAAAACCCTTCCTGAAATCATCGGACAGATCAACATATAAAATATTGTCCCTGTCCCTGTATACTGCCATCAGTCTGGTGTCCCTGAGTGCAGTCGGCAGACGCCTGAGGTACTCGGCCATAAGCTCTTCGGCAAGTCTGACGGCAAGGACGTTGAACGCTATACGGACCTGGTCCTGCAAAAGACCGTCGCCGCCTGCCGTAGTGCCTTCAGAAGGGTAATATATTGTTGCCGTGATATTGTCGTTTAGTACTGGAACACTCAAACCAGAGGCCTCCGAAACATTATCACGCACACTTACCAGACCCGGTGGAGTGCTCACGGAGTACATGAAAGTCCGTGTAATAAACCATCCTCCCGCTAATACGGCCAGGATTAGCAGACTTGCATATAGTACAAACTGTTTAGTTTGCATTAGTATCCTTTCCGGTGCTTACGGATTTGTCCTCAGTCGCCGTGTAAGTAAGGACTTCAAGGAGCGTACTTAGCAGCTTTCTTCTCATATCCCTGTCGTATTTAAACTTCTCCGGCGAAGGCATCTCCAAAAGCAGGGATACGCCATCCAAGCCGGTCAAAAGGGGTAGCGGAAGTTGAAGATTGGCGGCTTCCAGATGGAACTGCTCTGCCAGTTTCAGGGCCAGCCTGGCCGCAAGGGCCGATTCCTTTGCAGTATATACAACAAATCCATTGCCGGATGAGATGTGCAGGCTTAGAAATACGGCGGGCTTTATTTTCTTTGCGATAATTATCCTGCGGCTTAAGGGCAGTGCCTGATCACTCTTCCTGGTCAGATAGACCTTGACACCCGTTTTGCCCGGCATGGCTGCAAGCTCTTTAGAAAGTGAAAGGACCAGGTCCTTTTCAGACACCTTGTCTGAGCGTATCCCGCTATCATATCCTCCATGCCCGGCGTCTATGACAAGAGATCCGGACGCGGCGCCGAACTCCTCAATCGGCATGACAGTATTTGCTATTGCCTCGGGCTGCCGGATCGGGTTTTCAATAAAAAAGGCGTCAATAACCAGCTTGGGAGGTTTGCCAAACTCATTGACGTTTATGTCATCAAGGTTATCGACTGTAATTACAACAGAATTTTCATTGACATTGATACGAGGTCCTGAAGGCGTAACCACCGACTTTCCCGGAACAAACCGCTCTTTTGTCACTGCAGAACTGAAAGAGACTGAAGAAGGAAAAGATATTTTTATGTCTGAACTGCCGACAACAACCACAGAGGATGTGACAATATACCCTGCCGGACCCTCCAGTACAAACCTTATGTAATTTTTGTGCTTGCCTATCCTGATGGAAACACCATTGCCGGCACCGGAGGCGCTACCGTTATCGGTGGCGGCAGTTAAGGTATAAGCAGTCTGAAAGATGAAACAGACTGAAAATACAAGCAGTGCAAATGCGCCTTTCATGGAAAATTCCCTGCGCCAGGGGTTATGAATACCGAAAATATTAATCCTCAAATTCATCCTGAAAGAATACAGGATGCCGCAGACAAGATTCAAGTCTGCACATTGCCCTAAAAGACCTGTCTAAACTATAATCTCATATGTTTACCGTGCTTGAGATCACACTTCTGGCCTTTGTGCTCAATATCCCATTTGGGTATTTCAGAAAAAAGGCCGGGAAGTTTTCCGTTAAATGGTGGCTTTACATCCATATACCCGTACCCCTTGTCATTGCCGTCCGTATTGCCTTGCAGGCGGATTACATTTATATACCTGTTTTTATCCTCGCCGCAGTTGCCGGGCAGTTCCTTGGCGGCAAGCTTTCCTTTAACCGATGAAGGCGGCCTTTCTCAACAACCCCGGTGAAATAGACATCAGGGAAGTGCCTGTTCCTGAACCTTCCGCAGGCGAAGTCCTGATCAGGATCCGGGCGGCGCTTACCTGCGGCACGGACCTGAAGGCGTTTATGAGGGGACATCCCATGATACCCATGCCCGGACCCTTCGGCCATGAATTTTCAGGCGTAATCGAGCAGACCGGCGAGGGTGTTACGGACTTCAAGATCGGGGATGAGGTGATGGCTGTTCACAGCGCCCCTTGCCTGAAATGCTCTTACTGCGGGAAAGGACTTTATAACCTGTGCGAAAACATAATGGATAAAAAGGTCCTCGGGGCCTTTGCGGAATATTTGCTGTTGCCTGCGCATATTGTGAAACAGAACATGTTTCATAAACCCGGAAGCCTCAGCTTTGAAGAGGCCGCTTTTTTGGAGCCGCTGTCGTGCGTCGTACACGGCATGGCAGGCCTGGATATCAGGAAGGGGGACAATGTACTGGTCATAGGGACCGGTCCCATAGGACTGCTTCATATGCTCCTTATAAGACAAAAAGGCGCCAATGCGATAATCACGGCAAGAAAGAGTGATCGCCTTGACTTTGCAAAGGCCCTGGGAGCATCTGAGGCTGTTCAGATTGACAAGCTTGAGCAGGGTTCAACCGGGGACACGGGCTTTGACTTTGTGTTTGAATGTACGGGACAGGTTGAGGTGTGGGAGAGTGCCGTGGGTTATGCCCGAAGGGGTGGCACAGTGGTCCTCTTTGGAGGGGCAAAGACAGGAACATCGGTTTCTTACGATACATACCGTCTGCACTATGACGAGATAACGCTTAAAGGTGTCTTTCACTTTACGCCTAAGGATGTAAAAACCGCATATGACCTTTTATGCGAGCCCCTCAATGTTTCGGAGCTTATCACCGGGAAGTACAGACTTCAGGAAATCAAAACAGTTTTTAAGCGACTGGCGAAAGGTGACGGGATTAAGTACGCGCTGGTCCCGTAAGACTAAATTTACCACGAAGCGCACAGCCAACAGTAGGCGCCTGAAGCGAGATATCATTAATCTTATTCTGATTCACTGATCGGATCATTTTGTTCTTATGCGCTATCAATACTGGTCTGTGTTTCCCGCAGTTTTTCCCTTGACAATTATTTCTGTTCCTGCTAATGTTATAGGCAAATTACCGGGATTAAACAAATTCAACAAAAGAAAGGGGGGATAAGTAATGACAAAGGCGGAACTTATTGACAAGATTGCTTCCGGCGCCGGAATATCAAAGGCGGATGCCTCAAAGGCCCTGGATGCAACAATTGACTCCGTGAGGGTAGCTCTCAAGAAGGGACAGAAGGTCACTCTTGTAGGCTTTGGGACCTTCTCGGTTTCAAAGAGAAAGGCCAGAAAAGGCCGCAATCCGAGGACCGGAGCAGAGATTAAGATACCGGCCACAAAGTCGCCAAAATTCACAGCCGGAAAAACTCTTAAAGATGCTGTTAAATAATTGAACTAATCAATCTAATTTCCGAAAGGGGCGGCATTCATTGCCGCCCCTTTCGCGTTTCAGGCTAATAAAGCAACGCCGCGGTTTATTTCTTTGACAGTGGATACTGCTCAGGCTTCGTCGCCTTGTTGAGTGATGAGATAGGCCCCTTTGACTTCTCTGATAAGCCCCTTAAACACGAGTACCTTTATTGACTTGGATATGGCCTCCCTGGATGCCCCAGTCAGGGCCGCCACCTCCTTGTGGGGCAGTTTGCTTATCTTCACGCAACCGGTCTCCGGGTCCCTGACTCCCGATTCCACCGCTATCTGGCGTATTACCTTCATCACCCTCTGGCTGACGTCAAGAAAGGTTATTGAACCCAGCATTTCGTCCGTCATCCTCATACGCTGGACAAGGGCTGAAAGCAATTCGATCGCAATCATCGGATCTTCTTTCACAGCAGCCAAAAACTCGTCCCTCTTGAGCCTGCCGAGGGTAGAGTCTTCCATAGCAACCACAGTCGCCGAACGGGGCTTCCCGTCCAGAAGGCTCATTTCACCGAAAAAATCTCCAGAATGAAAAGTGGCCAGTATGAGTTCCTGTCCCTCGGTGTTTACCAGGACGGCCCTCACAGATCCCTTAAGCACTATATAGAGATCGGTGTAATTGTCGGACTGGTGAAAAATGGTCTTGCCCTTTGTCGCATCAAGGACTGCGAAATCCTCCAGCATCCTGTTCAATCGCCTGTCGGACAGGCTCTTAAACAGGGCGATTTCCTTGAGAAACCTCCGAAGCAGTATCCTGTCATCATCACTATGCATAAAATATCCTCCGGAAATAAAAGCTTAGAGGACCTTGCCTCTAACCTTAAAAACAAAGTCATAATTCTGTATGTCTTCCCATTTGTATCCCTTAAGTGTTGAACGCGTATCGTCCACCTCTCCATACGGGTTTCCGGGAATATAAAACCAGTTCATGACAGCCTCTCCCGAACGTCTGAGGACAATCCAGTATCTGCCTTTGGCGATAGAGGAAGGCGCGCCTTCAGGGAAGACGAAATCAACCCAGTAATATCCGGGCATCCTCCTGATCTTCTCAAGAGGTATGGGCATCGAGCGTATACCGGCCAAAATGTTGGGCCTTCCATTGTCGTCGGCCGTGAGGTCAAGATACACCGACCCGTCGCCCCCGAATTTGTGCATGGCCAGTGATATGCCCATAACCTCTATGGCTGAGTCCACTTCAAAGGCCTGTGCATAAATATACCTGGATGTAACGTATTCGGCGGTCTCCTTGTCCAGTATCCTCACGCCCTTGTTACCCTCTATCCTGTACATATCCACCAGATTGGGAAATTCCATATTGCCGAATTCCACTGTCTTTCCCTTGGGCAATTGCGGCTTAGGCTTAACCGGAACAGGCAGAGTCGTCGACTGAGGAGCATCCAGGGCCTCCTGAGGCGGTTGCGGCAGCACAATGGGCTTGGAGAGCAAAGCATCAGGCGCAGACTGCTGAACAACCTCAGGCAAGGCCTCAGGCTGCGGTTTGTTAGTCTCAGGAGCAGACTTCGCCAGAAGGATATTACTGAGCATATAATTTTTGGGCGCTTTCAGGGATGACTTGAGGTTAAGAGCAACTTTATCTTCGAGAAACTTTGCGTCAATGCTTTCCGAGTATTCAGGGAGATATGGAGATCCGCTCCATGAATCGTTGATGTCTGTTGAGTCCAGTCCATGACTCTGCTTTATATGCCGGGTGGATGTGAATTGCTTTGACTGCTGAGGATCGTAGGACAGCCAACCCAAATCTGGAAAATATATCTCCATCCAGGCATGCCCTCCCTGTCCCATGCTTTCCACCAGATAGTTGTTGTGTCCCACGGGTATCTTCCAGGGTTCCTTGAGGCTGATCCCACCCACAATCCTGGCCGGAATACCGGCCGCCCTGAGAAGTGACATCGACACGTGGGCAAAGTTCTGGCAGTTCCCGGAACCGGTCTTGAGTGTGTACAGGGCATCAAAATCCGGCGGATTGTAGTTATACTTGACATTGTCCCCGACATAAGTAAGGATGGCGGATACGGCCTCATATTCCGTCTTGGCGGAAGAGGTGAGTTTTTTCGATAAGGCTGCTATCTCCGGGTTGTCGCTCTGCACCATACCCGTTGCCTTTAGATAATAACCCTCTTCAGGCCCGACCGGCCGGAGTGGAAAAGGTACGGCGCTTTCCATGGCCGAAATCCCGGACCTGACATGGGCCTGGAATTCTATTGTCACACGGGCATCGGAGTTGAGTCCATTCCAGGTTACGGTCCTGAAACGATTTCCAAACTTGTCATTGTCATCCCGGACTGTAGTGGGTTCGGGATAGAACTTTGTCTGCAGGCCTTCAATCTCCTGGTTTACGGCCCTGTTGGAAAATTGGGTGGGCAGCGCAAATCTGAAGAAGAGCTTGTTCATCGGCCCTGCAACGGAAAAGGACATTTGCTGCTTAACAGCAATCCTGCCGTCCAGCATCCCTTCAAGCATAAGGGTTTTTGCAAATACGGGCAAAGAACACAACAGCATGACCGCTGTTAAAAGGAGAGTTTTGGGTGACTTAAAGCGCCTTCTGGAGGCGCTAAAGAGGGGAATGTTTATATCTCCCATTTATCTGCTCCACGGCATTTGCCGGCCCGAAGGACCTTTTTCATTTCCCCATCCTCTCAAGCAGGAACTTCACCTGCCTGTCCTCGGGGCTTAGCCTCAGCACCTCCTCGAAGGCCTTTTTAGCCTCAGCCTCATTGCCTTTCTGGTAGTACATGAACCCGACCGCCTTCTGAAGAGTGGTGTCGTTGGGGAACTTCTTTACCCCGTCTTCAAGGTATTTCATGGATTTTTCGTCATCCTTCATCTCCTGGTAACAGATGGCAAGGTAATAATAAGACTCGGCCGTGGGAGAGGCCTGAACAGCACTTTCAAACAGGGAGGAGGCCTTCCCATAATTCCTCTGTCTGAAATAACTACCGGCCTCTATCATAAACCCGGTGGCCTTTTCCTTCCTCTCCTCGGCGGTCAAAAGCGCAAAGAGGTCAGCCACTGCGTCTACTATTTTACCGTCAGGAAAGCGCATGTTGTATACCTTGGCAAATACCGCATTCTTTGTTCCGGTCTCCTCTATCTTTATACTTCCGAAATAATTTGCCCCTATCTTGACAGGGGCCTCGGACCATAAATTCTCGCTGTTGTCGATTATGTTGTTGTCGGCAAGGACACCGGAAAAGCCCTTCATCACTATGCCCTTTTCGTTTTGAAAGATATTGCAGGCCGTAATCCCGGCATCCGTTTTACGCAGTTCCAGCCCGGTCTTGTTGGATGAAAGCGTACAGTTCTTCACGGAAGTCGCCGGCGTCCCGGTAATGATCAGACCAGTACCACATTCTGTAATAATCCCGTTTTCAAGGGTCCCTTCGCTATTTTCAAGACTTAGCGCAGTAGCGGCGCCCTTTATTTTAAAACCGTTCAGGGCAATGCTGCCTCCCTGCACCAACACTCCATGCCACCGGCCCTCACCTGAGGGAACGAACTCCACCGGTGCATCCTTGGCCATTGCTGTGAGCCTCCCGTTTATGTGCATGGATGAATTGTCACCAAACATAATCCTCGTCTCCGGTCCGAGTGAAAGGGAAATCCCTTTGGGTACCGTCACGGAATCCCTGACTATATAAACGCCGGACAGGATCATGTCCTTCCTTATATCACCGGACAGCACAACAGGCTCCTTAGACAAGAGAGACGCCTTTGCCGGGTCTACTGTATCGGATTCGTTTCCAACCCGGTCGAAGCCGACGACCCTGTAATAATAAAGCGTATCAGGTTTAGCTGCCTTGTCGTCGAATTCATTGAACTCTATCTTCGTCAGCTCGCTAAAGCCGCTCAGGGGCTGCTCGCTCCTCAATATCTTATATCCGGCCAGATCGGGTATGTTCTTCAGGCCTTCCCATCTAATCTCTATACGGTCCTGAAACCCCCTGGCCCTGAGCCCGTTTACAGGCGGGGGAGGCGTAGTGTCAATTGTCACGAAACCACTGACATCTATCCACTCACTCGCATAACCGCCGGGCCTCGTGAGCGATGCAACAACAGGCATGTCCACACTATTGTCCCCGGGCAACACCAGGTATTCTCCCATGTATATGCCGGGCTTCGTCTCTTTCATCAGTATGCCCTTTTTGAAGTTGCCGATATCAAAGGTCGCAACAAGGCCTGGGTCCCCTTCAAGGCCAACCCTTATTATTTTCCCTTTTCCAAAAGGGCCCTCCTTGACATTGGTCAGCACTTCCCTGATTACAGGTCTTTCACGGCCTGCCATGACCTTTGGAGAGGGTATTCTCTCGTTGAATTTATAACAAAGCTCGTTTACCATCCTCACCTGTTGAATCTCCCTGATATTCATGGCAGTTGAGATCGCAGTCATGATCAGGCCTATTGGTGTCAGAGGGACACCGCCCTCGTGGTAACGCACAGCGTCCTTTACCCTGAAGAGTTCCTTGCCGGTCTTCGTGTTCACCATCCAGATTTCCACTTCAACCCCGAGCTGAGAATAAAGAGCGGCGTAAATCTTTTGATAGTCAATGATCCTGCCGTACAGGAGTCCGTCGCAGCCGATGGCCTTGCATATCTCATCAGGCTTCAGGTCGAGGGCTATCTTGCCTGTGGAACGTTCCATCTGGACGAGCTTTTCATCAACAAGGGGAAGTTTAATATCCTGATAGGCCTTGGAACTGAGAAAATTGGCCATGGACCGTCTTACCTGTCCTGCTATAAATGGGTCCTTTGTGTCGTTTTGAAAAGGCAATACGGCTATAGTAGCAGGCAGATCCTCATCCGCTATCTTGATAACCGCCTTTTTGTCCTCAGCAGCTAAGACCTGGAAACATAATGAAAATAAAATAATCAAGCATAAAGCCGGGATAAACTTTTTCATGGCTTCTCCTTGAATTATAAAGGCCAGCGGCCTTTATAATTTCTACTTTTTGTCAGTTTGTGTCTCAGTCTGAACCCAGGTCTCTATATATTTTCCATCGTCGTCCCTCTTGTTCAGGTAACGCTTAACATTGCCCGTCTTGGTGTCCAGGAGGAAAATGCCGTTGGAGATAGCCCCCTCCAGGCTCTTGAGATCAAAAGTCTTATAGCTTCCCTGAAAAAGCTGATATCTTCCTATTTCAGAAAATGCTTTTTCACCAGCCTGAGGATTCACCCCCTGCTCCATAGCCCAAGCCGAAACTGTACCCAACAAGACCAGGGAAAATAATACCGCTGATAAAACCCCTCTAATCTTCATCACATTCCTCCTAAACCGTTTTGTCTCTTACTTCTCACCTATTGTAACCTCTACGGCATTCGATTTCTCGCTCTCAAGACCAGCATCATCCTCGGCTGTTACAAAAAACTCCAACTTGCCCTTTTGCTCCTGAATAACCCAGGAATTACCCTGTATCGAGATAATCTTAGAGGCTCCCATAAAACTGCTTTTCAGGACATTATACTGCCTGATGTCCTTTTCAGGGTTATTGTTCCAGGACAACACCTTCTTGCCGTCTTTGTCCTCAAGCTTCAAACCCGTGGGTTTGACAGGCAAGGCCTTGGTCACCGCAACGACCGGTTCGGACAGCATGCTCTGCAGCTTGTCCTTGTCAATAGCCCTAACAGCATATGTGTATTCAGTGCCATCCTTAAGTCCGTCATCCGTGTATGAAGTCCCTTCCCTGACAGTCTTAATCCTGTCCCAATCCTTATCACCAGGCACCTTCCTGTAAACCTCATATTCCCTGATGTCGGACTCAGTATTGGCCGCCCATGAGATCGTTGTCTTTTTTACAGCGCCCGAAGTGGTCTTGACACCAGCAGGAGTCCTGGGCACAGCCTTTGTCACGGCCGAAACAGGCAGAGACTGTAAGCTCTCTGCTCCTGCCGAATTGAAGGCACTCACACGGTAGAAATAAGTAGTGTCATCCTTTAGAGGCTGGTCCTCGTCAATAAAAGAGTTTCTGTCATCGTCTGTTTTGCCTATATTTTTGTAGTCGCCGTTTTCCACAGATGCCCTGTAAATCCTGTATCCCTTAATCTCATCATCCGGGTTCATAACCCGCTCCCATGAGATAGGCACCCTGCGCGGTTCCCTGCTTTTCACAGACAGGCCGCCCGGTGACGGTGGGACTCCCCTTGTCACAACCTTTACCGGTTCAGACATATCCGTCTCAGCGCTGTCCTTATTGTAAGCAGTTATCCTGTACCAATAAGTCTTATTGTCCTGAAGGTCCTTATCTGTGAACGAAGTTGCAAGTCTGTCCTTGACCTCTCCGATCCTGCCGTACGTACCCGCCTTTTCAGAAGACCTATATATGCGATAGCCTTCGACCGCTTCCTGAATATGAACGGTCCAGGCCAGGGGTACACGCCTTATCTTTCCGTCAACCGCCTTCAGTCCCTCGGGACCGGACAGGGTCAGCGCATCGAGACTTGGAGATAACTCGCTTTCAGTCCTGCCGGAGTTGAAGGCGCTCACCGAGTACGCATATGTAGTGCCATCCTTCAAGCCAGCATCTTTATACTCGGTTCTGTCAGCAGGCAAAGAAGCAGCTTCCATAAACTCCTTATCTCCTGCCATTCGCCTGTAAATACGGTATCCTGCTTCTTCCGTGTCAGGGGTCTTGCTCCCGGGCCTCGGCCTCCACACGATGTGAACAGATTTTATGTCACCCTTTGCAGTGAGGAGGATCGGCGGGTTAGGGGCGATTGAAGTTTTGCCTGATACCGGGGCAGAATGCGTGCTCTCGGAGCCAGATTTACTGATAGCGCTCACCTTATAAAAGAAGGCCTCGTTCAGTTTGAGGTTGTCGTCCTTGTAAACGTTCTCCGAGTTAGTGGCAATCTGTGTATAAGGCCCGTATTCGGAAACTGACCGGAACAACTTAAAACCAATCACCCTGGACATTGCCGGATGGCTCCAGCTTATCCTTATACTACTTGGAGTTCCTACTGCTCGAACATTTGCCGGTGGGGCAATGGCGGTCTCCGGGGCGGCTCCCCCTTGATTTCCAGCCAAAGAACAATCGCCTGCCTTTCTGACAATATAGGCAGCCGTTTCACCAAGTTTGCCCGATAGCTCCAGCTCGGAAAATCTTATAGTCTCAGACAGGCATACCTTCCTGTCTCTGGAATTTAAAAGCTCCATCTCAAAAGACATGGAACTCCCAACCCTCGTGACGTTACCAATGAGTATGAAATCAACGCCATTCTTTGTTCCTATTCTGAAGATCTCTTCACGCGTGAGTTCCTCTATCCTGACACCCTCAAGTTCCAGGAGTTGCTCAGTCTTCTTTCTCTCGAAAATCTCAAAATAACCTCTTCTGTCAATATTAGCTACAAGCAGTGATGAAAGACTCTCAATATGGGTCAATGCATCCATGTTTTTGGCAATAAAAGGCAACACAGCGAGCTTCTGCCTGTTTAAATCGGACCATGCCTGCGATGCTGCATAGAGCATGGCAATGACCGAAAATAGGGTCAGCAGCAGATGATAAGCCTTCCGGGACATGGGACTGTCCTATAAACCAAGCTGTTTCAGCATCTGCTCCACTTCCTTCCTGGAGTTCTGCGAAACAGGGCTGGATATAACCTTCAACTCCTCAACGTGCATGGCATCAACATATTTTTCAATCGCCTTTTCATAATCCCCTTTCTTACTGGCCAGTTCAGCATCCTTGAAATAATCGACCTGCAGGTTCTGGAAACGTGAAAGAACCTCATAACCCAGTTCTGCCACAGCGGAATCCACGACCTGTCCCATCAACTCGGTGTCAGACACTATTTCAAGGGCTTTATAAGGTATGCCAGCGAACTCCATGCCCTCCTGATAAGTCCCCTCCGCCTCTTTCCGCTTGTCCAGTTTCTTGGTTATCTTAACCTCGCCTTCTTCCACATCTATGACGCGGAACGATACACTGACGCTGGAGGTTTTCTTTTGCATGCCAACCTTGTACTTGAGGGTCTCCCTTATTTCTTCATTAATGGTACGGCTTGGCGCAGACTTCTGTTCTTCATCCGTCGGCCTGGGGTGCTTGGCCAGCCAATCCTGGTACTCCGGATTTGGAACGGACTTGTTGCCCATGACGGCGTTAACCATCTTTTGGCTCTCAGTCTTGTTATTCTCGATATTATAAAGAAGGACGCTTCCACCTATGAAAACATCGACGCCCTTAAGCTTCCCAGCCTTCTTGGCACTCTCTATGTCTGAAAGGCCCGCCTGTCCGAGTTCAATCTCCTTAAGTATGGAACCCAATACGTCCCTTGCCAGTATCTTGACCTCACTGCCGGCATTCTTCGTGAGGTGGGCCAGCAGGCTGTCTGTCATAATCTTACCTGCATCTGGGTTGGTGCTTGGAGGACTGAAGTCCATTATGGCTATCTTCTTGACAACCCTCACCTTTATCTTGTCCTTGGCCGACTGAACCTTTGACAGGAACTCCCTGCGGCCCGGCATAAGCTTTGAGGCCTTGTCATACCATACATAAGCGTTGCCTAATGATCCACTGCCTTCATACTTATCCCCGGCGGCAACCATGGCATTGGCTAATTGCAGTATGAAGTCCTCGCCCTTCTGTTCCCTCCTGGTCTCAGGTCTGAGATTGATCGCGGACATAACATGATTGTATGCAGTATAAAGATGACGCGCTGCAAGGGCATCTTCAGCCTTGGCAATGAAATAGCCCGACGCCTGCTGCCTCAGACCATCAATTTTTTTATTGGCCTCGCCCGATGCTCCGGCATTACGCGCCTTGTCGGTAAACTTCATTACAGTGCTCCAGTCCGCACTCTTTGCCGCTTCCTCGGCCTTTGAAAGATAATAGGCTGCACTGTTTTTTTGTTTAGCCTCCTTGATCATGGAGGTTATCTCAGAGTTATCAGGCTGTATATTGGCGGCAGTCTCAAGCATGGATAGTGCCTTGCCCCAGTCATCGTCAGCCTTTAATTTACCGGCTTCTTTGAGGTAGTAATTTATGGCCGAGCTTTCGGTTATACCCAGTTTTATCGGAAGGTCAAGATAATCGGGATAAAAGGTCTTTATTTCCCTCAGACCCTTAACGGCTGCCAACCAGTCATTGGTTTCGGCAGCCTTGCCAGAGGATATATAAAGCTCCCCGGCCCTCTTGCTTAGCCGGTCCATATCGGACTTTATGCCGGATAATAACCTTCTGACTTCATCACTGTCGGGTCTGTACTTCTGGGCCTTGTCAGCCTCATACTGCGCGCTCTTCAGGCGGTCGATGGTAACCGGTTTGACTTCCAGCAGGGACTTGGCCTTGTCCATGCGCACAGAGGCCATCATATCGCGGGCCTTATCGAGAGTGGCCCTATATTCCTTGTTGTCCGGTTCCTTGGCAACCGCGTCCTCATAAAGGGAAATGGCCTCCTCCAGCCTGTTCTGTCTATCCAACCCCTGACCCTGATTAAAGCTTTCTTGGCCCGGAGTGACGCATGAATACATGGAAAAAACCATTAAAAACATTAGCAGCAGACAGATAACTCTTCTCATAACAACCTCCTTTGTATGTGTATAATCCTGCTATTTTGACTTGAATTTAACCTCTACCACATTGGAGGTAAAGGACAGCACTTCAAAGTGGCCACCACTAAAACTCGTTCCGTTAAGGCCCTCGGCCAAGTCACGGATGTCGCCTCTTATTTCAAGGTCAAGGCTTGCGATTCCATCCCTGTAACTGCGGTCATAAATTTCCTCCACGCTTTCGAACTTGTCTTGAAGGAACTCTTTGAAATTTTTCATATTTCCAAATTTCATACCAGTCAGGGAGAGCTTGACCGTGTGTGCGCTGTTCACCCTCGTTTTCCATTTTGCAAGTATCTCAGGCATAAGTTTACGAGCCATTTCAATAGAGGCCTTCTTGAGCGCCTCAGAGCCCCCGGTGACCGGGTCTACATGTGCAGTTCTATCATTGGTGCTAACGGACGCAATGGGTTCACCACTGTCCGCGTTTAACACCCTTACTGAAATAGTGGCCTGGCATGACCGTATTGTTGTTCCCATAAGAGGAATGCCGGCCTTGGCTACGGCCTGTCCAATCACGACAACCTCGGCCTCGCCCATTTTAGCAAGCTTTAGCGCCAGATCGTTGCTCAGGTTGGGTCCGGCAGGAACCTCCTTCATGCCCGCAAGCACAACCTGCCTGTCCACAAAGATAAAACCCTTGGGCATTAACTCGGACATCAGGGTATTTTCTACGATGCCCATGTCCAATCCACCACCTGGACCCCACCAGAATGAAGGTTTATCGCTTATGACGTTTTGCTCTGCAATGAGAAGCATCAGCCGGGGCTTACCGGCCTTCTTGATGATGAGTCCGATATCGTCCAGGGCCTTCTCCAGTTTAACCATAAATACCGTTGCCTGTATCCTGACCCTGAAGGCGTCACCATCCACACGTTCATTAAGTATGGTGTGTTTCTTTATGTATCCGCTGCTCTTTGAATATACCTTGTCTGAGATGAGTTCAAAATTTTTGACCAAGGTCTCGGACTCTACCATCACCCCTACTGCCTGTTCCACAGCCCTGCGGAAGGCATCGTTAATAGCCTGCTCCCGCGCAGCATCCTTGCGTCCGTCCACTATGGTCGCATACCCCTCCGCCTCTACCTGACTGCCCTTTGGGGAAGCCATTACAGGGGTGATTATAATGAATAATGCAACCAGGACTGTGACTGCGGCTATAATATTTTTAATTAAAACCATTATTCACCTTTTATTTTTATTTTATCATATCTCATGTCAACACCTACCCTACCTTGTCCATACCGCACCGCCGAACCCACCGGTTTTTTTCACTGCCCTGATTTTATTCCCTGAAACGATATCAAGCACCATGCTGCCGCTTCCCCTAATGTGCCCCTTTGGAACATCAGACCACTCCAACCGCATCTCAGAGCCCATGATTTCTCCCCGTGCAACATTGGACCATAATGGGTCCTGGTAAGACCTCTCTCCGTACCACCATATCCTGTTCCCAATCTGACGTATATAGTATGTGCCGCCGTCATCGCAAGACCATAAACCGGTAAGGTCAATGGCCTGCACGGTCGCCGAAGCCCCCAGCAATTCGTCAATCCTTCTCGTCCTCGGTATGTCAACGGCGGCTGAACCTGCAACCTTGCCCTGATACGTGTTTATAAGGTTCAAGGACACCCTTATATATTTGCTGAAGGACATTATTGAACCTGTTACAACCGCTCCGACCTTTGCTTCCTGCCCGAGCTTTTTTATCGAATCAGGGTTATACGGGACCGTTACGGCAAGCCCGCTTCGGGAAAGCACTGAGGCGAACTCTGCGCGTTCCAGCACTTCGAACCCGCGAGCCGTCCTGATCAGGTCCTCAGACAGTTCATCTGCTATATATTTACCCAGCTCTGTCACATTGCCCTTTGGGTCGGTGAAATCTGAAACCGCAAGACGTTTCCTGCTCCCGACCTTGTCCATTGCAGAGGAGACGGCTAAAGACAGGCTTTTTATCTCATTTTCAAAACAATATGAAAAACGGGCATCCAGGGAGAGTAAAAAAAGGACAGCCGTTGCGAATATTATAGTTTTTCGCATTATATACCCCCTCTGAAAAATATGTCCTGCTACAGGCCGGCGCGCAGCAATGCGCGCCGGCCTGTCGGGCATTACATGAATGACAGAAAACTATTTGAGAACAAAAGCGACTTTTGCGCCGGCCAGGAAACCCGACTTCTGGTTTGCTGAAAATACATTGACGGCGTCGTTATCCGAGATCTGAAGGTCTGAAGCCGACACGGATCCGGATGCCTTAACGATAAGAGCATTTTTTACTCCCCTTGTTTCCAGGGCGGCCTTTGCCTTGTCAACGCTGTTTGTATATTCGCCGCAGCCCTGCTCCACAAGCACCTTCTGGCTTATCTTGGACGGGTCATACAGGACTTCGCCCTTAGGAGAGAAAATCCGGTTGATTAACGCAGGCCTGAAGTTCTGTTCCGTTGCATCAATTATAAGACCATCGTACTTCTCATCCAGGCGGACCGGTTTTGTTTTAAATTCCGGCTCCGGCGGAATTGTGACAACCGGGGCGGGCTTTTTCCCCTTGACTTCACCCAGTTGCATCTTTTCGTACATGGTCTGTCCGAACCCCTTGGGGCCGGTCATTCCTATCTTCACAAACACTATGGCAGACCCTTCCTGTTCATTGAATTCCTGGTGAATGACCTGCGCGCCTTTTACAACGCCGGAGACCGCAGCCCTGACAACATCGTACTGAAGCTCCGCATCCTTGACCATGGTATCTCCTACAACAGCAACACCTTCAAGAAACTCGGTCAACTGGCGATAAGCAAGGACCGTAGCGGCCCTGATGGCAGTCAGACGACGCTGGGCGGGCGACTGCGCAGCAGGAGAAGGCAACCCCTCACCGAACACCAGTACATAATCTTTAATAAAAGCCTGTTCCGGTGCGGTCGTAACGGAAAGGTTGTTCTTGTTCAACCATTCATTTGCAGCGGCAAACCGTGCGTCAACCAGCGCCGCGCTTCCTGCCGGGGTCGCCGCTTCTTCTGCAAAGGCGGTCCCCATCAAACCGATAACCAGAAGCAATGCCACAAAAACCTTGCTCTTCATGTCTCCCTCCTTGATGTTTTTCATCAGTATATATTCATCTTCTGCTTCAGCACCCGTATTGCGAGCAATGCCTCAGCGCCGTCAACCGGGGCGCTTATCCTGAACTCGCCTGAAAGTTCACCTTCCATTATGTTTCTTGTCGTCATATTCATGACTGAATTATAAAAGGCTGAAGTCGGCCTCACGTCCGGAAACGGGGAACGCTCCTGACCGAAGAAAGCAGTGGCAAGCTTCTCATCTCCGGTAAGCTTGATGAGCACGTCCTCCAGGATCATGGCCATCTCTCCCCTCGTTACGGCATCTCCGGGCTTAAAGAGATAGGCCTTGGCAGCGTCCTCGTATTTCGGTTCAAGGCCCCTTATCTTCCACTTCATGACCGTCTCAATCTCTTCCTTAAAATGGTGACCGCTTATATCGGCCGGGGAAAACTCCGGCTTCATTTTATCAAGTTGCGACTGCACCGGGATGCGTCCTGCAAAAAGCTTGTCAATCTTCAGTTCGTCAATAAGCAGGGCTGTCAGGTCGCCGCGTGATATCGAGTCCTTGACCGCTATGGCCTTCCCTACATCTCCGACGGTGATACCGGCCAGAGCCCTGACTATCTTGTCAACACGCTTCCAGGCCTTGTCCGCCTTCTCGTGCCACTTGCCCTCTCTCCTTGAGTTAAGGACATCGGAGAACCTGTCCCTGGACTTCTGAAACTCCCTCGCCTCCCAGTAGGCCAGTCCCATGTAATAGTCAAGCGCCTCCGCACCCTGGTAATAAGACAGCTTTCTCTCATCCGCCTTCAGATCCTTTGCGCGCTTGTAAGCATCCTCTACCTTCCCAACCCAGTCCTTGCCGTGCATGACCGCGTCAACACGTATCACGGAAAGATAATGGTCGAACTTGTCTTCGTCCGTCTTGGTATCTTTGCCGCCTTTTTGAACATAATCTATCGCACGCTGCCTGTCCACAGAGGCATAGCCCTGGTCCTTCTGCTGCCTGACCTTGTAAGCCGATACTATGGCAAGCCCACCGCTGGCCGGGAAAAAGCCGCTATCACAGTAAAGCGCCCTTTCAAACTTTTCGCCTGCAGTCTGAAGGTCTGAGGAGACATCAAACTTTCCCCTGAAAAAGGCGTCCTGCACCCTCTCAAGGGCCTCCATGCCCCTGAGATAGTGGTGTTGGGGATTATCCTCGGGTGACGTACAACGGACTACCTCCTGCTTGGTGCAGCCGGTAATAACAAAAACCAGACATACAAGCAGCAATGCCGCAAAAACACACGCCCTTCCTCCCAATAACTTGCTTCCGGGCTTCCCCGTTATAGTTACCATTTGCATAATGCCTCCTTTTGCCGACATGAGCGGTTTGAATTTCTGCTAAAGTCTAACAGTTTAACGGTATCATGTAAAGGTAATTTTACCTGCTCAAAGCCGGGATCAATAACCTATTTTTTGCATTAAGCCCTGTCCCTTCAGGCTTCCACGCTCCACGATCTGCCCAGCCTTCACACGCTTCATTGCGGGGGCATCCCCCGAAATAATGAACCAGCCCTTATCGTCCTGTATCTGATCCGTAGGATCAAGCGTCACAGGCAATTTTACTTTATCGCATGAAGCCGCTCCGGTTAAGGGGTCCTTTATTTCCTGAAAGGTATAGACCGCCAATTGTGAGTCGTTCTTTATCCCCTGCTTTGTGCCGACATTTACCAGCGCAGCGCGGCTCTGGCCATCAGGAGATGTCCGGGTCTGAAGGATATAACCCCGCACGAAAAACCATTTGGAAAGTTCAGGCCTGACATCCATAATGGCTTTTGTAGCAGCCTTTTTTATTCCGCCTATGAGAGCATCATAGTTTGGGTAAGGGGTCTTGCCTATTATGTCCTTGCCGCTTACAGTCTTAGAAAAAAGCACTTGTCCGGTCTCTACGTCAATAACCCTCAATGCTATTTCAGTATTAATGTTCCATCCTTCCTGTGTTGATGCGCCCGCAGCCAGGATGGAGCCAGCCAAGCCCAGGTATTTGGAGGCTGCTTCCTTGGAGTCTTTGAGGTCCACCCAGTTGAGGTTGACGTTGCTGACGGAACCGGTAATGATGTACTTTACCCCTGCCAGCTTACCCAAACCAACAAGCGTATTGTCGTCCACCAGACCTGACGATTGGAACTTCTGCTCATCCATTACTTTTTTCATCTCGCTGCGCGTAAAGACCTGCGATCCGCCCATATTCACAATCTCGTTGATGACGCCGTCCTCAACGCTCTCGCTTAGCTTGGCATTTACTTCTCTCTGTATCACCTGGGAATCAGTCTGAAACTTTGTACGCTCTTTGGTTCCCCATGCAATTCCGGCCACTCCCGGGCCTGCCGCTGCAACGGCGCCGCCGACGGAGGTTTTGTCCTTCGTCCCATGGACGTTGGCCTGCACCATCTTGGCGTAGTCAAACGTAGTATTGTTCGTGAAATTGGTCACAGCCACCTTCGGGATCGCTGAATTATAGGAAAATTTGCAGGAGGCTGGCACCTTGTCTATCTCGGCTGTGTCAACCATAAACGAAGTGGGATCAAACTTGCTGACCTGGACGCAGGACAAAATAAGCAGGACTGCCGAAACAACAACTACAGATATTACACTTCTTGTGGATATTATGCTCATAAATCTTCCTCCAGTATAATCATTTGATTACTTAACGTACTGAATGTTTATTGAATAAGGAGAAAAATTGATAATCCTGAACATTCCCTTTTGTCCTATGCTGTTTGCAAGATAAACCGGATTTTCAGGATAATTTACAACGAATTCGCCTAATCCCTTTTCCTCAACACCCGTCACCCACGCCAGGTTTTGCAGGGCGTCCTTGACCTCGAAATTCGTGCCGAGGTCAGCCACACCGTTCACCTTTACCTTGACCTTCTTGGCAATGCCCTTTATGTGCTGAGACAGCCTTTCAATTATTATCGGCGGCAGTTTTTCAGCTATATCGCCCATCCCCCGGGCTGCAGCGTCCTCGACACTCTTGGCCAGACCCTTACCCTCCATTGCATCGGCGGCAAGAATAATCTGCTTGCCGGAGGGGTCTTTGGTGACAATACGATATGTCAGCCTGACCGTAACGTGAGTAAACGGCATTGATATGCCATAGCCTATATCTTCGCCTTTTTTTGTTGAAATATTGTAGTCAAGTTTGCCGATAATGAGGATGTTTGACAAGAACTTATACATCAGGCTCCTGACCGACAAAAAGTTATTGTTCTTTACCGCGTTTTCTATCTCAGCCGCGTCCGCAGCGCGGGTCGGGGCGATATCCGTGACGGTGAATCCTTGTTCAGTGAGCTTTCCTATAAGCTTCTCCGACAGCACACTCGTTTCGTCGAATTCATCTCCATGCCCGGACCGGGGTTTTCTGGCCGGGATAAAGACCGCCACTGAATTATTAAGCGCCAGGGACGACAAGGCATCGCGTGCCTGGGAGGGCTCAATGCAGGCATTTATTTTAGTCCGGAAAGTGTCACCCCTGTTTTCTTCCTTCAGGGTTTTATATCCCGACACGATTCCCCTGATCTGCTTGCTGACGGCGTCATCCACCAGCGCCATGTTCTGTACGACGGATTGGGCCTTGACCTCAACCCCCATGGTCTGCTCAACAGCCGCCCACTTGGCCCGGGCCGTTGCCTCGGTCCGGGCGGAAGGCAAGTCGTTATTCACAATTACGGCCTCCCCTTCGGAATCCACACACCTTGATTCAGAGCGGGCGTAGCCGGCCGATAAAATTAAAAACAGACAGATTAAAGGGACCAGTTTGCCTGCCGGGCTAAAGTTCATGATGCCTAAAACTCAACCCCGACCTCAAAAAACGGTCCGCTGAAATTCATATCAGCCTTCACATCATTTGAGTCAATCTTTATTCCTTCATAACGGTATCCGCCTGCAATAAATGAATCAATGAGAAGTGGCACTTTTATCACCTTGTACTTGACCCTGCCTATCATGTCATAGAAGTGGCTGGCATTATATGAAATTCCACGAAATTCCCCCTCAACTGAAAACCTTTCAGTCGGGGTAAAGCGCGCCTCAAGGTAAAGCATGGGGACAGGGAGCGTAAAGCTCTTTGATTCGGTATAATTGGTTGACGCCTGATCAATCCTGGCCTCAACATTAATAATCCGCAGGTTAAGCCCGGCATCAACGTGAAAGTTGCCTAAAGTGGCGAGGCCAAGGAAGGGAACACCGTAATAAAGGGCAAAATCATAGTGATCAAGATTAAGTTTTGATTTAAAAGCGCCTGCACCGTAGTGTGTTCCTGCAAAATCAAAACCACCCGGAACACTGCCGTTGCCCTCAAAATTCATCGGGGTTGCCATTAAATATACATTGGGAATAATCAGGGGCATATCTATCTTGGCCCTTCCCGAAAAACGTGTCTCCTTACCAAAGCCCAGCGTTTTGTCCAGGCTCAGGGAGTCGCCTTTGTATCCCAGGTCGCCACCTGCATTATGGTTCCATACTCCCACGGCAACCTCCGCCCCCATCGCGTGAGCGGACAGAGGCAAGGCAACAACTGCTAACAGCAGTACTACACACAACACTTTGAAGTTCTTCATAAGACACCCTCCTGTGGATTCAGTCATAGATATATTCAGCGTCATAATAGCCCACTATGGTATAGATTGTATAACTGTCAATAAACAGTGTCAAGTTGCGATTCACCGTCTTCGTATTATCAGCGCATTATGTGAAGGACGCCTTCCATCTGCGAGATTTTATTGATGAGGTTATTCAGTTGCGTCCTGTTTTTCACCTCCAGTGTAAGTTCGATGAAGGCCCTCCGTTCGTGGGTCGTATTGGCCTTGAGTGAAGAGATATTCAGATTCATGGCTGAGATTAGCGCGCTCAATTCAGCCAGCATACCGGGTTTGTCAATGCACTCCAGGGATATCTTGGCCTGAGAGGTTATGTCCGCCTCATGGCTCCACTCCACGTCTATCAGCCTCCTGTTGTCGCTGGTGAACCGTTCCAGGTTACGGCATTCCTTCCTGTGAATGGCAACACCCTTGCCTTTTGTAACGAACCCTACGATCTTGTCGCCGGGCACCGGATAACAGCACTTGCCGACCGTGTAAAGGACATTATCTATGCCTGTTATGGTTATTATATTGTCTCTGCCCGAAGGCGGCTTTGCGGGCTTCAACTGCGTCTGTTCCTCAGTCTTTTCAGGAAGCAGCCTGTTCAAAAACTGGTGTACTGAAATCTTCCCGTAACCAACCGCAATATAAAGGTCCTCGAGACACTGGAGGCTCAGGGACTTCAATACCTCTCCCAGCTTATCGGACTTGAGCATCGAAAGAGGAGTTCCACTCCTTCTGAACTCCTCTTCAACGAGCTTTGTGCCAAGTTCAATGCTCCTGGCCCTTTCCTCCGTCCTTATCCACTGCTTGATCCTGCCTCTGGCCCTCTGCGTCACCACAAACTTCAGCCAGTCCTTACTTGGGGTGTGAGAAGGAGAAGTGATAATCTCGATAACATCTCCGCTGTTAAGTTTTTGCCTGAGCGGAACAATCCTCCCGTTGACCTTTGCGCCCACACATTTGTGACCAATCTGGGTATGGATGGCGTATGCGAAGTCCACCGGAGTCGAACCCAACGAGAGTTCCTTGATATCTCCCTTGGGTGTGAAAATGTAGACCGTGTCCGGAACAACCTCTCCTTTTACCGCTTCCAGAAACTCCTTGGCGTCTGAGGTGTCCTTAACCAGTTCCCTGAGCCACTCGATAAACCTGACATTCTTGTTATCAATGCCTTCTTTTTCCTTATAACGCCAATGGGCCGCTATACCGTCTTCCGCGATCTCGTTCATGTCCTCGGTACGTATCTGGAATTCCACCCTGTCGCCGCCGGGGCCGATGACGGTCGTGTGAAGGGACTGGTACATGTTGGATTTTGGCAGGCTTATAAAGTCCTTGAACCTGCCGGGCACGAGCCGCCAAAGCGAATGAATGATGCCGAGTATGTCGTAACAGTGGCCGACCGTATCTGTCATTATCCTGATGCCGGTCACATCGTGAATCTGCTCAAAGGGTATCTTCTGCTTGACCATTTTCTGGTATATGCCGTAATAATGCTTGATCCTGCCCTTTACACTTGCGGGGATACCGGCCTCTTTCAGCTTTTCCGAAATGAGGTCCTTTACCTCTTTAATGTAAGTCTGCTGGTCTTCCTTTCTCTTGGCGACTTTATGCTCCAGTTCCTCAAAGAGGTCCGGCATGAGGGTCTTGAAGCCGATGTCCTCGAATTCCAACCTCAGCCAGCCCATACCAAGCCTGTTGGCAAGCGGGGCGTAAATATCCAGGGTCTCCCGGGCTATCCTTTGGCGCTGTTCCTCAGCCAAATGTTCAAGAGTTCGCATGTTGTGCAGCCTGTCGGCGAATTTGATAAGTATGACTCTCACGTCCTTGGACATGGCCAGCAGCATCTTCCTGAAGTTCTCAGCCTGTGCGTCCTCCCTGGTCTTGAACTCCACCCTGCTCAGTTTTGTGAGGGCGTCAACAAGAAATGCAATCTCGCTGCCGAAGATATCCTTTATGTCATCCCCTGAGGTGCCGGTGTCCTCCACCGTATCATGAAGCAGACCCGCTGAAATAGTTGAGGTATCGAGTTTCATATCCGCCAGGATATCGGCCACGGACATCGGGTGATATATATAAGGGGAGCCTTCCTTTCTCCTCTGACTGCAGTGGGCCTCCCTTGAGAAGATATAGGCCTTCTTTATTACATCCACGTCAGCCTTCGGACTATAGGAATGGATTTTTTCAATGAGGCTGTTTATGGTTATCATGACGGCTAATTATAACTCTTTTTCAGTGCTTACTTCCCGATTCGTGCCTGTGTTAAGATAATCCGCAATGGACAAACTGGTGATAAAGGGCAACGGTCCGCTAAAGGGCGAAATAGAGATAAGCGGGGCAAAGAACGCGGCGCTTCCTATCATGACTGCTTCTTTGCTGGCCTCGGGAGAACATACCATTGAGGGAGTCCCCGGGCTCAGAGACGTGAGAACCATGGGCAGGCTGCTTTCAAATATGGGGCTTAAGGTCGCTATTGAAAACAATCTGGCCAGGATAGACAGTTTATCCGTAACCAATTTTGAGGCCCCTTATGAACTGGTCAAGACCATGCGCGCCTCGGTGCTCGTACTCTGTCCTCTGGTTGCCAGGTTCGGCAGGGCCAGGGTCTCCCTGCCAGGCGGGTGCGCTATCGGGGAGAGACCCATAAACCTGCACCTCATGGGTCTGGAAAAAATGGGCGCAAAAATAGAACTTGAGTCGGGTTACGTCATTGCAAAGGCAGACCGCCTGAGGGGAGCGTCCATATATTTTGATACTCCCACGGTCACGGGCACGGAGAACCTGATGATGGCCGCGGCCCTCGCAAAGGGCACGACCATTTTAGAAAACGCAGCCGGCGAGCCTGAGGTAATAGACCTTGCGAACTGTCTTATATCAATGGGGGCCAGGATAACCGGCGCCGGAGAGCGGGTAATTGTCATACAGGGTGTTGATGAACTGAGGCCGGCTGAAAATTACAGGATTATCCCCGACAGGATAGAGGCCGGCACCTTCATGACAATAGCAGGCATAACCGGAGGGGACCTTACACTGATTGGGTGCAGACCGGACCACATGGATGCCCTGATGATGAAATTGAAGGACTGCGGGCTTGTATTTGAACAAACCGGGAAAGGCCTCAGGGTCTCCTCTTCACAAAGACTGATTGCTAAAGACATAAAGACCATGCCTTACCCCGGGTTTCCCACAGACATGCAGGCGCAGTTCATGTCCCTCATGAGCACTGCCGAAGGGACGGGCGTTATCACGGAAACCATATTTGAAAACAGGTTCATGCATGTGGCCGAACTCAGGAGAATGGGCGCAGACATTCATATAGAAGGCGGGACTGCGACAGTAAAAGGCGTGGAAAGGCTCAAGGGAGCTCATATCATGGCCACAGACCTCCGGGCCTCCGCCTCCCTTGTGGTAGCAGCGCTTGCTGCGGACGGAGAGAGCACTATCCACAGGATATACCATCTGGACAGGGGCTATGAGATGATGGACGAAAAACTGAGGAAGGTCGGGGCGCTTATAGAAAGGTCTTCTGAGGAGACCTGAACACCGGAAATTGATGTACTTAGAGCATCCAACAAAATGACCAGATCAATAAATCAGATAAGGAATGGTATGTGAGCGGCATCGGCGGCCCAGGCGTAGCCAAGGAAGGCGTAGCGGGCCGCCGCGCCTCGGAGCCGGGCCGGATGCCTGGCGAGAATGAGCGAATATGCCATGCCTTATCTGATTAACTATCATCATTTCGTTAGGAGCTCTTAATGTCTTATCTGTATAAATTTAATTCAGGAGGAAAAGAGCAATATGGGAACAGTTTCTTACAAGGAAATAGGTCTGGTAAACACCAAGGAGATGTTCAAAAAGGCGATGGCCGGCAAGTACGCTATACCTGCCTACAACTTCAACAACATGGAACAATTGCAGGCTATAGTGATGGGCTGCGTGGAGTCCTCTTCCCCTTTCATCCTGCAGGTGTCCAGCGGGGCCCGCAAGTATGCAAACCAGACCCTGCTCCGTTTTCTTGCCATGGGTGCGGTTGCCATGATCGAGGACGCCGGATCTCCTGTCAGGTTTGCGCTGCACCTGGACCATGGGGACACCTTTGAACTCTGCAAGTCCTGTATAGACACCGGGTTTTCTTCTGTCATGATAGACGGCTCGCATCACTCATACGAGGACAATGTCAGGTTGACAAGACAGGTGGTTGAGTACGCCCATGCCCATGATGTGACGGTGGAGGGAGAACTCGGCGTCCTGGCCGGGATAGAGGACGAGGTATCGGCTGAGTCCTCAACTTATACGAGGCCTGAGGAAGTGGAGGACTTTGTGGGCAAGACCGGCGTTGACTCCCTTGCCATCTCCATAGGCACCTCCCACGGGGCAATGAAGTTCAAGCCTGCACAGTGCACGCGGGATGAGCGGGGCGTCCTCGTTCCGCCACCGCTCCGCTTTGACATACTGGAAGAGATTGAGCGCCGCATTCCGGGCTTTCCCATTGTTTTGCACGGGGCCTCTTCTGTTGTCCCGGAATACGTCGGGATTATCAATTCCCACGGCGGGGCGCTCAAAGATGCGGTGGGAATACCGGCAGAACAACTCAGGAGGGCGGCCAAGAGCGCGGTCTGCAAGATAAACATTGACAGTGACGGCCGCCTTGCAATGACCGCCTTTGTACGTAAAGTCTTATCGGAGAAGCCTGAAGAATTCGACCCCAGAAAGTACCTCGGCCCTGCGCGGGACGAACTGAAAAAGATGATCATACACAAAAACAAGGAAGTCCTCGGCTCAGCCGGACAAGCCTGACAAACCGGAAGCAGGCCGCTAATCTGCGGTCTGCTTCCAATTACACCTCCTCACATCTCAAACAATGACGCCGGTTTCAGTAGACCTCACACTTTTTTCTTGACATATTCATATAAATGAATTATTATATGTTTATATGAATATGTCACTGGATCTTTTTAAAATCTTTTCTGATGCATCAAGGCTCAGAGTATTGAACATCCTTGACAAGAAGGAGCTTGCAGTCTGCCAGATAATGGGCGTGCTCGGCCTGTCCCAGCCTCTTGTGTCGAGAAATCTATTTTTGTTGCAGAGCGCCGGTTTTATTGAATACAGGCGCGAAGGCAAACTTATGTATTACAGACTTAAACAGGAACTTCCCATGAAACAGGGGCTTCTTGTCGATATGTTCAGGACGGTAACCTACGGCGAGCCGATTTTCAAAAAAGACATGGATTCTTTAAAAGCTTGCGGGCGTTTTCAAAAGAAGGCGGGCAAATGCAACATGGAGACGCTCAAGGCGTTTATTGAATACAGGAGAAAGAAGCTGGGCCGGTTGAAGAAATGATACGGCTTATACCTGGGACGGTTTTATAAGGAGAAATATTTATGGCTAAGGCATTGTCTCAAGATGTAATTAGGAAGCGCTATCTGCAGTGGGGTCTGCTGCCGATTATGGTCTTGACCATTGCGCTTGGATGGAAATATCCCTTGTGGGGTTATACCGTGGCTGTGGCCATGACAGCCGGTCTGGTGGGAGGCGCGTTCAGGGGCCGCTATGTTTGCGGCAATCTTTGCCCAAGAGGCGCTTTTCTGGATCGTATCCTGTCAAAAACAAGCTGCAGCAGGCCGATGCCTCCATTTTTCATAAACATGAAGTTCAGATGGGCGGTGTTTGCGGCGCTCATGAGCTTTATGACCTTTCAGATGATAAACAGACCAGCCGACATCAACTGGGTTAATCACATAGGCAGGGTTTTCTGGTTTATGTGCACCTTTACGACAAGCCTTGCAGTCATGCTCGGCCTGTTCATACATCAGAGGTCATGGTGTTCATTCTGTCCCGTCGGGACGGTTTCCAATGTGGAAGGCCGAGGGAAATATCAGCTGAAGATAGACCCATCCTGCAAGGAATGCGGTTTATGTGAAAAGTCCTGCCCGATGGGGCTTGAAATCGTAAAGCACAAGCCTGACGGCCGGATGTTTGACCCCGACTGCCTGAAATGTTCTGAATGCATAGGCGTCTGCCCGAAAACAGCGTTGAGCTTTCCTCGCTGAAATTTAGTATAAACTCGGGGCAAGATCATAGACAAAATTAAAGATACAGGTAAAAGGCAGGGGGTTACAGGGCGAACGCACTATGTGCCATAAGCATCCATTTTCCGTCATGCCCGAAGGTTTTTATCGGGCATCCAGGAGCAAAAGAGCTGGATTCCCGCTTACAAACTGCGGGAATGACGTTTCCCATGCTGTTTTTTTTGATTCATAATTGCTTTTTTGTCTGATTAGTTTCGATTTTATGCATAGTGCGTTCGCCCTGCAGGGGGTTAACGTTTAAGGGTAATAATGTGTAAAATACAATGGAGGCATAATGAAATGCCTTCCCTGAAGGAGGATTAATGGATACAAGCGATTATATATGTCTTACATGCGGCAAGCATTATGCAGCTTTTTCTCGGCATGACGCTGATACGGCTGAAGACAAATGCCCGCACTGCGAGGGCGAAAATGTGCTGAAACTAAACCTTGCTAACATATTCGGGTTTGCAGGTGGCGGCTGAGGACCCTCTTCCTGTTAGACCGGTCAGGTCTGAAACCACTTGAAATTCGGGACCACTTGTTCTCATCTCCTTCAAGAGAGCCTGCTTTAAAACTACTTTATCACCAGACGATTGAAAGCAGGCTCTCCAGGTCGGCCTGGAGGCAATTGAATTTACACCTTACGATCATACACTGCCTTGAGCGGTAGCATATGCCGTTTTTCACGATAACGTGCACGTTGACGCCCGTAATCTCCTTGAAGGGACAGGGTGTATGCAGTTTCCCGGTCGTGTCGGAATAGTGTTTCTCCAAATCGCAATAATGTCTCATGTCAGATGTGCCGGTATTATATGCCTTATATGTTCCATCTGTCTTAATTTTAACCGTTTCGGAGTTTTTTTCAAAGTGACCGATCCCTATTTATGTAAGGTGCTTGCCTGACGAGACAAAACGCAATCCAGGAATATTTTATAGATTCGGCTGGTTTTTGATATAATATTATCTGTCAATAAGCCATTATTACTCCTCTAAGGAGAAAACAATGAAATCACTTCTCGTTACACTTGCAGCCATGATCTTATTTTTATTGTCCTGTTTCCCGAACACCGGTTTTGCCGAGGAGCAAATGAAATTCTGGCCCAATATGTGCGCTTCCTGTCACGACGGTAAAACTGCGCCCAATGCAGCGCAACTGAAGGAAAAATACAAGACTGCCGAGGCCTTCGGCAAAGCCGTCAGGCATATGGGCAGCCGTTGCATGAACATATTGAAAAACGATAAAAAGCTTGCTGCAAAGGTAGCTGCAGAACTGGGGCTCAGGTGAGACGGCCGCAGAGATGATTAAAGCCCCGGAGACTGACTCCAACCTCGCCATGGAGAACCCGTCCTGAGCATTGGGCTCTTTTTTCAATCGTTCGTCTTTCTGCCCGGCACTTTCATGCACGAATTCGCCCACTTCACAACAGCCTTGCTGTTGGGCAAACCCAAGGGGTTTTCAATATGGCCGAAGACCTCCGGCAACAAGATGGTTTTCGGCAACGTCTCTGCAAGCGTCAGATTCATGGTGCTGCATGCCTTCATAGCTGCGGCCCCTCTTGTCTGGTGGGTCGCCCTATATTTCCTTCTGAAATTCGTCGGATTAATAACATTCTTGCATGCTTTGCCAGATATGGGCTTTGACCAGTTCACGAAAAAGGCGGGTAATCTCTCACTTAAGCATATTATTGTCGTCTGGCTGATATTCCAATTATTGTGGGCCGGTTGCTTGTCTACACAGGACATAAAGAATTTCTTCAAGGGCATATTCTCGGCATCGGGACTGGCATTTATAGTTGCCGGTACAGCAGTTGTTATCTTGATGTTGTAATGAATCCGTAAACGACTGTGCCTCAAGCCGCTCACAGATTCAGCCGGAACGGGCGGGAGGTGCGCGGGGATGGCTTTACCTGCGACACCTTTGTAAGGATATTGCAACCGAAATGAGCCTGCACAATTTATTGGGAATGCAAGGGTTTCCGCTAAAGCAAATCCGCATTGTAAAGGCTTCCCCGCGCACCTGCCGCCCGGCTACCCAGGCACCCGCTCTCCGGCAATTAGATGCTCAGTGTTTGAATGCCCGCTGGCCCGTGAAGACCATGGCGACCTTGGGGTCGGCCTCATTGCAGGCCTCAATCACCTCGAAGTCCCGTTCAGAACCACCCGGCTGGACAACAGACGTGACCCCTTCTTTCAGGCCTACATCCACTCCGTCCCTGAACGGGAAAAAGGCGTCCGAGACCATACACGAACCTATAAGACCGCCACTGTTCTTCTTCGTCTCCTCATCTATCTCGCAGAGGGCCGCTTTGTCCCTCTTGCCCTGGGATGCCTCAAGTTCAAAAGTCTTATAAGGAACATTGTATCTCCTGAAACATAGGGCATCAGCATACTTTGTGTATGCCTTAAAAACAGCTATCTCGGCAACACCAACACGGTCCTGCTCACCAGTCCCGATGCCTACAGTCACACCATCCTTTACATAGATAACGGAATTGGATGTGATTCCCTGCTCGACGTTCCAACCAAAGAGCATATCTTCGTAATCCCTGTCATCCGGCTGCCTGTCCACTGAGTATTCCCTGCCTTTGTATACAGTCATGGCTGGCAGAAAATCGTCACTGGTCCTTATCCTGTTCATCGGAGACTGCTGCACTATGATACCGCCGTCCATAAGGCATTTGAAGTCAACAAATCTCATTGCCCTATATCTCTCAAGGTCGTTTATCCTGCTTATCCGTACAATCCTGAGGTTTTTCCTCTTTGCCAGTATCTCTACCGATCCCTCCTCAAAATCAGGCGCCCCGACAACCTCAAGGTAGTTTCCGCTGACCAGTTCTGCAGTTGCCCTGTCCATGGCCCTGTTGACCACGAGACAGCCTCCAAAGGCCGCTATCCGATCCGCCATATTGGCTTTGTCGTAAGCCTCCTCCACTGTCTTTCCGTAAGCCGCTCCACAAGGATTGTTGTGTTTCAGAATTACGGCCGCAGGCCTGACTGAGAGGTATTTCAGGATATTCAGCGCATTATCCAGATCTGTAAGATTGGTCTTTCCGGGGTGCTTGCCTGACTGGATCATGTCCTGCTCGGTAATAGCGCTGACAAGTCCATTGCCAGGCTCTATGAATTTGCAATCACCCAGCATGAGGTTGCCGCTTACCAGTTCAAAAAGGGCTGCCTGCTGGTCCGGGTTTTCACCGTACCGGAGCCCCTTTTCAATCAGCTCTCCGGTCTTTTCATCCGGTATCTTCCACGCCCTTTTCCTGTAAATGAGTGTCCGGTCTCCATACTTTATGGTCATCTCATCAGGAAAATCGTCATCCATTATGGTCTTGTACATCTTTTTAAGATCTGTCATTGCTACCTCCGATTGCATATTATATTACAGCTGAAGAATAAGAGCGTCTATCTGGGAAAAGCTCCGAACAAGCCGGTCTTCCGGACATGTCGCCTCGTATCCACTCCCTGATATTTTCCGGCCTTTAGAAGGTCAATGAAATTATCGTAAGTCACAACTTCCTGAAACCCGGTAAAACACAAACCAACTTCGGACGGCAAGTGCGCATCTGAGCCGCCTGTATAAGGAAGGTTAAGTTCCATCGCAACGGCAACAGCCTGATCATTCATGACCGGCATATTGCAGCCGTTATAACCTTCCAGGGCACATATGCCTTTGACGCTTCGAATGAGTTCTCCGAGACTGGTCCCGCGCCTATAGGGGTGAGACGGAATAACAACCCCTCCGGCATTGTGGACCACCCTTATCAATTCATCCACCGGCACATGCTTCAGTAAAAGCTTATCCGTATCCGCCCCATAAACAAGGCAATGCCCTTCATATGAAGGAAACTCAACACCCCTGAATATCCGTATTTTGTCTCCATATTTTTCCTTCAGGACCTCTACCGGTTCAGAGACCCCGAAAAAATAGTGTTCTGTAAAAACTATTCCGTCAAGGCCTTTTTCTATGGCCCTGACAACCGCTTCCTCTGGATCGGCATTGCTGTCACCGCTGAAAAAAGAATGCACATGCAGGTCAATCCTGAACAAACAAATACTCCATTATAAGTCTTGACCGGAATACCTGAAGCACATACGGTCGTCCTCCAGGTCAATATGGACCTTGCCGCCCCTTATCAGTTTGCCAAACAGGACCTCTTCAGAAAGCGGGTCCTTTATCTCCTCCTGCACCACCCTTGAAAGAGGACGTGCGCCATAACGGGGATCATAGCCCTTTTCAGCCAGCCATTTCCGGGCCGCGTCCGAGAGTGTTACGACCACCCTCTTGTCGGAGAGTTGCGCCTGGAGTTCGGCAATGAACTTGTCCACAACCATCATCATGGTGTCCCTTGTCAGGGCGTTAAAGGTAATGATCGCATCCAGCCTGTTTCTGAACTCGGGGGCAAACGCCTTCCTGATTGCGTCCACACCCTTGGAACTGGTGTCCATGCTCCTGTCGCCGAAGCCCATCACGCTTTTGTCCATATCCTGAGCGCCTGCATTTGAGGTCATTACCAGGATCACGTTTCTGAAGTCCGCCTTCTTGCCGTTGTTGTCAGTCAGGGTTGCGTAATCCATTACCTGCAAAAGGACATTGAATATGTCCGGATGTGCCTTTTCGATTTCATCCAAAAGCAGTACGCTGTACGGGTTTTTTCTGACCGAGTCGGTCAACAGGCCGGCCTGGTCAAAACCGACATAGCCGGGCGGTGCGCCTATCAGTCGGGCTACCGTATGTTTTTCCATGTATTCGCTCATGTCAAAACGTATGAACTTTACACCGAGGGCCACTGCCATCTGCTTTGAAACCTCGGTCTTGCCGACACCGGTAGGGCCGGTGAAGAGAAACGAACCTATAGGCCTTTCCGGAGAACCCAGCCCGGCCCTTGCCCTCTTGATCGATGATACAAGTGAAGTGATGGCCTTGTCCTGACCGAAGACCGCGCGTTTCAACTCATCCGCCAGGCCCTTCAGCTTGTCCATATCGTTTGTGGAAAGAGTACGGGGCGGTATCCCGGCTATGTCCGCTACCACCCTCTCCACCTCAAGACGGCCCACGGTTTTTTTATGGCTGTAAAGGGGTGAGAGCTTAAGGAGCGCGCCCGCCTCGTCTATCACGTCAATGGCCTTATCAGGCAGGAACCTGTCGTTTATATACTTGGCAGAGAGTTCAGCAGCCGCCTTCAGCGCAGAAGCAGTGAACTTTACGCCGTGAAACTTCTCATAGTATGACCTCAGACCCTTCAATACTCGGACGGTCTCCGGCACGTCCGGCTCGCGCACCTCAATCTTCTGGAAACGCCGCGACAGTGCGCGGTCCTTTTCAAAATGGTTCTTGAACTCCTCGTATGTGCTGGCGCCTATGCAGCGCATCTTTCCGGCATTCAGGACCGGTTTGAGGATGTTGGACGCATCCATGGACCCCCCCGAGGTGGCGCCCGCGCCGACAACAGTGTGGATTTCGTCTATAAAGAGTATGGCCCCGGGGATCTTTTCAAGTGCGTCTATTGTGGCCTTCAGACGGGCCTCGAAGTCGCCCCTGTACTTGGTCCCGGCCAGCAGGGCGCCCATGTCCAACGAATATATCCGGACATTCTTCAGGGCGTCAGGCACCTGTTCCAGGTGAATATGAAGCGAAAGGCCCTCCACTATAGCGGTCTTGCCTACACCCGGATCCCCCACAAATATAACGTTATTTTTACGCCGCCTGCTCAGGACCTGTATTGTTCTTTTGATCTCCGGGTCCCTGCCGACAAGAGGGTCTATTTCCCCCCTGGCCGCCTTTGCAACAAGCTCCACGGTAAAGAGACTTAAAGGGTCCTTCTTCGGTGTCCGTCCGGCTTCCCTCGGAGTCTTTCCGGGCGCGCCATGAGGGTCATCCCCAGACGCCGGGACAGTCCCTTCATGCACGGCGCTAAAGCCGTGGGAAATGAATTCGAGGATATCCAGCCGGTTAATCCCTTCGAGCCTGAGAAAGTGGACTGCATGGGACTCCTGCTCCTGAAAAATGGACGCCAGCATATCCCCGGCATCGGCCTCGCGCTTGCCTGCGGACCTGACGTGTTCAACAGCCCGCCTTATGACGTGCTGGAAGGCCACCGTAGGCTGGGGAAAAAGTATCGCAGGCTCTTTGATCTCCTCCGAAACGAGAGGTACGTTTTTCTTGAAAAAATCCTCCAGCCTGGTCTTCAGCCTTTCCACATCCCCCCCGCAGGCGACAAGTATCTCGATGCCCCACTCATCATGCAGTACGGCGTAAAGAATGTGTTCAACCGTAAGGTACTCATGCCGCCTTGCCTCGGCGTCCCTTATCACGGCCTCTATGGTTACTTCGAGTTCCTTGTTTATCATTCCTTCTCCATTGCACATTTAAGCGGAAAGTTGTTTCTGAAGGCCATTTCATGAACAACCGTTATCTTGGTTTCAGCAATCTCTCTTGTGTAAACACCTGCCAGTCCCTTGCCGTTTCGGTGCACGTTGAACATGATCTGAACGGCCTCGGCAGGGTTTTTATGAAATATATTCTCCAGCACTTGAACGACAAATTCCATTGTAGTGTAGTCGTCGTTCAGCAGAAAGACCCTGTAGAGGTAAGGCGTAGTGGTCTCCTGCTGTTCACTGATCTCAGTTGCTTCTGCAAATCCGGGTTCGTTCTTTTCCATAGTTCGCCGCACAAATATCTATATATCATATTTTAACACACTTGATTGTTGTGGTTGCCTTGATGAGTGGGGCGAACGCACTATGTGCCATAAGCATCCATTTTCCGTCATGCCCGAAGGTTTTTATCGGGCATCCAGGAGCAAAAGAGCTGGATTCCCGCTTACAAACTGCGGGAATGACGTTTCCCATGCTGTTTTTTTTGATTCATAATTGCTTTTTTGTCTGATTAGTTTCGATTTTATGCATAGTGCGTTCGCCCTGCCTTGATGAGTGGGGAAAGATGAGTGGTGACAATTGGGCAAACATGACGGGAAACTTCAGTCGCAGCCGCAGGACAGACCCTTTGCCTTCTGAAAGGCCTCCCGGCCTTCTTTAAAAGACAAGACGGCAATGCCGACAGCCCCTGCCGAATCAATGCCTCCTATTCCGGTCATCTCATAACCTATGCTTGATGCAAAAAGTATTATGGAAAGGTACATGCATGCCCTTGTGCAGTTTGCATCTGCAACTATCGCCTGGGAATTGAGCTTCATGCCTACCTTCATTTTCAAGCGGATAAGGAGCCACATGGTGGAGATCGAAATCAGGGATATTACAATTCCCCAAACAGTGGTCTCCGGTTTGGAGCCCTGGTAAAGGGTCAGGATTGCGAAAAAAAGCAGACCGGCCATCAAAAGGAAAAAAGCGGTCCCCGTAATCTTGAGCGCAAAACTTTCAAACCTGTCCGGACAGGCATTGCCGTTTCTTTCCAGCCGCTTGATCATGTGGAATATGCCGATACCGGATAGTACCTCAACAAAAGAGTCCATACCGAAACCGAAAAGGGCGATTGTCCTGTCCTGGATACCAAAATAAATGGAGACAATACCCTCTGCGATGTTGTAAAAGATGGTTATAAGGGCAAGTATTTCTGTCTGCCGGTAAAGACGCTCCTGCATTGCTATTGCACCTACCCCTCCGCCTTCCGTTTTAACTCCGCCAGTTTCTTGAGCGCCTTTTGAGGGGTCAGGCTTTCCATGTCCAGATTCATCAACTCGTCCTTGATGGGATCTCCGGAGGAAAAGAGGTCCATCTGGGCGGGCTTTGTCCGCAACCTGCCGGCCTCCTTTTTTTCAAGTTCATCCAGCACCCCCTTTGACCTTTCTATAACAGTCTCGGGCAGTCCGGCAAGCCGTGCAACCTGTATCCCGTAACTCTTGTCAGCCGGTCCCTGCTCTATCTTCCTTAAAAAAATCACTTCATCGCCCCACTCCTTAACAACAACGTTATAATTTTTTATGCCGTCCATGGTCAGCGAAAGGTCTGTAAGCTCGTGATAATGGGTGGCAAAAAGGGTCCGCGCCTTTGTGTTTTTTATGAGGTATTCTGCCACGGCCCATGCAATGCTTATGCCGTCAAAGGTGCTGGTGCCCCTGCCTACTTCATCAAGCAGTATCAGGCTCTTGCCGGTTGCATTATTAAGTATGTTGGCGGTCTCTATCATTTCCACCATGAAGGTGCTCTGCCCTTTGGTAATATAATCCGAGGCCCCTATGCGGGTGAATATCCTGTCCGCTATCCCTATCTTCGCGGATGCGGCAGGCACAAAGGAGCCCATCTGGGCCATCAGCACGATAAGTGCGGTCTGCCTCATATATGTGGACTTTCCGGCCATATTAGGTCCGGTTATGACGAGCATCATGTTGTCGCTGCAATCAAGCAGGGTGTTGTTAGGTATGAATTTCTCATCAGGGGAAGACAGACCGCGAGAGCTGATCAGCCTCTCAAGCACCGGGTGCCTGCCGTGGGTTATCTCTATCACGTCATCGTCGGACATGACGGGTTTGACATAATAGTGCCTCTTGGCCGTAACAGCCATTGCCCCAAGAAAGTCCGTCTCGGCAAGCGCTGCAGATGCATCCAGCAGGTCGTTTGAAAATTTTCCCGTCTTCTCCAGTATCCTGAGAAAGAGTCCATACTCCAGTTCCTTAAGCCGGTCCTCCGCGCCAAGGATCCTTGTTTCATATTCCTTCAGGTCGGGAGTTATGTAACGCTCGCAGTTCGCAAGGGTCTGCTTCCTTATGAAGTCCTCAGGCACAAGGTGGAGATTGGACTTGGTGATCTCTATATAATACCCAAACACCTTGTTAAAGCCTACCTTCAGGGAGGAGATGCCTGTCCGTCGCTTTTCATCCGATTCCAGACCGGCTATAAAATCCTTGTTGTTGACCGCAATGCCCTTCAGTTCGTCCACCTCGGCGTTATAACCTTTCCTTATGAGGCCTCCGTCCCTGGGACTAATCGGCGGGTTGTCCACCAGGCTGAATCCAATAAGGTCAATCAGGTCCGGAAATTCGCATAGCCCCTTTCCGATACCCTTTATATGGGGATCTGCGGATGCTGTAAGAGACTTTTTTATGTCGGGAATGTATGTGAGTGAATTTTTAAGGGCAGTGAGGTCCCTCGGCCCGGCGCTGCCCGAGATTATCCTGGAGGTAATCCTTTCTATATCCTGAATCTTCCTGAGGGTAGTCCGCAACTGCTCCATCAATTCGTAATCTTCAATCAGGGTCTCGACCGCGTCGTGCCTCTTTGAAATCGCAGCGCTTGAGAGCAGCGGCTTTATGAGCGCCTTTCTCAACAGGCGTCCGCCCATAGGTGTAAGGGTCTCATCAAGGGCCCACAGGAGTGATCCCTCAACCGAGCCGTCGCTGAGATTGTGTGTGAGTTCGAGGTTCCGCTTTGTAGCGGCGTCAAGAAACATATGGTCGGAGCGGTTAAGCACGCTGATCTTATTGAAGGTCAGTGTCTTCATGGTTTCTTCCAGGTAGCCTATCAGCGCGCCTGCCGCCGAGATTGCCGTGTTCATCTCGCCGCAACCGAACCCGTCGAGGGTCGAAACCCTGAAATAACGCATAAGTGTCTTGCAGGCCTCCATAAAGTCAAAACCCCAATCATCACGATACGTTACATACTGCCCGGCCAGGACCTGCTGAAAATGGATATCTCCCTGCAGGCTTGCCGGAAATAGTATCTCTCTCGGCTCGAAACGGCTTATTTCGTCATCCACCGGCTTGTCGGTCTCATATACCGTGAACTCGCCGGTTGAAAGATCGGCCACGGTGACACCGCATATTTCGCGGTATGGATAAAAGCTCATTATATAAGAATTTTCCTTGGGCTGGTCCGGAAGATGTGTGCCTGGGGTTATCACCCTGACTACTTCCCTCTGCACAATACCCTTGGCTGCCTTGGGGTCTTCCATCTGTTCGCATATCGCAACCTTGAGACCCGCCTTTATGAGTTTTGATATATATGAGTCAACTGAAAAATACGGCACACCGCACATCGGGGTCGGATCTTCCTTGTCCTTGTCCCGTGAAGTCAACGCAATCTGGAGTATGGCCGAGGCGACCCTCGCATCTTCCCCGAACATCTCATAAAAGTCGCCAAGCCTGAATAGGACAATGGCATCTCCGTAATTTTCCTTTATTCCCGTATACTGCTTCATCAGTGGGGTCAATTCGGACACTATGCAAACCTCTCGTTATGATCCGGATAGATAAAACACCCGGTGCATTCGGTCATACCGGGACTTAGAATTATACTACAGACACCGGTGAAATTATTAAACTCCGTTTACCGCACGGTCCGGACTAAAACCCATAATCCGATTGCTCTTGCAAAAATCATTCGCAATGCAATATACTATCGTCCATCAATTCATTAATACCAATAAACGGAGGTAAGGCATGACAAAAGCGGAACTTGTTGACAAGGTGTCAAAGAGTGCGGACATTTCCAAGTCAGGGGCCGGCAAGGCGCTTGACGAGATGATTGAGGCAATCAAGGCATCCTTAAAGAAAGGGCAAAAGGTTACACTGGTCGGCTTCGGGACATTCTCGGTGTCCAAGAGGAAGGCGAGAAAGGGAAGGAATCCCAAGACCGGGGCAGCTATCAAGATAGCCGCCCGCAAGGTGCCGAAGTTCTCGGCCGGCAAGGGCCTTAAGGATGCCGTAAAATAATAACCGGGTCAGATGGAAAAGGCCGCCGAGTCTGGAACCGGCGGCCTTTTTTCTTTCAGGCATGTAAATTCTTGGGATAACGGTCGAATAAAAGTAGTATTTTATTAAAACCTGTCTCAAAAATGCATACTGACATAAATACCTCTGTCATTCCCGCAAGTGAAACGCGTCCGGAATCCTTCTTTTTCAGAAAGATTCCGGACAAGCCGGAATGACAATACATCCGGGAACATTGTCATTATTATTAAAAAAATGTTTTTGAGATGAGTTCTAATATTTTTTTTATGGAGAGACCATGATAACGGGAACGCCTTTTTTGAGCGCGGAGCAGATTCAGGAGAAGGTGATTGAACTGGCTGATAAAATATCCAGAGACTACGCCGGCAAGGAAGTTATAGCCGTAGGCATTCTTAAAGGCTCTTTCATGTTCTTTGCAGACCTCACAAGAAACCTCGACATCCCGGTATTTATTGACTTTGTCATATCATCCAGCTATACGAGGACTTCATCCACAGGAGAGGTATCGATACATTATGATATCAGGGAGGCTATAGAGGGTAAAAACGTCCTGCTGATCGACGACATCATAGACACCGGTATATCGCTCAACCATATCAGGGAAAAAATACTGTCAAGGCGCCCGGCAAGCCTGAAGATATGCGTCCTGCTTGATAAAAAGGCCCGAAGGGTCGTGGATGTGCCGGTTGATTACACCGGATTTGAAATCCCTGATAAATTTGTCGTTGGTTACGGCCTTGATTATAACAACAACTTCAGAAACCTGCCCTACATTTCCACCTTCAAAAAAGAGTCCTGATTCCCATGTATGAACTGACCATAGAATCCACCTTCGCAGCGGCCCACCAGCTAAGGGGCTATAAAGGCAAGTGCGAAAATATCCACGGTCATAACTGGCGGGTACAGGTCTCGGTGACTGCGGAACGTCTTAATGAAATAGACATCGCCATTGACTTCCACGACCTCACGGACATAACCAGGGATATTTTATCCCAGTTGGACCATAAGAACCTCAACGACATCTTCCCCTTTACTGAAAGAAACCCATCCTCGGAAAACATCGCCCGCTGGCTGTTCGATACCCTTGCAAAGAGAATGGTGTCCTATGATGTAAGGGTCTCTTCCGTGACTGTATGGGAATCGGATTACGCCTCGGCCACGTACTATGAAGACTGAGTTTGCCGAAAAACTGCTTGACATCGCTATCAAGGGAGGGGCTGACGAGGCCGAAGTATATGCCGGGTCCTCAAGGTCTATCGCCATAGAGGTCAGGGACCAGAAGGTTGACTCAATCGAATCATCCAATACAATAGGTTACTGCGTCAGGGTAATAAAGGACCGGAGACTCGGTTTTTCATACTCCACAGACATCAAAGAAGTAGAAAAAACAGCAAGGCGAGCCCTCGATGCCTCGGGCTATTCCGAACCGGACACATATCTGGGTTTCCCCCAAGAGGGAGGGCTATCTGAAATTGAAGTGTACGATGAAACAGTGGCCTCCATTTCCGAGGACAAGGCCCTGGAGTGCGCGCTGCAACTTGAGCGCTCGGCCTTTGATGCGGACAAAAGGATACGGAAGGTCAGGAAACCCTCGGCTGTATTCACGGCAAGTCATAAGGCAATCCTTAATTCTCACGGCGTCCGGGCATCCTATTCCGCCACAAGCTGTTCGGGCCAGGTCATGGCCATAGCCGAAGACGGCGATGAAAGCTGTATGGGCTGGGACTACGATGGAAGCAGATTTTTTAATGAGGTGTCATTCAAGGATGTAGGGCGGGTGGCTGCCGAACGCGCAACTTCACTGCTTGGGGCCGTAAGGATCAGTCCTTTTAAGGGTTTTGTGCTGTTGGACAATTCAGTTGTATGCGATTTCCTGGCAATACTGGCTTCGGCCCTTTCCGCTGAATCCGTCCAGAAAAAAAAGTCCATGCTGGCCGGCAAATTAAACGAACTTGTGATGAGCCGGCGGCTGAATATAATTGACGACGCCCTTCTTAAGGGCAAATTGGGCAGCAAACCCTCTGACGATGAAGGCGTGGAGACCAAACGGAAGCTTTTGATTGAACAGGGGACCTTGCAGGCCTTTATGCACAACACATATACAGCCGCGAAGGATGGAACATCATCAACCGGAAATGCTGTAAGAGGAGGGGCCACCGGCATGCCTGCGGTCGGACGCATGAACCTTTATCTCGATGCCGGAGCGGATGAGTCCAGACATCCATTCAATAAACTTGTAGAGACAGTGGACAAGGGTCTGTACGTCCTGGATACCATGGGCATGCACACTGCCAACCCCATATCAGGTGAATTTTCAGTAGGAGTTTCAGGCCTGTTTATTGAAAAAGGAGCTACCCGGTATCCTTTTAAGGAGGCTGTTATTTCAGGCAATATCCTTGATCTCTTCAAAAACGTGTTAATGGTTGGTGAGGACCTAAGATTTTATGGTAATATAGGCGCACCCTGTCTTTTAATAGAACACATGGATATAAGCGGATAATCAGTATTTAGATTTTCTCAGGAGGTTGTTTGATGGATTATTTCTTTAACGAAGAGCAGTTGATGATTCGCGACCTTGCCAGGCAGATTGCAGAAGAAAAGGTTGTCCCGGCAAGGGCAGAGCTTGATGAAAAAGATGAATATCCCTGGGAGATAATAAAGGTAATGGCCCAGTCCGACATGATGGGCATCTACATCCCCGAGCAGTACGGGGGACTTGGAAAGGGATGTCTTGAACTCTGCATAGCCATTGAAGAAATTTCCAAGGCATGCGTGGGAGTATCCACAACATATGCCGCAAATGCCCTCGGCACCTTCCCAATCCTGCTCAGCGGCTCGGAAGTACAGAAGATAAAATACCTTCCCGATATCGCGGCAGGCAGGCGACTGGTGGCCTTCGGCCTTACAGAGGCCAATGCGGGCAGCGATGCCGGCGGGATTCAGACCACCGCAAAGCTCGACGGCAATGAATACGTAATCAACGGCACCAAGCAGTGGATAACCAACGGAGGAGAAGCGGATATCTATACGGTAATCGCAATCACCGACAAGGCCAAGGGGACCCGGGGCGCCTCGGCCTTTATCATTGAAAAAGGGACGCCGGGGTTTACCTTCGGCAAGAAAGAAAACAAGATGGGGATAAGGGCCTCTTCAACCAGGGAACTGGTTTTTGACAACTGCCGGATACCGAAGGAGAACCTCATATCGAGAGAGGGCATGGGCTTTATAGTTGCGATGAAGACACTTGATCATTCCAGGACCGGCGTTGGGGCGCAAGGCCTCGGCGTGGCCCAGGGCGCGTTTGATGAAGCGGTAAAGTTTTCCAGGGAACGCCGCCAGTTCGGCCACCCGATAATAAGCTTTCAGGCCATCCAGCACATGCTCGCCGACATGGCAATAGAGATAGAGGCTGCCCGTTCACTGATATATTCAGTCGCCCGTTTCGTTGACAGCGGAGCCAAAGACATATCAAAGGAATCGGCTATGGCAAAGACCTTTGCCACCGACATCGGAATGAAGGTGACGGTCAATGCGCTTCAGGTAATGGGCGGCGCCGGTTATATGAAAGAATATCCGGTGGAAAAGATGATGCGGGACGCCAAGATTCTCCAGATATATGAAGGCACAAACCAGATACAGAGAAATGTAATAGGCCAGGCATTGATAAAGGAAGCTGCTAAAAGCAAGTAGCCTGAAAGTTCTTGGAAAATCCGGCTGTCTGCAGACTTATAACAATGTCCCTATAGTTTCAGACGTTACCGCTATTGTGCGGATCTCCGGATGCTCCAATGGCGACGCAAGATGGCACTTGTAACCGTCTGCAACGAAAATATCTTTAAGAAACCATATTGAACCGTTCACCGTTGCCCTGCCGCCCTCCAGTCTTACAGATCCGAGACCGATTGAAATACCGCGGCCGTCCGCCTTTACAGCGCTCTCCTTCATCGTCCAGCAATCATAAAAAAGGGCCAGCCTTTCAGCCGGGTTGTCGTTTGCTGCTAAGCAAGCCTCAGGCATATACCTGTAAAAATCAGCTGTCTTGATCTCACGGATCCTTTCAACATCTATACCGACCTTTCCCGTATCCGAGACCGCACAGACCACACAACCACCGGAATGCGAGATATTGAAATCGGGCCGCCCTTCAAGATACGGCCTGCCATGTTCGCTGAACTCCATGTTACTCAGGCCTTCGCACGAAAAAGAAGAATCAAAAAGTTTCAGACCGGCCGTCAGCAATAGCCTTCCGTATAAAATCGCCTGCCTGTTCTGCCACCTTTTGGATCGGGCTATATTGTTCCGGACAACGGCCGGCATCACTTCCAACAGCCCGGGATACCTGTCATCAGGAGTATCAGTGTCAAAACTCATATAAAGTATGTATATCATAATTTGCACCTACTTAGAGTCTGTTTATAAAGTACGCAGGGCGAACGCACTATGCATAAAATCGAAACTAATCAGACAAAAAAGCAATTATGAATCAAAAAAAACAGCATGGGAAACGTCATTCCCGCAGTTTGTAAGC
>Ga0315281_10000619_pt1 | contig 50127 bp, 40 predicted proteins | sample YL17G07_0_MG_FD_204540 | JGI IMG/M metagenome (GOLD analysis project Ga0315281, IMG submission 204540) | Sediment microbial communities from Yellowstone Lake, YNP, Wyoming, USA - YL17G07_0 | ecosystem: Environmental > Aquatic > Freshwater > Lake > Sediment | place: USA: Wyoming | collected...
ATACAGTACACTTTTACTCATGGCCTGCCTCCTTGGTTGTGGCTCTGTGCTGTTGGTCCTTGCGGCTTACAGCTTAACCCACGTTGCAAGGTTCGCAGGCCTTTAACTTTCAACCATTATGTCTACATTTAACTGCAAGGTTACAACGGACAATTCACGTACCGCCCTTAACTGATGGACTTTCACGGTAAAGTCTGGGGGGCGACCAAAAGAATTGTCAGGCCTTATACGGGGTGGCGATCAAATGAATAAAACCAGGTGGCACCGGCTTTCCAGCCGGTGCAGACGCAGGCTAAAACCTGCGGCTACCAATATTATCTTTCTGGAGGCACCTTGTATTAGTCCGGAGAGTCTGGATGCTCTCAGAATGATAAAATGCTGCTGGCCCGTGGGGGATTTTGGCTCGGGCGCTTACAAGGCGGTATAAAAAATTTTTGGCCGGTCAGAGGGGCCAAAGGCCTCTCTAACCGGCCAAGGTTTGCGGGTCGGGAGGGGTGTGGAGAGGGCAGGAAGGGGGGCAATTTATTGCGTCCATTGATTCCGGGGGTGATGCATCGCGCCCCTAGGTTTCTTCCCCAACTTCGTTTTTCCTGCCTCACATGCCCTTGCCGGTTTCCTGGATGGCCTGCTCCATTTCCTGGGTCAGGGCCTCGGGCAGACCCTCGATCTTGACGCTGAGAAAGCCCCGGACAATGGTGGATACGGCCTCCTCTTCATCCAGGCCCCGGGCCATGAGATACTCGATCTCTTCGGCGGCGATCCGCCCCACGGCAGCCTCGTGGGACATATCCACCCCAGCCGCCAAGCCCTCCAGTTCGGGCACGGCGTAAATGATGCCGTGCGGGGCCAGGATCAGGCCCCGGCACTCCAGGTGGGCCTTGATGTCCGGCACCTGGCCGACCAGGTGGCCCCGGCTGATGCATTTGCCGCCGGTAGTCAGGCTCCGGGCGATGACCTCGGCCCGGGTGTGGGGGGCCTGGAGGATGGCCCGGCCGCCCACGTCCAACTCCGAGTTCGGGTGGGCGATGAGGATGGAGTTGAGGCTGGCCACCGCCTCGGGTCCCGCCAGGGTGACCGTGGGGTACATTTGCACCGTCTTCACCGGGCGCAGCAGGATGTAATTGGAAATGTAACGGCCGCCGGCCTCCACCAGCACCCCGGTGCGGGGCCGGACGTGGACGTCTTCCGCCCAGTTGTGGACCATGGTGAAGGTGAGCTGGCCCCCCGGGCGCACGTAGAATTCCGACACCCCGATGTGGAGGCCGGAGCGCACCCCGGGGTGGGTGGTGCAGCCGGTGATGATATGGAGGCTCGCCCCTTCTTCCACGATCACCAGGTTGTGGACATGCTGGGCGAAACGGTCGGTGCGCAGATACAGGCAGGTCTCCACCGGCTGGTCCACGCGGACTCCCGGCAAGGCCCGGATGAAGTAGCCGTTGTCCAGGGCCAGCTCGGTCTGGGCGGTGTACTTGTCGGCATCCACCGCCACCAGCCGCCAGAGGAGCTCCCGGGCCCAATCGTATTGCGCCAGGGCCTCCGTGATGGGCAGCACTTCCACGCCCGGCCGGTTGGCGGTGCAATGCATCACCCGGGCGTCGGCCTGGAGGAAGGTGCCGGCGTGCTCCGCATCGGTGAGTTCGACGCCGGCTTTGAGGAGATGGCTCCGTTCCTCCGGGCTGAACAGGCGGTAGCCGGGGTCGTATTCCCAGGCCCCGCCCTGGCGGGAGAATTGTTCCAGATTGAGGTCGGCCCCCAGGGCCGCCTTCTTTTCCCTACTCTTCTCTGCCCGGACTTTTACCTCCGACATTTGGCGCATTCCTCGTAACCGAATCGTTTGATGTCATTCAGCAGTTCATGGGGATGGCCCTGGCAGCAGAGCCGGCCCTCCCCCAGGATGTAAGCCATATCCGCGTTGACATAATCCAGGATGAAGCCGGTGTGGGTAATGATCAACCCGGATTTCTCCCGGTGTCCCCGGCGGCGTTCTTTTTGCAGCAACCGGCCGATGATTTCCCCCACCACCTGGAGATTTTCCAGGTCGACGCCTGACTCCGGCTCATCGAGGAGCACCATCTGGGGATCCTGGGCCAGCAATTGCAAGAGCTCCGAGCGCTTGATCTCGCCCCCGGAAAAGCCGTAGTTGATCTCCCGCTCCAAAAACGGGGTGAAATTGTAAGCCGCGGCCAGGGCCTGGGCGGAAATCCGGCTGCCGGTGCAGGCCTGCAAGATGTCCTGGGTTTTTACCCCCCGGATGGTGGGGGGCCGCTGGAAAGACAGCCCCAATCCCAGGCGGGCCCGCTCATAGGTGGGGAGACTGGTGATGTCCTGACCCTTGAAAATGATGCTCCCTGCCACCACCCGGTACCGGGAAAAGCCCATGATGGTCATGAGCAGGCTGGATTTGCCCGACCCATTCTTGCCGAAGAGAATATGGGTCTCTCCCTCGGGGACTTTGAAATTGACCCCCTTGAGCACCTCTTTGCTGTCGATGTTCACCCTGAGATTGATGACTTCTAACATGGCGCACCCTTCGAGGATAAAAAAAGCCCCCAAAGCAGGCTTTGAGGGCTCGGCCGAACTTTTAAACAGGTTTCCCCGTCAGAGGTCCCCCAGACCCTACGATGATTACTGAGCTTCCTTGGGAACTGCCAGGGGCGCCAGCGGGGGAGCCAATTTGATGTAAGGCATCCCGAAGGCCCGCTGCTCGAAAGCCTTGGGGTTGAAGGCCTTGGTCAGTTCCACTTCCTCGGGGGTCAGGATATGGACGATGCCGTACTGATCAACGATGGCAAACCGCTCACCTTTGGCCAGGCAGGAAGCCACCGTTTGTTCCCCCTTGAGTTCCTTTTTAGAGACGCACAGTAACTTGGCGCCACCTGCCCCTTGCCCTATGGCAACGGTGGAAATGAAGAATACAGCCGCCAAAGCCACCATTAACCCGACAACCAGTTTTGACCGCATACTCCTTCCTCCTTTGCAAGGTTAATACCCGGCTTCCCCCCCTAAGCGGAGTACCGAGAAAAAGCCAAGATTTACTATATTGCAACCGGTAAGAAAGTCAACCTAATTATTAATCCTCTGTAAAAATTCCATAATTTCCCTAAGAGGTATTGTCCGGAGGTCCCTTCGCAGTGAAATGTCCTGGTAAGACGCCGAAGTCAACTGCTGAGAGAGAGCCCACCGACCACTTAAGCCTCTGGCCGGCCAGAGACTTTTTCCGAATAGAGCCGCCGTCCCTTCAAAAAAGCCCCCAACATATTCGGGGGCTTAGGTCCGACGCGGCGATGCGCCCCAAGCCGGGAGAGAGTGGGATCTCTTACTGGGCTTCCTGTGGCACTGCAAAGGGCGGCAGCGGGGGAGCCAGTCTGATGTATGGCATCCCGTAAGCCCGCTGCTCAAAGACCTTGGGATTGAAAGCCCTGGTCAGATCCACTTCTTCCGGGGTCAAGACATGGACGATGCCATATCTATCCACCACGGCAAACCTTTCTCCTTTGGCCAGGCAAGAGGCCACGGTCTCCTGCCCTTTTAGCTCCTTGTTGCTGACGCAGAGCAATTTTTCCTGGGCCAATGCCGCCGAAGAGAGCAACAGGCCGCAAACCAGCGCCAACGCCAAAGTCAACCTCAACTTGGACTGCATGTTCCTTCCTCCCAAATTCATATTAAATCGCCTGGTGAGGGCTCTCATTAAAAATAGGTCCGTTTCTGATGGAGTCAAGCGGGCTGTTTATGAAACCGGGCAGGGATATTGTGCAAGCAAAAGCCGATTTTTTCTTGACGAAGGGAACCGCCTTGTTCTATAAATCACATGATCCCTATCAGTCCCAGCTGACCGAATTGAGTTGATTTCCTGATGAGATTTGGCTAAATTAATGTATAGAAACCATAAAATATAGGTGAAATATATGGAACCGCGCAAGCAAGGACAGGAGCCGGTGGGCGCCGTCATGGTAGTGGGCGGCGGTATTGCCGGGATGCAGGCCGCTTTGGATCTGGCCAATGCCGGCTATTACGTGCACATCGTGGAGGCCAAGCCAGCCATTGGCGGGGTAATGTCGCAGCTCGACAAGACCTTCCCCACCAATGACTGTGCCATGTGAATTATCTCGCCCAAGCTGGTCGAGGTCGGCCGGCACATTAACATCGAGATTCTGGCTCCGGCGCAAGTTATCGGCATTAGCGGCGAGCCGGGCAATTTCTCCGTCAAGGTGCGGAGCCAAGCCCGCTATATCGACATGGCCAAATGCATTGCCTGCGGGCTCTGCGCCGAGAAATGCCCCAAGAAAGTGCCCGATGAATACAACCTGGGCCTGGCCAAACGTAAAGCCGCTTACCTGGATTATGCCCAGGCGGTGCCCCCCAAGTATGCCATTGATCGGAGCGTCTGCCTCTATTTTCAAAAAGGGGGCAGGTGCAAGGCTTGTGAGAAATTTTGTCCCACCGGCGCGGTGGATTTTTCTCAGCTGGATGTGGATCAGGATATCAAGGTGGGCGCCGTCATCCTGGCGCCGGGCTTCAAACCCTATGATCCCACCCGGTATAGCGCCTATCATTACGCCAACTTCCCCAATGTCATCACCGGCCTGGAGTTCGAGCGGATTCTGGCCGCGGCCGGGCCCTTCTCGGGCCACATGGTGCGCCCGTCAGATCTCAAAGAGCCCACCAAGATCGCCTGGCTCCAATGCGTCGGCTCCCGGGACCTGAATCATTGCGACAACAGCTATTGTTCGGCGGTGTGCTGCATGTACGCCATCAAGGAGGCGGTGATCGCCAAGGAGCACAGCAGGGATCATCCCCTGGACGCCGCCATTTTCTTCATGGATATCCGGACCCACGGCAAGGAGTTCGAGAAGTACTACTGGCGGGCCCGGGATGAATACGGCATCCGCTTCATCCGCTCCCGGGTGCATTCCGTGGACGCGGTGCCGGGCACCGACGATGTGGCCATCCGCTACCTGGATGAAAGCGGCGAGCTCAAGACCGAAACCTTCGACCTGCTGATCCTCTCCAACGGCTTTGAAGTGGCCCCGCAAGTAGTGGAACTGGGCAAGACCCTTGGGATCGAGATCAACTCCAGCAAGTTCGCCGAGACTTCCTCCTTTACCCCGGTATCCACCAGCAAGCCGGGAATTTTCGTCTGCGGCGCCTTCCAGGGCCCCAAAGACATCCCCCAATCGGTCATGGAGGCTTCGGCCGCGGCCTCGGCGGCCGGCGAACTGCTCGCCCCGGCCCGGTTCTCCCTGGCCAAGAAAAAGCCCGTATTCCCAGAACGTGATGTGTCCCGGGAAGAACCCCGCATCGGCGTCTTCGTCTGCCACTGCGGCATCAATATCGCCAGCGTCGTCGACGTGGTGGCGGTCCGGGACTACGCCAAGACCCTCCCCTACGTAGAGTTTGTGGAGGACAATCTGTTTACTTGTTCCCAGGATACCCAGGAGCTTATTAAGGATCGGATCAAGGAGTACAATCTGAACCGCGTGGTGGTGGCCTCCTGTACGCCGCGCACCCATGAACCCACCTTCCAGGAGACCATCAGGGAAGCGGGCCTGAACAAATACCTCTTTCAAATGGCCAATATCCGGGATCAAGGCGCCTGGGTGCACCAGAACGAGCCGCAAAAGGCCACCCATCGGGCCAAGGACCAGGTGCGCATGGCCATAGCCACCGCGGCCCTGCAGCCTCCTTTGCAAGAATTTGATCTGCCCGTTACCAAGGCCGGTTTGGTGATCGGCGGCGGCGTGGCCGGCATGGAGGCCGCCCTGGGCCTGGCCAACCAGGGCTATAAAGTGTACCTGGTGGAGAAAAAGGCTTTCCTGGGCGGACATGCCCGCAAGCTCAACCGTACCTGGAACGGCGAGGCCGTGCAGCCCTATGTGGATGACCTGGCGCAGCGGGTGACCGAGCACCCTAACATCGCCGTGTACCTCAACTCCGCCATCACTGCTGTCCAGGGCTTCGTGGGCAACTTCACCACCACCATCGCCACTGAAGGCCGGGAAACCTCCGTGGACCATGGCGCCGCCATTATCGCCATCGGCGGCCATTCCTACAAGCCCAAGGAATATCTTTACAAGGAGAATCCCCGGGTGCTGCTGTCCCTGGAAATGGACCAGGCCCTCAGGGAAAAGAACCCCACGGTCATGGGGGCCAAGAGCGCGGTCTTCATCCAGTGCGTCGGCTCCCGGGAACCCCAGCGGCCTTATTGCAGCCGGGTCTGCTGCACTCACTCCGTGGAAAGCGCTCTGGAGCTCAAAAAGATCAATCCCGACATGGATGTGTACATCCTGTATCGGGATCTCCGGACCTATGGACTGAGGGAGAATCTCTATAAAGAAGCCCGGGAAAAGGGTGTCGTCTTCATCCGCTTCGACCTGGAAAACAAACCCAGGGTGGAGCAGGACGCCGGCGGCGGCCTCACGGTCACCGTCCGGGATCACATCCTGGGCCTGCCCATCAGCCTCCATCCGGATGTTTTGACCCTGGCTTCGGCCATCATCGTCAAGGACCAGGAAGAGCTGGCCAAGATGTTCAAGGTGCCCTTGAACAACGACGGCTTCTTCCTGGAGGCCCACATGAAGCTCCGGCCGGTGGATTTTGCCACGGACGGCGTCTTTGTGGCCGGCCTGGCCCACTACCCGAAACCCATGGATGAAGCCATTGCCCAGGCCAAGGCCGCGGCGGCCCGGGCCGCGGTGGTCCTGGCCCAGGATGCCATCCGGGCCGGCGGCGTGGTGGCCAGCATCGACCCGAACCTCTGCTCCGGCTGTCAGGCCTGCGTGGGGGTCTGTCCCTTCGGGGCCATCAGCTACCTGGCCGACCAGGGCGTGTGCGAAGTCAACCAGGCCCTGTGTAAGGGCTGCGGCACCTGCGCCGCCACCTGCCCCTCCGAGTGCATCACCCTCTTCGGGTTCAGCCACAAGCAGATCTACACCCAGGTGGATGAAGCCCTGGCGGAACTGGAAGAGATGGAAGAAGCGGCGGGCTGATGGCGCAAAGGCGCAAAGAAGACGCGTAATTAAAGAGAAAAGGTCTGCATATGGCTGATAAAGAGTATGAACCGAAAATCATCGGCTTTTTCTGTAACTGGTGCACCTATGCCGGCGCCGACCTGGCCGGGGTGAGCCGCCTGCAATATCCCCCCAACCTGCGGGTCATCCGGGTCATGTGCTCCGGCACGGTCTCGCCCCATCATGTGCTCCGGGCCTTTCAAAAAGGGGCCGACGGCGTTCTCATCGGTGGCTGCCATATCGGCGACTGCCATTATCTCAAGGGCAATTACATGACCATCAAGCGCATGCGCTTTCTCCAGGATCTCCTGAAATTCACCGGTTACGAAGAGGGCCGTCTGCACCTGGAGTGGATCTCCGCCGCCGAAGGGCCGAAGTTTGCGGAAACCGTGCGGGCTTTTACCGAAAAAATCAAGAAAATGGGGCCGTCCCGGTTGAAACGCAAAGCGGCCTGAAAATCCCCTTAAGCAAAATGGAGCCGCAGGCTTCAGCCTGTGCCGGCACAGGCTGGAAAGTCTGTGCCACCGGAAACTGCCTTTGGTAACGGGGGATTAAGAGGATTTTAGTAAATCGGGAGCCAACCCAGAAATTCCTTTAAGGAAGATTCTCCATGGATAGGTTACGAGAAAAAATCAGGAATCTGCTCAAGGACGGCAAAGTGGCCGGTTACGTCGGTTACATCATGAAGAACAGCCACCCCCTGCCCCATTTCTTCACCAAGGAGCGCCTGGAAGAGGTGGATCAGGCCATCGTCGCTCCGGACGACGCCCGCTACCCCCTGGATAAGCTGCTCCAGGCCGTGGCGGCCCGCTATCCGCAAGAGACTTTCGCCATTCAGGTGCGGGGTTGCGATGAGCGGGGCCTGAACGAGCTCTACAAGTGGGGGCAGCTCCATCCCGACAAGGTGGTCCTGGTGGGCGTGGCCTGCACCCAGGCCCAGGCCGACTATTGCGAATGCCCCGGCCCCTGGGCCTCGGTGATCGATTACGGGGAAAAATGCCAGCCCGTGTCCAGGAGCAAACGGGTGGACCGCATCGACGCCCTGGCCGAAGCCGATGCCTTCAAGGAGTGGCTCACCGCCTTTGACCGCTGCATCAAATGCTACGGCTGCCGGGATGTCTGCCCCATGTGCTTCTGCAAGGAATGCAGCCTGGAGCACCCCGAACTCATGAGCACCGGCCAGGTGCCCCCGGATTCCATCTTTCAACTGGTGCGGGCCATCCACATGGCCGGCCGCTGCATCGATTGCGGGCTGTGCGAGGAAAACTGCCCCGCGGATATCCCCCTCCGGGTCCTGTACAAGAAGGCCAACGCCCTGGTGCAGGAGCTCTTCGGCTATGAGGTGGGCTCCCCCGAATCCGGCCCCTCCCCCTGGAAGGCCCTGGGGGACGAAGCCACTTTGGAAACCAAGCCCATGTAAGAACCTCCCGGCAACCCTGGAAAACGAGAAGGGCGGGCCACAGGCCCGCCTTTTTTTCTGGGCAACCTTGAGCGCCGGTGCCAACAGATTTGCAACTCGATCTTTTCAGTCCGGAATGACCCGGTGTTGGCTGGAATAATCCCGCTTGTCCAGCACCACCTTCTTCCCCCGGCGGCTGCGCCGATTGATCACCAGCGGCCCCAGCAGGTTGGCCGTCATTTCCCGGGGGCGGTTCGGGGGAATGGTCAGGATGACCAGGGCTTTAAGGTCCTCGGGGCTTTCCGCCTCCAGGTCCTGCATGACTTTCTTCAGCGCCTGGATCTGATAATTCGGAAAAATATGAGCAGGTTCCACCACGATAAAGGACAGGCCCGGCTCGCCCAGGCATTGGAGGACCTGAAAAGGAGGGTCCAGGAGGTCGTCCAGGAGCGCAAACGTATTACATTTACAAAACCCCACGGGGCCGGGGATAATATTAACAATCTGGTCTTGGCGGACCGTTATGGTGCCGAACTTTTGGGTAGTCAGGCTAATAAATTCGGAATCAGGCTGAGGAACTGGTGGGGAGACCGCCGGGACATGCTTTGGAAAATATGGCGCCAATTCTGTCAATTGCGCAGGGTCTGATTGGGCCGCCGAGAAGTTTTGCTCCTTGAGAAAATCATAGATCTCTTTCCGGAGAACCGCGTATTCCTCAGGCGCTTGAATGGCCAAGCTGACAGCATTGCCCCGCATTCCGGCAAGCGAAATGCTGATGTGATCGCCGATCATGATTATTTCGCCGACTTTTCTGGTCAAGACTAACATCATTTCCCCCGTAGTCGCCTCCCGCTAATCCGCCAACGATCCGGGAGAGACCGACTTCGCCTGTTGGAGCGGCTTTCCTTGCCTGTTCCATGTTAATTAGACCTCCATCCGTGAAGGAAAAATAAAAAAATTGATGCCAAGACTAGCTAATTAAGGAATTTAGTCAGGCTATCGGGCTAAAACTTCTCGAAGCCGTGGTCACTAGAGCAGTCGCAGAATCTTGCGTGAGGGTTACTCATGGTCATTATGATACTTTAATAACGCCCCAAGCTCTTTCAAGTCAGGCACGGGTGAGGAAGAAGCCCGGGAATTTTCCTCCAGGCATTGTTGATATAATTCGGACCGGAGCACCGGAATATCCACCGGCGCCTCGATGCCCAAGCGAATCTGGTTACCCCGGACCTCGAGGATAATGATGCTGATCTCATCGCCGATCATCAGGCCTTCCCCGATCTTCCTGGTCAGGATGAGCATCTTGGCCTTCCTGGACGCCTTTAGCTGGGAGCGCCTCCGCCTGCCCGGGGCCCGCAATGGCCTATTTCTCAAAAGGCGGCGATTCCTGCTTTGGCCGGCCCGGGGAGCAATGGGCTTTCCTTATTTCATCGTCCTAAAGGCAGAAATACTCAAATCAGGGCCGGCTAGCGAGTTAAAATAATTATGATCAACAAATTAGCAAAGGGTGTAGATGGTTTTTTCAACAAATAGTTTGCCGCCCCCCGGTTTGAGGCCTTGTGAGCCGGGATACCGGCGACTAAGCCGCCATGAGTATGGGGAAAACCGTCCCCTCCTTGAAAAACCGCCCGATTCAGGATAATTTTAATCGTGGACCCAATCTTGACCATCAGCGCCCGCTGCCGGGAAGTGGAAGCGGCCCTCGCCCAGGGGGCCCGGGAGATCCGTCTCCCGGGGCTGACACCGGCGGTGGCGGCCTTTGTCCTGACCCGCCTCTTTCATTCGTGCCGCCGGCCGCTGCTCCTGATAACGCCGGACGGCGACTCCCAGCAGCTCTTTGCCAAGGATCTGGCCTTCTTTTTAAATGGCGCCCGGTCCGGACCGGCGGACCCCTGGCCCCGGCTGCTCAGTTTCCCCGCCCATGAGATCCTGCCTTTCCGGCAACTGGATTTTGATGCGGAAGTGAGCTGCGCCAGGGTGGGCGCGGCCTACCAGGTTTTAACCTCCCGGGACCCCTGGATCGTGGTGGCCCCCGCCCTGGCCTTGCGGCAAAAGCTGCCGCCCCCCCGGCGCCTGCGGGAGGCCTCGGCTTACGTGGTGGCGGGGGAAGAGCTGGACCGGGAGACTTTCTTGCGGGAACTGGCGACCTGGGGCTATGAGCGCCGGCCCCTGGTGGAGGAACGGGGGGAGTTCAGCGTCCGGGGCGGCATCATTGATCTTTTTCCGCCCCTTTACCCCGGGCCGGTGCGCCTGGAATTCTGGGGCGATGAGGTGGAGTCGCTGCGGCTCTTCGATCCGGCCAGCCAGCGGTCGCAGGGGACCCTGGAAGACCTGGTGGTGCTGCCGGCCAGCGAAGTCATCCTGGATGAGGCGGCCCAGGAGCAGGCCCTGGCCGGACGCCGGCGCCGTCAGGACCCCCAGTTCTGGCATCACGTCCAGGCAGGCCAGCATTTCCCGGCCATTGAACGGCATCTGGCCGAGTTTTACCCTGAGCCCCAGACCCTCTGGGATTTTCTCCCCCCGGAAACCCTGGTGGTGGAATGGGACCCCCTGAACATCTCCCAGGAGCTGCAAAAACTCACTGACTCGGCGGCGGGCCAACCCCCGGGCTGGCTGGATGAAGAAGCCTGGGAACGGCGCCGGGGCCGGTTTGGCTTAGTCTCCTGCTCCGTGCTGACCCTGGGTCTGTCGGAGGCGGGCACCGGCGAGTTCAGCTTTCGGGTGGAGAAAAACGACGATCTGGCCCAGGAACTGGCCCGGGCCGGCGCTGAGGCCGGGCGCCTGGTGCCGGCCCTGGCGGCGCGCCTCAAGGAGTGGCGGGAGGCCGGGGCCGACACGGTCCTGGTCTGCATGAGCCGTCATCGGGCCGAGCGCCTGGCCCGCCTGTTGGGAGAGGAAGGCCTGGACGCCGAGGTGACTGCGGCGCCTTCCTGGGGAAGAATGGTTGGGGGAGGAGGCCAGGGGGCACAGCCCCCTGCCTCCTCCCCCAAGCCCCCTCCTCCAACCCCTTACAGGGGGTTGGGAGGGGAGCTTGAGGGGAGGGTGGGGGAACTGCGTTCCCCCAGCCCTCCCCTCAAATCTGCCTCCATCCTACCCGGCCGGGTGGAGATCACCGTGGGGGAGGTGTCCGGGGGGTTCCGTCTCTGGTCGGAGGGGCTCATCGTCCTGACCGAAGATGAAGCCCTGGGGTTTCGGCCGGACCGGAGGCGCCGCCACAAGGAAACTCCTCCCCCCCAGCATCTCACTTCCCTGGCCGATCTTCAGGAAGGGGATTTCATCGTCCACCTGGACCACGGCATCGGCCTCTATCGGGGCCTGGTCAAGCTGACCGTGGGCGAGGAGGTCAACGATTTCCTGGATCTGGAATACCAGGGTGGCGACCGCCTGTATCTGCCGGTGGACCGCCTGCATCTGGTGCAGAAATACCTGGGGGTGGAAGGAGTCTCACCCCACGTGGAACGCCTGGGCGGCAAATCCTGGGATCGCACCAAGAACAAGGTCAAAAAGGCGGTGGAGAAGATCGCCCGGGAGTTGGTGGAGCTTTACGCCCAGCGCCGGGTCCTGCCGGGGCACCACTTTTCCCCCCCGGATGCGGTCTTCCAGGAGTTCGAGGCCACCTTTGAATACGAGGAAACCCCGGATCAGCTCCAGGCCATCCAGGAGGTGCTGGCGGACATGACCGCCGACAAGCCCATGGACCGGCTGATCTGCGGGGATGTGGGCTACGGTAAAACGGAGGTGGCCCTCCGGGCGGCCTTCAAGGCGGCCATGGACGGCAAGCAGGTGGCGCTGTTGGTGCCCACCACGGTGCTGGCCGAGCAGCACTACGACACTTTCAGGCGGCGCCTGGCCCCTTATCCCCTGGAAGTTCGGGTCTTGAGCCGTTTCAAGAAACCGGCGGAGCAAAAGCGCATCCTGGCAGACCTGGTCCAGGGAAAAGTGGACATCATCATCGGCACCCATCGGCTGCTCCAGAAAGACGTGAGTTTCCGGGATTTGGGGCTGGCCCTCATCGACGAAGAGCAGCGCTTCGGGGTGAAGCAGAAAGAGAGACTCAAGGAGTGGCGGCGGACGGTGGATGTCTTGACCCTGACCGCCACCCCCATCCCCCGGACCTTGCAGTTGTCGCTGACTGGACTGAGGGAACTCAGCCTGATCAACACGCCTCCGGAGAATCGCCAGGCCATCCGCACGTATCTCTGCCGCCCGGAAAAGGCCGTGATCCAGGCCGCCATCCGCCGGGAGTTGGCCCGCCGCGGCCAGGTATTTTTCGTCCACAACCGGGTCCAGAACCTGGCCACCTGGGCCCGAAACCTCCAGGCCCTGGTGCCTGATGCCAGGGTGGCCATGGCCCACGGCCAGATGCCGGAGCGGGAACTGGAGCAGGTGATGGTGCGCTTCTGGCACGGCGAAGTCGACGTCCTGGTCTGCACGGCCATCATTGAGGCCGGACTGGATATCCCCGCGGCCAATACCATCATTATCAACCGGGCCCACGCCATGGGTCTGGCCCAGCTCTACCAGCTCCGGGGCCGGGTGGGGCGGAGTCAGATGCAGGCTTACGCCTATCTCCTGGTCCCGGACGAAGCCGCCCTTTCCAGCGAGGCCCAGAAGCGTCTGAAGGCCCTGATGGAATTTACCGAACTGGGCTCCGGCTTCAAAATCGCCCTGCACGATCTGCAGATCCGGGGAGCCGGCAACCTCCTGGGTCAGGCCCAATCGGGGCATCTGGCCGAGGTGGGCTACGAGCTCTATCTGCAATTGCTGGAACAGGCCATCCGGGAGTTCAAGGGCGAGGAGTTGGAAGACCTGACCCCCGACCCGGAGATCCGGGTGCCGGTGGCCGCCTATCTCCCCGAGGATTACGTGCCGGATATCCAGCAGCGCCTGGCCCTGTATCGGCGTCTGTCCGGGCGGCTGACCCCGGAAATGGTGGATGAGATGGAAGGGGAACTGCTGGACCGCTTCGGGCCGCTGCCCGGGGAGGGCCGCAATCTTTTGGAAGTGGTGCGGATTAAGCACCGGTTGCGCCGGCTCGGCATCAAGCGCCTGGCGCTGCAGGATAGCTTTGCCCTTTTGCAATTTTCCGCCCCGGAGCGCCTCAACCTGAAAAAGCTCATCGAGGCCCTGAAGCGGCGGCCGGAGTCCCTGCGCCTCACCCCGGACCAAAACCTCAGGATACGCCTGCCGGAGGGCGGCCTCCCATGGCCCCGCCTGGAAAATTGCTTGAAAGAAGTGGAGACATTTGTTATGGGGGAGATAGAGGGATAGGTTATGTCCAGAAATCTTGTTAGAGGATTATTGGTGGCCCTGTGTTTCTGGCTGCCGCCCCTGGCGGGGCCGGCCGGGGCTGAGGTGGTGGACCGGATTGTGGCCGTAGTCAATGACCAGATCATCACTTTGTCCGAAGTGGACCAGATGGCGAAAACCGTTCAGGCGCAACACCCCGGGGCCGCCCAGCAGTTTAAGGACCAGAAAGCCCTCCAGAAAGAGATGCTGGAAGTCCTGATCGACCGGAAACTGGCCCAGGCTGAGGCCAAACGCCGGGGCATTGCGGTGACTGACAAGGAACTGGACCAGGCCCTGAAAGATTTCAAGGCCAAAAGCCATATCTCCAATGATGAGGACCTGGCCAAGCTTCTGACCAGGGCCGGGATTACTTTGCAGGAACTGAAGCAGCAGATTTCCGACCAGATCACCCAAGACCGTTTGATCCAGGTGGAGGTGGGGGGCAAAGTAACCATCAGCGACGCTGAAGTGCGCCGGTTTTACGAGGATCATGCCCCGAAAATGGGCGGGAACCAGGTGCATCTCCGGATCATCAGCCTGCCCTTTCCTGCCGATGGCACTCAGACCCAGAAAGAGGAATTGCAGAAAAAGGCGGAGGTCATCCTTGAGCAACTGCGCCAGAAGACCTCCTTTGAGGAAGTGACCAAAAAATTCAACGTCCGGGGTGATGATCTGGGGTTCATCTCCAAGTCCGACCTGGATCCGAAACTGGCAGAATTTTTAAACCGCCTGTCCCCCGGTGAAGTAGCGCCGATCCACACCCCGGCGGGGTTTCAACTGGTGCAGCTGGTGGGCAGCAGATCCGGCCAGACTCGTCCCGTTGAAGAAGCGACCCCGGAAATCCGCAACATCCTGACCCGCCAGCAGATGGAAAAGCGTTTCATGGAGTGGATCAAGGGTCTGCGGGAAAAGGCTCACGTTAAGATCTTATTGTGAGGTGATTCAACCGGGAATCGAAACGGGAAGAAAGAAGGATCTTTTTTCCCGTTTCGCCGTTTCGCCTTTTGCCCTTTCCCCCCTTTGCTCTGTCCGGCACTTTTATGACGATTGCCGCTATAGATAGACTTTCCCAGCATGTGGGCCAGATCGTCACCATCCAGGGCTGGGTCTACCATTTGCGCTCCAGCGGCAAGGTGCGCTTTGTCGTGGTGCGGGACGGCACCGGGCTGGTCCAGGGAGTCATGGTCAAAGGAGGGTTGCCCGAGGAAGACTTTCAGCAGTTTGACCGCCTCACCCAGGAATCTTCCCTGAGACTCACGGGCCGCGTCAAGGCCGAACCCCGGGCCCCCGGGGGTTATGAACTGGAGGTCACCGCCCTTGCGCCCCTGCAGATCGCCCAGGACTACCCCATTGCCCCCAAGGAGCACGGCGTGGCCTTTCTCCTGGACCAGCGCCACCTGTGGCTGCGCTCTCCCCGGCAGCAGGCCATCCTCAGGATTAGGGACGAGGTCTGCCGGGCGATCCGGGATTTTTTCCACCAGCAGGGTTTTGTCCTGGTGGATACCCCCATCCTCACCCCCACCGCCTGTGAAGGCACCACCAACCTGTTTGAGACGGACTACCTGGACCGGGGCAAGGCCTATCTCTCCCAGAGCGGCCAACTATATCTTGAAGCCGCGGCCATGGCCCTGGGTCGGGTTTACTGCTTCGGCCCCACCTTCCGGGCGGAAAAGTCCAAGACCCGGCGTCACCTGATGGAATTCTGGATGGCCGAAGCCGAGGCGGCGTTTTATACCCTGGACGACGTCATGAATCTAGCCGAAGCCCTGGTGCGGTCCGTGATCTCCCGGGTGTTGGCCGCCCGCCGCCGGGACTTGCAGACCCTGGAACGGGACCCCGCGGCCCTGGAGGCGGCCATGGGGCCTTTTCCCAGGCTCACTTACGCCGAGGCCCTGGAGCGCTTGCGGGGGCAAGGAAAAGAACTGGCCTGGGGGGAGGATTTCGGGGGCGACGAAGAGACGATCCTGTCCCGGATGTTTGACCGCCCCCTCCTGGTGCACCGCTATCCCCGGCAGTGCAAGGCCTTTTACATGGAGGCCGATCCGGAAAACCCCGAACTCGCTCTGTGCGTGGACCTGCTGGCCCCGGAAGGCTACGGGGAAATCGTCGGCGGCTCCCAGCGCCTGGCGAGCCTCGAGACGCTGCTCACCCGCCTGCAGGAACACCACCTGCCCCAGGCACCCCTGGAATGGTACCTGGACCTGCGCCGCTACGGGAGCGTTCCCCACGGAGGCTTCGGCCTGGGGCTCGAACGCCTGGTGGCCTGGCTCTGCGGCCTGCACCACGTCCGGGAAGCCATCCCCTTCCCCCGCCTCATCGACCGCCTGTACCCGTGAATAGGATATAGCTTCATCAGTGAAAAATAGTCGATTGGAAGCATTATTGGCATTCCGTTTGTGCGGGGAAAAATGTAGGGGCACGGCTTGCCGTGCCCTTTCTGAATTATAATGAAGCATGTCGCCATTCCTAACACGTCGATTGCCTAGATAGCCCCTTATGACCGCTCCACGCTTCCTTGGCCTCCAGGGCCTGGTCTTCGCCCTGGTGGCCGCGGCCTTAACCACGGTGTACATCACCCAGCCGGTGTTGCCGGTATTGCGCCAGGAATTTGGGGTGAGCGCCTCCCTGGCCTCCCTCACCGTCTCGGCGGTGATCCTGGGGATCGCCCTGGCCAATCTGCCCTTCGGGACCCTGGCCGACCGGTATCCGGTGCGCCCTCTCATTATGTTGGGGGGGCTGGTGGTGGCGGCCTGCAGTCTCTTTTGCGCCGCCACCGGGAGCCTTTCCCTGTTAGTGGGGGCCCGGTTCATCCAGGGGCTCTTTATTCCCGCTCTCACCACCTGCCTGGCGGCTTACCTTTCCCGGAGCCTTCCGGTGGAGCGCCTGAACGTGGTCATGGGTTCCTATGTTTCCGCCACGGTGGTGGGTGGGTTGGGCGGCAGGCTATTGGGAGGCTGGATCCATCCGCCCCTGCATTGGCGCTACGCCTTTGTCAGCGCCGCCATCCTGGTGCTGGCCGCTACCCTGGCGGCCATCCGCTGGCTGCCCCAAGACGAGGGCGTGGCCGAGGCGGCGCGGCCGGCGGCCGGGTTTCGGCATTTGCTGGGGCGCCGGGACCTGCGCCAGAATTACCTGGTCACCTTCGGCACCATGTTCGTCTTCGCTTCGCTCTTTAATTACCTGCCCTTTTACCTGGCGGGGCCGCCGTTCCATGCTTCAACCCACCTGATTACCTTAATGTATCTTTCTTATCTGGTGGGCATCCTTACGGGGCCGATGGCGGGTTGGCTCAGCAATCGCTTCGGCAACGGCGGCACCATGGCTCTGGGTGCGGCCACCTTTGCGCTGGCCATTCTCCTCACCTTCATCCATTCCATTCTTGCTATCCTGGCGGCCCTGGCCCTGGTCTGCGCCGGCCATTTTTCCATCCACGCGGCGGCGGTGGGGTCCCTCAACCGCAAACTCACCGCGCAGCGGGGCCAGGCCAATTCTCTATACGTCCTGTTTTATTACCTGGGCGGCGCCGCCGGCATCTCCGCCAGCGGCTATGCTTACACCCTGGCCGGTTGGCCGGGAGTGGGGGCCCTGGGAATCGTGATGCTTTCCCTCCCCCTGGTCATCGGTCTCAAGGAAAGGCGGGAGGGGGCTTGACCCGGGTGGGTGGGGGCAGGGCCTTCGGGCTTCCTACCGGGGAACGGCCTGGGCCTGGATGGTATTTTTAGAAAATTACGCCGGTTTTGGAATTTTTCTATGTTTACTTTAGTAAGATCTTGAGAAAATAGATTTACGCCCCCCCGACATCCCTGGTCAAAAGCCCGGAAGTCGAAGAAGCGCGCCGGGCCCGGTGGGGCGAGAGCCTCTGGCCGGGCAAACCGCCGGAAGGCGCATGGAGTACCACAGAAAGAATTTAGGTAACGTCTTTAACATTTCATATGGTAACTGGTCTAAACTAATGAAAGGCGGCGAGGATAGCTTAATGACCGACCCCCACCTCGTGGCCCGGGCCCAGGAAGGCGATCTCCCGGCCTTCGAGGAGTTGGTGAAAAAGTATCAGCGGGAGGTCTATGGCCTGGCGTGCCGCATCGTCATGGATTCGGAGGAGGCCAAGGACCTGACTCAGCAGGCTTTCCTGCAGGCGTTTGTTCATATTCGGGACTTTCGCCAGCAGTCGCAATTCCGCACCTGGCTTTTTCGCATAGCGATTAATCAGTCGTATAATTATTTGAAAAGCAAGAAGAAATTCGGCGAACCGGTGGATACTCAGGAAATGATTCTGGTGGAAGAAGATTCTAATCCGGAGGCTGACCTGGTGGCCCAGGACGAACATCGCCGCCTTTACGAGGCCTTGGGCCGCCTGCCCGCCAAACAGCGGGCCGTGCTCACCTTGAAACTGGAACAGGGCCTGTCCTATCAGGAGATCAGCCAGGCGCTGGGAGGCAGCGCCGGCGCGGCCCGGGTCAATTATTGCCAGGCCCTGAAGACCTTGAAAAAGTTTTTGCATAGCGAGGACGACAATGAAGTGGCAGTGCGTTCTTATCCAGCGGTGGCTGCCAGAATATCCCGACAGTGATCTGCCCGCCTTTTGGAAGCGGCGGCTGCAAAATCATCTGGAACACTGCGCCGCCTGCCGAAAGGAACTGGCGGAGCTGCGGGAGGTCATGGCGACCCTTCAGGCGGTCCCGGTGCCTGACCCGGGACCGGAGTTCTGGACGCAATTCTCCCGGGAGCTGCATCTGAAGCTGGCCCAGGCCAACCAAAAGCGGGAGAGCCTCGGGGCCGCCCCCGACGTTTGGCGGTCCCGCTTGCCGTATCTGGTGGGCGCGCCGGTCCTGGCCGTGCTGGCCTTGTGGGCCACCGTGCATTTCACCAATCTCGGCCAACCGTCCCGGGAGCAGATACCGGTGAATCAAGCTGCGGCCCCGCAGCCGGCCGAGGCCCCCAAGGTGGCGCAGTCCCCCGCACCCCCGGAGGCCCCCAAGGTGGCGGCTGCCCCCCATCCCGCCGGGTCGGCCCCGTCTGCAGAATCTGCCGACCAGTTTACTTACGTGACCATGGATCAGAATGGCGCGGTCCAGGATAATGATATGGATATCTCCGGTTGGGATCTCGACTCGGAGTTGGCCGGCATGACCGACCAGGAAAAGGAAGCCTTTCTAAAAAAGCTGGATCAACGCAAGAGGGATGGATCATGCGTCATAAAGTTCTCCTCGGTTTCCTGGGCCTGAGCCTGGCCTGGATGGTCGCCGCCGCCCCGGGTTTTGCCCAACCAGGGACCCAACCAGGGACCCAACCAGGGGATGGGTTCGGCCCGGGGTTTCAGAGCAAATTTACAGAAATTAAGCGCAGCCAGTTAGGGCCGGCCCTGGGGGTGGATCAGCGCACCGTGGACCGGCTGATCCAGATGGACCAGCGCTACGCTCCTATGAAGCAGCAACTAATAATGCAGATGCGGTCTGAGCTTCACCGTTTGGAGCAGGTAATGAGCCAATCCTCTCCCTCCGAGCAGGAAGTAAATGCCATTCTGACCAAAATGTGGCAGTTGCGGAAGGAAAAGCTTGGCTTGGAAGAGAAGCAAGACCGGGAAGAAATGGCTCTCCTCACCCCGGTGCAGCGGGCTCGCTATTTCTTTTATCTGAAGTCGTTGGTGCGGGAAGCCCAGAGCATTAAGGGAAGTCCAGGTAGGCCGGGGGGAACCTCACCCATCACTCCCGGAGGCCCCCGGGAGATACCGGTTTACCGGTCCGGCGATCAATAAGGCGGGACTGAAAATTATTCAGGTTTGAGGTCTTTCTATCGGGAAAAACATGATTAGTCAGCGGTAGTGGCGGCTGACCCCGGCTCGGAACCGGGGGCATGGTTCCCGGGCCATGCCGGGGCTCAAGTCGACGGCTGGAGATTCACCGAAAAGGGACCGGCAATGTCAGAACTGAGAAAGACTCTGTTAATAGCGGCATTGGCAAGTGTTTTCCTGCTGGGGGCTCTTCAGGCCCAGGCCGCCCCCTCCAGCGAGGCCATCGACACCCGGATCTGGGAGCAGCAGCAGCGCCTTGATCAGGGGGCGCGCACCGGCACCCTGTCCCCCGGCGAATACTACCGGTTGGAGGAAAACCTGTGGCGTATCATCGCCAAAAAGGCCGAACTGGAGGCTGACGGGCGCCTGACCTACCGGCAACTGGTCAACCTCAATCGGGCCCTGGACCGCAACAGTCGCACCATCTTCCGTTTGAAGAATAACCGTTATCGGGTCTCCTGAACTTCCCGAGGCGACCTCCTTCCCGTATCTCCACCCCTGACCGCCGGGTGGCTCCCCCAGGCCACCCGGCGGTTTTTTTACGGCTAGGGATTGATACGGGGTTGCGATCAAATGAATAAAATTAGGTAGCACCGGCTTTCCAGCCGGTGCAGACGCAGGCTAAAGCCTGCGGCTACCAATATTATCTTTCTGGAGGCACCTTGGTATGAGGCGCGTCAAAACGGTCCATTTTGCCGGGTCTTCCCTATGGACAGTCATAGAGCCTTCGGCAAGCGCCATCAGCCCTTAGGTGCCTTCCCGGAGGTGCAGACCGGAATGAAAAGAACTTGCCAGCCTGGCCCGGGATGGCTAAAATGTTTCTGTGCCGGAGTGGTGGAATTGGTAGACGCAGGGGACTCAAAATCCCCCGGGGTTCGCCCTGTGCCGGTTCGAGTCCGGCCTCCGGCACCAGGTAAATGATGATATTATGGGGCTTAGGTCGGCGGGCCGAAGCCCTTTTTATTGCAGGTAAGCCTTTTGCCTGGTCGGCTGCCCCAGCCCAAACCGCTAATTGCCCCAGGTTGGTGGGTTCGCCCCCAAGGTCCAGCTTCCGAAATTTATTTTCCCCTCCTATTTACCTAAGCTTTCCAGGCACTTTCATCCGCGGTAAAGGATAGAAGAACTCTGGCTTTGAGATACCTGGCATTAACCTTAGGTTAGGTGGTTTAAATAACTTGTAAAGTTATTTTTTTTTACAATTTTGAAAAAAAACTTGCTTTTTTTACCCAAATGGCCTTTAAATTTCTAGAAGATGGTCCGTACAGGGGGAAAGAGTGTGTCTCGGGGGATGGCGGCTCGCCGAAAAGATATTGTTGCGGCTTCTGGGCCAAAGTTAAAGCGCCGAAATTCGTCCGGCGCTTTATTTTTTTCTGGAGTTGCCGGCTGCGGGGGAAACTCGCGCCCTTAGAACCCCGAACATCCTTCACACCCCAGCAATAATTCCTCCTGGGACGGCGGTCCCGGGTCCAGTCAAGATCCATTGCCGATAGGTGGTGATCGCCCCAGGCCGTGCAGTTTGGCTGCACCTGAGCCGTTGAGTCTTGGTGAGACCGGCGGCGCCGGAAGAGGGAATTTTTGCCCCCTGGCCGCCCGGCCAAGTCCCCGGGAGAATTATGAGGACCTTCCCGACTTAGCAGCGTTGTGGCTGTCAGGGTATTGGGGGAGAAATGAGCTGCCTTTACCATTGGGCCCACAGCAGCGGTGCGGGTGTCCTGAAAATCCCGCTGCTGATCCTGCTTCTCTGCTGGTATGGTCTTCCCGCCCGGGCTCTCGGGGCCGGCTTTGCCCTCATTCAGCAGGGAACGGCGGCCATGGCTCAGGGAAACGCCTTTGTGGCGGAGGCCGATGATGCTTCCGCCATTTTTTACAATCCCGCCGGCATCACCCAGCTCAAACGCCCCCAGTTCTACTTCGGCAGCTTTTTGAATTACCCGGACCGGAGTTTTCATGGCTTTAACGGCCAGTCTTCTGAAACCAACCACCGGCTGTATCGGGCTTTAACGGTCTATCAAACCCTTCCGGTCAGCAACCGGGTGACGCTGGGATTGGGAATGTTTTCCCCCTTCGGCCTGGGCACCGTCTGGCCCCCCACCTGGGCCGGCAGATACCTCACCACTTATTCCAGCCTGAAGACTTACAATGTCAATCCCACCATCGCCGTCAAACCTTTGGAAAACCTGTCGGTGGGTGCCGGGTTTGACGTCCTGTGGTCCACGGTGCGCATCAAGAAGAAAACCCCGACGGTGGCCACGGTGGGGGGACGACAGGTGCAGTTCTCGGATAGCGACATCGACTTGGGGGGCGATGGGGTCGGTTGCGGTTACAATCTCGGGGTCCTTTACGAACCGATCACGGATGTGAAGCTGGGGGTCTCGTACCGCAGCGAAATTTCCGTAACGCATCGGGGCGATATGGCCACGACCCTGCCTGCCGACCTGGGCGTCAACGGGACTACCATTGACGGCAGCGCCGGCCTTACCTACCCCCCCTCGGTGACTTTTGGCCTGGCTTACGCGCGGATTAAGCCCTTCACCTTTGAGTTCGACGCCACCTGGACGGGCTGGTCCACTTACGACCAATTGCGGGTGGATCTCCAACAAGCCATCCTGGTGAACGGCGTAATGACCAAGATGCTGGTCACTCCCAAGAATTGGCATGATGCCTGGGCCTTCCGCTTTGGGGCCAACTACGAAGTCAAGCCGGGCATGAAACTAAGGTGCGGCTACGTCTATGATCTGACCCCGGTCCCGGACGACACCTTCGACCCCCAGGTCCCGGATGCCAACCGGCATATCTTCACGCTGGGGGGAGACTTGCAGATTCAACGATTTACCTTGGGAATTGCTTACAACTTCATTCTCAGCGAACCCCGCACCAAGAGTAATGCCGTCACCCTCAACGGCGTCCCCATCGCCGCGGCTTCCCAGGCCAACGGCACCTACCGCAGCAACGTTCATTCCCTGGGGTTGAGCCTGGCCTTCCGGTTCTAAAAGTTCTGCCAGGGTGGTGCCCGCCGTTCATCTTAGCTTCATCAAAAAATGTAGCCGCAGGCTTCAGCCTGCGCCTGGGCACGGCGGCACGGCACGCCGTGCCCCTACAAAAAAAATTACTTGTTTGATGGCAACTCGGTATCACAGGCTGGAAAGCCTGTGCCACTAAATTCTCTTTGGGCTACAACCATAACCGTTGCCTTGCCTGACGAAAAACTTCTGGACCTGGCGGGGCGGAAAAATATGAAAGGGGGAAGCCCGGGATGAATTTCCGGGTTTCCCCCTTTCGGCGCCCGGGTGGGGCGGAGAGAATGTCGCCGGCAACGTCAACCGGTCAGGCCGGGAAGGCTCCCAGGCCGCCGCCGACCCTTCAGGGCGCTGCCAGGCTGAAGCGGGAGAGCGCCAGTTCGTCCAATACCGGCTCCAGCACCTCTACGCCCAGCCCTGGGCCATTCAAGCCATGAGCCCTACCGCCTACTCCAAAGCCGATGGGCCTGGCCACCGGATCTTTGCTCAGGAGATACGGTGACAGGGAGCCCTCGACGTAGACGAGATCCCCGTTCCCCAGGGCAAAATGGCGGCCCGCGGCCGAGAGAATGCTGGTCTCGCCCACGTGGCATCCCAATTGGCACCTGACCCCGGCCTCCTCGGCCATCTGCCGGATGAGGCCGGCGCGTCTGAGCCCGCCGCATTTGGACAGCCGGATGTTAAAGATCCGGCAGGCCTTGAGGTCGATCAACCTTTGGGCATCGGCCCGGGTGCACAGCGATTCATCGGCGATGATGGGGAGGTCCACGGCCTGGCTCACTTCCCGCAAGCCCTCGAAGTCTTCTTTGGCCACGGGCTGTTCCACCGCACTGAGGCGGTAAGGGGCCATTTCCTGGATGTGCGCCACCGCCTCTTGGGCGGTCCAGGCCGAGTTGGCGTCCACCCGCAGGTCAATGTCCCAGCCCATGATGTCCCGGGCCATTTTCAAAACCTGCAGGTCGTCGTCACGGCCCACCTTGACCTTTAAAAAGGCCATGCGCTGCAGCTTCACCAACTGCAGGAAGCGGGCCAGCTGAGCCTCTCCGGCCATGGGCAGGACCGCGCTGTAAACCACGCTGTCCTTGGCTCTGAAGCCCAGGAGATCGCTGACTGATCTCCCCCAGGTCCGGCCGGCGGCATCGAGCAAGGCCGTTTCCATGGCGCAGACCGCCGCCGGAAAGCTCTCGGCCGGGTCTTTCTCCAAGCTCTCCAGGTCGGCCAGGAAGGTCCGGGCCGAGGCAAAGTCCTGGAGGAAAGCGGCCGGCGCCAGCTCCTTTTTCAGGAAGTTGAGGCTTTCCGGCAGCATTTCCCCCGTGACAAAGCCCCGGGGGATGCCTTCGCCATAGCCGGCGTCGCCGCGATCGGTGGTCACTTTCACCACCAGGTTCTCTGAGTCGGTGTGCGTCGCCAGACTATGCTTGATCGGGTATTGAAAGCCCAACTTCAGGTGCCAGATATCCACTTTCTTGACGCGCATCGTTGACCTCGAGGCGAGAATGGATCATCTTACCAAACTTCTTCCATTGATACCACTGTTCCGGGTGAGCCAGGATGGCTTCCTCCAGCACATTCAGACACTGTTCGTTCACTGGCGCGCCGCCATCCGGGATGGGGGTCAGGTTAAGAGTATAGGTGGCCCGGCCGTGGCGCTGCAACAGCGCGGTGACAACCGGCGCCCCCGAGCGTTTCTTGAGGATCTCCAGGGAGCGGTCGGCCGGCAGCTTGTTATCCAGGAACCAGAGGCTCTGCGGCCCATGGCGCCACTCATCAAATTCATCGCACTCGGTGATGAGAATCCGTCCTTGTTTCAGAGCCCGGATGGCCGCCAGGAAGACGTTGCCGTCGTCAGCATTGATAATGTCCAGGGACACCCGATGGGCTCGCTCCAGCAAAGAATCCCGCAACTGGTCGGTCTGGAAGCGGCAAATCATGGAGACCGGATAGCCTTTCAGGGCCAAAACCCCGGGCAAAAATTCCACTGCCCCGAAGTGTCCGGTTACCAGGAGGACGCCGTTGCCGCGGCTCAGGGCTGCTTTCAGGCTTTCTTCCCCGGCAAAGCTGATGCGGGTTTTCAAAAAGCGCAGCAGCCGGCCGAAATGGGAGTAAGCCACAAAAAGCTTCTCATGGTAGTGATCGAAAAGGCCCCGGAAAGTCCCTTTGATCACCTTTCTGAGTTTTGGGGAAGACAATCTTCTTCTGAACACATAAGCGATGGTTGTGCGAATGAGCCGCTTTTCCGGCCGGTTCAAAAGATAATAGAGTCGTCCCAGGGCGGCCAGATAACGCCGGGAAAAAGAAAATGGCAGGACCCGGAAGAGAAAACTGTTAAATTGCAATTGGCAAAATTTACTCAGACTCAGGGAAAAATAGCGTAATACCAATAAGTTAGCCAACATAAGCTCCTCCTCTGCTCCCGCGAAATTTAATGAAAATCTCCTAGATTATTTCTCTCAATTTCCGGCACAATTAGGTGACGCCTAATTGGCGCATAGGTAATGCCTAATTCCCCATTAGGAATTTCCTCACTCGGGTTAGGAAATCCGGAAAAAACCTTTAATGATGTCCGTTGCTTAACAAAACTAGCTAGATTATTTCACCCAGGTTCAGGGACAATAAGGGAATTCCTGATACAAAATTAGGGAATTCCTGATTTACAGTTCCGAAATTCACTGGTTGTATGGGGGCAATTCCCTAAGGGCGTCTAGGGGCAAGGAACTTCAGGGGCGAAAAGGAGAAGGCCTGAAAACTTTAGCCGACCCTTAAGCGGCTGACAATCGGGTCAGGTAGGGAAACTGCGCTTCCCGATTCCTGAATTTCCAATCTAGAAGGTAGTAGGGAGAATCCCTAAGGGCTGCGAACGGGGCGGCAGGGTTGACTGGCGTCGAGTCTCAAAGGTAATAATAGGGGGCTCCGGCTGATATTTAGAATGGTCTGAACCCCGTTCCGGCGGCAAGACCGTCTCTGCAAGAAAATCGCTTGAACTTTTATGTGGTTGGATTATTATTGCTGATATTAGCGGCCTAAATTTAAGAGAATAATGTTAATTAAGAAGGATAGTTTATTGCTTAGTTATTTTGGGAGCCTCGGGGCCGATCATGGAAAAGCACCATAGTTGTTTAAACACGAGAGCCATCATTGAATATTTCCAGGATAACCTGCCGTCCCAGGTAGACAGACTTTTTCAAAATCTCGGTCCGGAGATCGATGGACTGGCCAACCCCCGGGAATTCCTGTTGGAAATCAATAATTGGGTATCCAGCGACGTGGTCATCAGGATGTTTGAGAACGCCAAGCGGATCTCCAATCAAAATGACATAATTTTTAAGGTTGGCTTTGAGTCCGCGGCCCGTAAGAAGCTGGGTTATGTCCAGCGCATCATCATGTTTGCCCATAAAAATCCGCGGCGCACCTTGAGGAAAGTCCAGGCTATCAACGACAAGTTCAACAAGAACAAGAGAATCGAACTGGTGGAAACGAAACGCGACAGCGCCGTCATCCGCCTCCACTGGTTTCCTAATATTCCCAGCAACAGTGACTTCTGTCTGTTTAACAAAGGCATTTACTCCGGTATCCCCACCATTTGGAACCTGCCGCCGGCAATTGTCGAGGAGCCTAAATGTTATTTCAAAGGAGATGAGTACTGCGAATATCATTTCACCTGGCAACGACGGTTCTCGGTCAAGGAATCTTTATTGAAGTTTCTGGTGCCCTGGCGCGCCCTCAACTACACCATCGAAGAACTGGAGCGGGATAAGGACCTGCTCCGGAGAAAATTTGATGAAGTACACCGCCTGAATATCGAGCTGAAACAGAGAATCGATCAACTCGTCTGCCTCCAGGAGACCAGCACCGCCGCCTTGTCCGTGCTCAATCTGGAAGAACTTCTCCAGGTGACCCTGCGCCTGCTGCGCAACGTCGCCAAACTGGACCGGGCCGGCATCCTGCTCCTGGATGAAGACCAGAAGGTTCTGGACCTGCGTTATGCCGTGGGCGTGGCTCCGGAACTCTTTGAACTTTTGCGAAATTATCAGATTCCGGTTTCCAAGGTGGACAATGTCATCGCCCGGGTGGCCATGACCGGGATTCCGGTGGTCATTGAGGACGTCACCCAGGCCAAGCTCAACCTGAACAACCCTTTTATCCAATATCTCCAACCCACGGCTTTCATCCTGGTGCCCCTGACGGTGCGGGGCAAGGTCATCGGGGTCATGCTGGCCGACCGGACTGAGCGAGAGTCCCGCATTACTGCGGCCGACAAAGAATTCGTGGTCAACTTTGCCAACCAGATCGCCATCGCCCTGGACAATGCCATCCTGTACCGGAAGCTGGAACTCTCCGAGCGCCAGTACCGGGAGTTGGTGGAAAATGCCCATGAGGGCATCTGGATCATCGATGAGAAAGGCATCATCAAATTCGTCAATCGCCGCATGCGGGAGATCACCGGCTACGATAAGCTGGTGGGCAAGAACCTCAATGATCTGGTGGATTGGTACAACATGAAGCTCCTGGGTAACGTTTTGGCCCAGAACCGCAAGGGTCAGGTGGCCCAGGAGGAGCTGGAAATCACCTGCAAGGAGAGGGGTTTTGCCACGGTGATCATGAGCTCGGTGCCCCTGATTGACCAGGGCAACTTCACCGGCGCTTTTGCCATGTTCAGTGACATCACGGCCCTTAGGGAAACCGAGAAACGTTTCCAGAAGATCTTTGAGGAAGCCGCCATCGGCATGGCCCTGGTGGATATGCAGGGGCGCCTGATGGAGAGCAATCCGGCCTTGCAGGCCATGCTGGGTTACAGCAAGAAGGAACTATACCAGGAATATTTTCTCAAACTGGCCTATCCGGGTGATGTTGAAGCCAACGAAAAACTCTTCAAAGAAATGCAAGAAGGCAAGCGGGACATCTATAGCCTGGAAAAACGGTATATCCGCAAGGACGGCCGCTTGCTCTGGGGTCAGGTCACCGTCTCCCTGGTCCGGGCCGCCGGGGGCGAACCTCATTTCGCCATCAGCATGCTGGAAGATATTACCGAGCGCAAGGCCGCCGAAGCCGAAATCCGCACCTATCAGGAGCAACTGCAATCTCTGACTTCCGAATTGTCTCTCACCGAAGAGCGGGAAAGACGGCGTCTGGCCACGGATCTGCATGATCACATCGGCCAGGCCCTGGCCATCGCCAAGATTAAGTTGGGGGTGTTACAAAAAAAGACCACTTCCAAGACCATGGCCCTTCCTCTGCAAGAGATCCGGGACCTCTTGGAGCAGATGATCCAGGACACCCGCTCTCTGACCTTCGAGCTGAGCCTGCCCATCCTCTACGAACTGGGTCTGGAGGCCGCAGTGGAATGGCTGGCCAAACAATTCCGGGCTCAGCATGGGATTCAGGTGGACTTCAAGCGCAGCAACCGCCCTATCCCCATGGACGATGAAATCCGGGTCCTGCTCTTCAAGGCGGTGCGGGAGCTGCTTTTCAACGTGGTGAAACACGCCCAGGCCAAACATGCGAGCATCCTGGTTTCCCGCAACGGCGACTACATGCAAATCCAGGTGAAGGACGACGGCGTCGGCCTCGACCGCTGCAAAATTGCTCCGCATGGCAAGGGCGCCAGTAAAAGTTTCGGCCTCTTCAGCATCCGGGAGCGTTTGCGCTATCTGGGTGGACGCCTGGAGTTGGAGTCCAGTCCGGGCCAGGGGACCGTGGCCACCCTGGTGGTGCCGCTGCAACATGCCAAGCAAACCGATCTGGGGGAGAAAAGAGATGACTAAGATTGTGGTGGCTGACGACCATAAGATTGTCAGGCAGGGCCTTCGCACTTTGCTGACCGCGGAGCACGACATGGAGGTGCTGGCTGAGGCCGACAACGGCCGGGACGTCCTGCGGCTCGCCCGGGAGTTGCAACCGGACATCATCATTATGGATATCTCCATGCCTGATTTGAACGGCATCGACGCCACCCGGCAGCTCCTCACCGAAACCCCGGGGGTCAAGGTGGTCGCCCTGTCAATGCATTCCGACAGCCTCTTTGTCCTCAATATGCTCAAGGCCGGGGCTTCCGGCTACCTTCTCAAGGATTGCGCCCTGGAGGAGCTGGTAAAGGCCATCCGCACCGTCATGGCCAACAAAACCTATCTCAGCCCGGGCATTTCCGACATCCTGATCAAGGATTTCATGCAAGGCTGGTCCACCAGCAGCGGGGCCTCGGCCTTCTCCGTGCTGACGGCCAGGGAGCGGGAGGTCCTGCAGCTCATGGCCGAGGGCAGGAGCACCGTGCAGATCGCCACCAGCCTCTGCGTCAGCGTCAAGACCGTGGAAGCCCACCGGAAGCAGTTGATGAACAAGCTGGGCATTCATAACATCGCCGGACTGACCAAGTATGCCATCCGGGAAGGCTTGACCTCCCTGGAAGTCTGAACCGAATCGTCCCCGGCGCGAGTCCCCCGGATGGCCGCCCCGGGGCGGCGGCCGCATTCTTTTATTCCACGCCGCCAACCCCGGGGCGCTGATCTTCCTACTGACCGGCCAGTTGCCTGCGGCCGGTCAGCTCCCTGCCTCCCCGGCTCTTTTCCCAGGGTTTGCCGATGGAAAAGGCCGAGACCGGGTTTTCCCTCCCCCTGCCTACCTTCCCCTCCATGCCGCTGGCCCCCCTCCACTACCACGAAATAAGGTTTTTAGAGCCGCAAAATCAGGGCTTCTCCCACTGACTGGCAAACCTGGATGTGCTAATAATCAGGCTAACACTATGGAGGCGGATGGTCTCCCAGGAGACCCGAAGGCGAGGACCGGCCAACGCCAAGGGGCCTTCAAAAAGCCATCCTTGGCAGCCGCAGGCTTTAACATGAAAGTCCACCCGGGGCGGTAGACTAATCATCTATTGCACCTTGCAGTTAAATGTAGGGGCGCAATTCATTGCGCCCTAAAGGGCATGATAAATCACGCCCCTACAAAGGAACTTTCATTTTCGGGGGTGGCCAGAAATTGGCCATAAGCGTTTAGCCTGCACCGGCCCCGGCCGGAAAGCCGGGGTCACCAGATTTAATGCAGTGGATGCCAATCTGGTATTAAGTCAAACCTGGGCGGTAACGGAGGGGTTTATGAGCAGCGGGGTGCAAAAGAAATTTGGCTGGCAGGGCGCCAAAATGATCAAAATCCTTCTGGCCGATGACCACCGCATCGTGCGCCAGGGGGTGCGCCAGTTGCTCGCCGCGGAGCATGACATGGAAGTGGTGGCGGAAGCGGACAACGGCCGAGACACCCTGCGCCTGGTGCAAAAAGTGTCCCCCCACGTGGTCATCATGGATATTTCCATGCCGGATCTGAACGGTATCGACGCCACCCGCCAGATTCTCAACGATAATCCCGGCGTCAAGGTCATCGCCCTGTCTATGCATTCCGACGGCCTGTTCGTCTTCAACATGATCCGGGCGGGAGCCGCGGGCTACCTCCTGAAGGATTGCGCCCTGGAAGAATTGGTGAAGGCGATCCGCGCCGTCATGGCCAAGAAAACCTACCTCAGCCCCGGGATTTCGGACGTGCTGGTCCAGGATATGATGGGGGGGTGGGCGGCCCGGGGGACTTCCGGCACGAGCTCCGCTTTTGCCATCCTGACGGGCCGGGAGCGGGAAGTGCTGCAGCTCATGGCCGAAGGCAAGTCCACCGCCCAGATCGCCGATGCCCTCAACGTCAGCGTCAAAACCGTGGAAACCCATCGCAAGCAGATCATGAATAAATCCGGAGTGCACAGCGTCGCCGGACTCACCAAGTATGCCATCCGGGAGGGCCTGACCTCTTTGGAGCCTTAAGGGCGCACCTTATACCAGTCGCTCAGGAGATTTCGGCTCACCCGTAAATCATGAAAATGTCGCGCCGCCGCCCTCGGCGGCGCCGGAGCTGGACACCCGAGGGCGGGCGTCCCACATAATCCCCGAAACTTTTCTAAGCAGTTCCTCCTGAGCCTTCGGCCCACCCCTAAACCATGAAAAGTTCCGTAGGGCGGACGTCCTCGCCCGCCTTCAGCGGATCCATGGGTGCGCGGTGCGCCCCCTACGTTCGACTCCCCAAGATTTTCCCCAAGGCCCCCCGGTGCCTGGCCCCGCCCCTGTCGCCCCGGCTGGGCTCTCGCTTTTCCCCCGCCAGAAAATTCTTCTTTGTAGACCTTGGTTTTTTGCGATAGAATCATTCTTACTAGGAGAGGTGTTCATCCATCCACCCCGTTATCAATACGGTTCAGTTAAACAGCTGTAAGGGCGGGGCAACCCCGCCCCTACGATCAATAGAATTCGCCTATACTTAAGTGAACGGCATTCCCCCAGTCCCCCTTTTCATAGGGGGTCTTAAGATGTGGGGACTAGGTTTCGCCAGTGTTTTTAAAAACTTAGGGTGGCATTTCAGGAATACCTTGCATAAGTCAATTGCATTTTCCCTCCCCTTGAGGGGGGAGGGTTAGGGTGGGGGTGGCATTTTTCCTTTGCAATTCCTTAATCTTATCACCCTCCCCCATCCCCTCCCATCAAGGGAGGGGAGTTTAGAGACCATAAAAGGTATTTACGAGACACGACAATAGTTAATTAAGAAACCCAAAACCCAACACCAGTCTTTCCGAAATTCCAAGCCCCCTGGGGAAGCACTCCCAGGCAGTCTTGGCAGACTTATCATCGGGGAATTTCCTATGCAATCCATCCAATTATGTCTCGAGAACCGGGAGAATCGCCGGCGCGTCCAGGAATGGCTGGCCGGCGATTTCCGGGTGCAGGCCGCCCAGGCCGGGGAGGACTTGCCGGGGCAGTTTGACCTGGCGATTTGCGACGGCCCCAGCCTGGCGCACTTCCAAAAAACCCTGGCAGCCCGGAAAGAAACCGACGCCCCCGGCATCCCGCCGGTTCTCTTGATCGCCGCCCCCCGGGATGAAGACCTGATCAACCGGGAAATTGGGCGCACGGTGGATGACATCGTCCTGTTCCCCTTCAACCGCCTGGAATTTAGGGTGCGGGTGAGCAATCTGCTGGATAAAGGCAGACTGTCCCGGGAGTTGGCTGAGGCGCGGCAGCAGTTGGCGGCCGAGCGGGCCCGGGCGGAAGAACTGGCGGCAGATCTCCAGGCGGCCAGGGAAGAATTGCAATGCCAAGGGGAGGAGCTGCAGGCTCAAAACGAGGAGCTCACGGTCCAGGCCGAGGAGTTGCAGGTCCAGGCCGAGGAACTCCGGGGTCAAAATAAGGAATTGCAAAGGCTGACCCAGGACCTGGAGGCGCAGCGGCTGCTCCTGGAAACGGTGCTCCAGCAGATGCCGGTCGGGGTCATCCTGGCCGAGGCGCCCTCAGGTAGATTCATCCTGGCCAACCCCCGACTGGAAGAAATCTTTCACCAGCCGGTGCCCTGGGACGCCGGCCTGGAGGACTACCGGCATTACCGGGCCTATCATGCGGATGGCCGGACTTTCGCCCCGGAGGATTATCCCCTGGCCCGCTGCCTGCTCACCGGACAGACTATCGTCGGAGAAGAACTTAACATCGTCCGTGGGGATGCCACCTGGGGCGCCATCCTGGCGGGCGCCGCGCCCGTCAGGAACCCGGCCGGCGAAATCATCGCCGTAGTGGGCGTTTACGAGGACATCTCCGAACGCAAACAGGCGGAAGCGGCCATAAGGCGGGAACGGGACTTCAGCGCCGCGGTGCTGGACACCGTGGGGGCCCTGGTGGTGGTGCTGGACCGGGAAGGCCGCATCGTCCGGTTCAACCGGGCCTGCGAACAGACCACCGGCTTTTCCTTCCGGGAGGTGAAACGCAAACCCTTCTGGGATATCTTCCTGGTCCCGGAAGAAGTCCGGGGAGTCAAGGCCGCCTTTGAGAAATTGCGAGGCGGCGATTTTCCCGGCGTCCATGAGAACCACTGGCTCACCAAGGACGGGCGCCGCCGCCTGATTTCCTGGTCCAACACGGCTATCCCGGGGGACGACGGGGAGGTGGAGTATCTCATCGGCACCGGCCTGGACGTCACCGAGCGCCGCCAGGCCGAAGCGGAAGTGGAACGCATGGCCTCTTTCCCCCGGTTGAATCCCAACCCGGTGTTGGAAGTCGATTTTGCCGGAAACATCACCTTCAGCAACGCCGCCGCCCGGAAAACGGTGGAGGATTTGGGCATCCGGGAAGGCGTCAAGGCCTTTTTGCCCCGGGATCTGGCAGCGATTTTAGAAGAGGCCCGCAAGACCGGCAAACGCCAGGTTTACCGGGAGGTGGAGGTGGGGAGCGCCACCTTTGCAGAAGCCATCTCCTTCCCCGGGGATCTGCACGTGGCCCGCATTTATTCCATGGACATCACCGAGCGGCAGCGGGCCGAGGCGGCTTTGCAGCGGGCCAAAGAGGAGTGGGAGAAAACCTTCGACGCGGTGCCGGACATGATCATCCTTTTGGATGACGATCACCGCATCCTCCGGGCCAATAAAGCCATGGCCGCGGCCCTGGGGCTGACCCCGGAGGCGGTAGCGGGCCAGAAGTGCTATGAACACATGCACCGGACGTCGACGCCGCCCTCCTTCTGCCCCCATTCCCTGTTGCTCCAGGACGGCCGGGAGCACCTGGCCGAAGTCCACGAACTGGACCGGGATTTCCTGGTGAGCGCCTCGCCCCTCCATGATCCCCAGGGGCGGGTGACCGGCAGCGTCCACGTGGCCCGGGACATCACTGAACGCAAGCGGGCCGAGGAGGCCCTCAGGCAAAGCGAGGAATTCAGCCGGCGCATCATTGAGAGCAGTTCGGACTGCATCAAGGTGCTGGATTTGGACGGCAACCTGTTGTCCATGAGCGAGGGCGGCCGGCGGCTGCTGGAGATTGCCGACCTCGCCCCCTACCTGAACCAGAGCTGGATTGGCTTTTGGCAAGAAAAAGACCGGACCGCGGTGGCCGACGCCGTCGCCGCGGCGCGTGCCTGCGGCGAAGGCCAGTTCCAAGGATATTGCCCGACGGTCACAGGCACCCCTAAATGGTGGGATGTTATCGTCACCCCCATCCTTGACCCAGAAGGCAACCCCCAGCGCCTGCTGGCCGTCTCACGGGATATCACCGCGCGCCGGCAGGCCGAGGAGGCCCTGCGGGAAGCACACGCGGAGTTGGAGCGCCGGGTGGAGGATCGCACCCGGGACCTCAAACTGGCCCTGGAGCAGTTACAGGTGGAAATGGAGGAGCGCCAGCAGGCCGAGGAACTGTTGCGGGAAAGCGAGAGGCGCTTCGCCGCCTTCATGCAGCACCTGCCGGGCGCGGCTTTGATGAAGGACCGGCACGGGCGCTATCTCTATGCCAATGAAACCTGGGAAAAGCTGGCCGGCAAAGGGCCGGGCGAATGGCTGGGCAAGACCAACGAAGAAATCTGGCCGGCGGACGTGGCCAAACGCCTAAAAGATCGGGATGAGCAGGTCCTGGTCGAGGGGCGCCCCCAGCAATCCGTGGAAATCTTTGCGCAGGAAGATGGTCCCCATTACTGGTTGGGAAATCGCTTCCCCATCCTGGACCAGGACGGCCGGCCGGTCATGACCGGGGTCATCGCCATCGACATCACCGCCCGCCATCAGGCCGAGGAGGCCCTGGCGGCGGAACGGCAGCGGCTGTATGACGTCCTGGAGATGCTGCCGGCCTACGTGGTGCTCCTGGCCCCGGATTACCACGTGCCCTTTGCCAACCGCTACTTTACCGAGCGCTTTGGCGAATCGGAGGGGCTGCGCTGCTATGAGTACCTCTTCGGCCGCACTGAGCCCTGCGAGATTTGCGAAGCCTATAACGTTCTCAAAACCAACGCGCCCCAGCGCTGGGAATGGACCGGCCCGGACGGGCGCATCTATGATACTTACGACTATCCCTTCACCGACGCCGACGGCTCGCCCCTCATCATGGAAATGGGCATCGACATCACCGAGCGCAAGCTGGCCGCAGATGCCTTGCGGGAAAAGTCCAGGCACCTGGAAGCATTCTTTGCCCATGCCATGACTCCCCTGGTGTTTCTGGACCAGGATTTCAATTTTATCCGGGTCAATGAGGCTTATGCCCGGGCCTGCCGGCGGGAAGTGGAGGGCTTCCCGGGACATAACCATTTCGAGTTTTATCCCCACGAGGAAAATGAGGCGATTTTCCGGGAGGTGGTGCGGAGCAAAATCCCTTACCAGGCCATTGCCAAACCCTTCACTTTCCCCGACCACCCCGAGTGGGGCGTGACCTATTGGGATTGGACCCTGACGCCCATCCCGGATGAGCAGGGCGAGGTGGATTTCCTGGTCTTTTCCCTGAAAGATGTGACGGAACAGGTAAAAGCGGAGGAAGCCCGCACCCAGCTCATCGAGATCATGGAAGCCACCCCTGACCTGGTTTCCAGCGCCGATCCCCACGGGCGCATACTTTATATGAATCGGGCCGGCCGGCGCCTGCTGGGGATCGGGGAAGATGAGGATCTCTCGACGCTGCGCATCCGGGACACCCATCCCGAGGGGGTCGGCGAGAAGATTCTCCGGGAAGCCATCCCGGCGGCGATGCGGGAGGGCGTCTGGCAGGGCGAAACGGTGTTCCGGAGCCGCCGCGGCCTGGAAATCCCCACCTCCCAGGTGATCCTGGTCCATAAAAATCCGAACGGCACGGTGAAGTTCATGTCCACCGTGGTCCGGGACATCACGGAAAGAAAGCAGGCCGAGGATGAGTTGCGCCGGGTCAACCGGGCCCACCGGACCCTGAGCGAAGCCAACCAGGCCCTGGTGCGAGCCACCAGCGAGCCGGCGCTGCTCAACGAGATCTGCCGGATCATCGTGGAGACGGGAGGCTACCGCATGGCCTGGGTGGGCTTCGCCGAGGCCGACAAGCAAAAGACGGTGCGCCCGGTGGCCCGGGCCGGCCACGATGCCGGCTATCTGGACAGGTTGAATATCACTTGGGCCGACACGGAGCGGGGCCGGGGACCCACGGGGACGGCCATCCGCACCGGCAAGCCCTCCGGCGTCTGGGACTTCACCACCGATCCCCGGGTGGCCCCCTGGCGTCAGGCCGCCCTGGAGCGGGGCTACGCCTCCTCCATAGTCTTCCCGTTGACCACCCAGCGCCGGGTCTGGGGGGCTTTGACCATGTACGCCTCGGAGCCCAAGGCCTTTAGCCCGGAAGAGATGAAGCTCCTGGGCGATCTGGCCGGCAACCTCGCTTACGGCATCAACGCTCTGCGGGCCCAGGAGGCCCGGCAGCGGGCCGGCGCGGCCCTGCGGGAGTCGGAGAAGAAGCTGCGCTCCCTGACCTCCCAGATCCTGACGGCCCAGGAAAAGGAGCGGAGCCGCCTGTCCCGGGAGATCCACGACGAACTGGGGCAATCCCTCCTGGTCCTGAAGATGCAGGTCCGGGGCATCGAGAAGGCGCTGGGGCCGGACCAGCAGCGGCTGCGCCAGGGATGCCTGAAAACTCTCAAGTACATCGATGAGACCATCGATAACGCCCGGCGGCTCTCCCGGGACCTGAGCCCCTCGCTCCTGGAAGATTTGGGGCTGACCGCCTCCCTTAAACATTTATTGGAGGAATTCAGCAAACATTATGGTATTAAGTTGGATGCAGTGGAGATGGAAGACGTGGCCGGGCTCATTCCCAAGGAGGCGGAAATCAACATCTACCGCATCTTCCAGGAATCGTTGACCAACATCGGCAAGCACGCCCATCCCGAGTGCATCACCGCCGCGGTCCGGATAGAGCCCGGCGGCGTGGTCTTCACGGTGGCGGACAATGGGGCGGGCTTCAACGTCAAAGACATCCTGGCCCGGGGCTCTCAGGAGCGGGGCCTGGGGCTGGCCGCCATGGATGAGCGCGTCAGGATGCTGGGCGGCTCTTTCCATATCTCGAGCCAAAAGGGCGCCGGCACTAGAATTACCTTTACCATTCCCACCATGGAAAGGGGGGACCGCTAGTGGAATCCTATAACATTATCCTGGCTGATGACCATGCTATGTTTCGCCGCGGCATCAAGAGAATCATCGAGGAAATTCCCGACCTGACCGTCGTGGGCGAGGCCAGCGACGGGTTCGAGCTTTTGAATCTCTTGAAAAAATCGACTCCCCACCTGGTCGTCCTGGATATTTCCATGCCGAATCTCCGGGGCATTGAAGCCACCAAGGAGATCAAGATGATCCACCCCGGGGTCAAGGTCCTGATCCTGACCATGCACAAAGATAGGGAATATCTGTATCACGCCCTGTCCGCCGGGGCCGAGGGCTACCTCCTGAAAGAGGATGCGGACACCGAACTGATGAGCGCCATCAGCACCATCCGCAAGGGCAAGACCTATCTCTCGCCCCTGATTTCCGTGCAATTGCAGGACCTGCTGGTGCAGGAATATCAGGGCACCGGCTCCCAGTCTTTACTTGAGCCCCTCACCACCCGGGAAAAGGAAATCATCAAGCTCATCGCCGAAGGCAAATCCAGCCGGGAAATTGCCGACATGTTATTTATCAGCAACCGGACGGTGCAACATCACCGGGCCAATGTCATGCGCAAACTCAGCCTCAAGAAGACCGCCGACCTGGTGAAGTACGCCATTTTAAAGGGTTACGTTTAACAGACTTTCAGTGCTTGCCACCGGCTTACACCGCGTTCCCTTGCAAATGGGACCAACTTAACCGGTAACTTGTTGACAATTCTTATTTATTTTAACCGAAAACCGAAAACCGAAAACCGAGAACGGTATTAAAGACTGATCGCCGGGGCCAGGCCGGCGGGCTGGCGTCTCCCGGCCGCCAGGCCGGTGGCTGCCCCTATATTGTCTCAACCCCTTGAAGTTCCTACCCATAGGCACTTTTACCTAGCCCAAAATGGGCATTTCTGCTAATAGACTCCGCTCTCCCGCTTCACTAAAATTAAACTCACATAAAAATTATCTCTGTGGGTGCGCCTTCCCTTAGAGATTGTCGTACCGATGGCGCTTCGTGGTGGGAAAACGGATTGGCGGGAAGATCAGGCGGCCCGGCCGCGCTACCAATCTTCTGAGCCGGTCTATTCATCCCGTTAAAGGGTGAAATTGCCATGTGGAGTGACTACATGAACACTTATAACATCGTGCTGGCCGAAGACCATATTATGTTTCGCCAGGGCATCAGGCAGATACTCGAGGAAAATGGCGATCTCAAGGTTGTAGGCGAAGTTGGCGATGGCCTGGAACTTTTGGATTTCCTGGAAAAAGCCCAGGCCGACCTGATTATCCTGGATATCAGCATGCCGAGACTGCCGGGGGTGGAGGCGGCCAGACGGATCCGGCTGCTTTATCCCGACGTCAAGGTGCTCATCCTGAGCATGCATAAAGACAGGGAATATTTTGAACGGGCCATTTCCGTCGGCGCCGCCGGCTATCTTCCCAAAGAAGGTACGGACACCGAGCTGATCTGCGCAGTGAAAGCGATCCGGGGAGGGGAAACTTACATTTCGCCCCTGATCTCCGCCAGCTAGGGTTTCCCCCTTTTTTTTTCGAGGCAGGTCGCGGTTTATGGCAACCCCTGAGTTCAGAAATCGACGGCGACAGCAACCGATTTTTGTAGACCTATTTTTTAATGCTGATGCTGCATCATTCCGATGTTTCCTGAAGATTCCGGCAGAAGTCGTTTTTTCCTAGGCAGTTATACCTAGCGCAAAATAGGTAATTGCGCCGATTGTCACGATATCTGGACTCACGTTAATGTAGGGTCCACAAAGCAGGCGCAGCAGCCGGGGTTAGCCCAGCAAGGAGACAGATCATGCGGCGAGTGCCACGCCTTCCCATCAATCCTCCCGTCCTGCTAGAAGGTGGGAAGAACACCGGCAAGGTCAGCAAGCGTCAAGGGGAAGTGCAGCGGCCGGTTCGCCCCTGCGGCTCAACCCGCCGCTGGGCCCGGTTCTCTTTTCAAGTGCACCTGCAAATCGACCCCTGGAAAAATCGGCTCGTCTAACCTGCGTCGGGGCGGCGTGGACGCCCCGGGTTTTACCAACCTCTTGCCAGAAAAAGTTGAATCGGACCGACAACTTACCAAGAAAGCCAGTTCCCAACTCCGGAAGAACGCGAGGTTTAATGGTATGAAGACGGCAAGAAAAGGAATTTACGACCTGGGAGGCGGCCCCGAGCACCGGCAATATTTGTCCGACGAGGCTCCGCTCCAGGGCGTGGCGGGCCAGGAAGACTATGCAGTCTTGCTGGTAGGGGACGGTTCCGAAAATTTTGAAAAGATCGGTTATATCCTCCAGGGGGAAGGCGGTTGCCAGGTGACCCTGGCCCCGGATGCCCAGACGGCCAGCGATGCTCTGGATACCGAAGATTTCGACCTGGTGATCGTCAGGCTCGCCCGGGGGCAAATGGATGGCCTGGCCGTCCTCAAAAAGGCCAAGCAAGCCAGCCCCAATACCGCGGCGATCATCTTGACCTCTGGCAAAGAGCCGGACCTGCCCATGGAAGCTTATAGAATCGAAGTGGACGACTATATCTTCCTGCCGTGCAGCGTGGCGGAGTTCTGCCGCCGGGTGTCTCTGTGCCTGAGAGGGACGACCGTCAGGACGAAAAAGTCGGAATCCCGGGCCGGCGCCATTAACGAGCGGGTCCTGAATGATCTCAGGATGATGTTCCACGATGTCCGCAGTTCCCTGGTGTCCATGGAGGCCACCCTGAGGCTGGTGAGCCGGGGTAAATACGGCAACATGGAGGACGGGGTGGCTGAGCGCCTGGGGGCCCTCTCCCACAAGGTGGCCAAGTTGATCGGCATCTCCGAAGATTTTCTGGGCAAGACCTTCCTGGCAGAGAGCGACTTCGAGATCGAGCCGGAAATGCTGGATCTCCGGCGGGATATCATCAACCAGGTGCTGGAAGAGCTTTACGGCGATATTAATGACCGCCAGGTGATCATCAATAACCGGTCCACCATGAAAACCGGGCGCATTCCCATCCGGGGCAGCAAATTTTGGTTGAAAAGCGTCTTCAGAAATCTCCTGGACAACGCCATCAAATATAGCGGCAAGGGCGGCACCATCGAAATCGGCCTGGAAGACCAGGAATCATGCTGGCGGTTGAACGTCTTCAACAGCGGGCCGCCCATCTCCGAGGAAGGCCGGGGCCGGCTGTTCACCAAATTCGCCCGGATGGGCAACGCCGCCGAAAAGGAAAAGAACGGCGGCCTGGGACTCGGTCTTTACCTGGTGCAGGATATCATCAAAAAGCATGGCGGCGACATGTGGTATGAGGCCGAAGAGAGCGGCTCAAACTTCGTTTTTACCTTGCCCCGGTGCTAGCGGGCTGAACCTCTTGCCGGGGGCGGCAGGCTGAAAGCGGCCGGCCACCGGCGGCCGGAGAGTTTGTTTGCCTTAAAAGTTTGCTGCCCCAGGCGCCGGGCAGCCCGAGGAGCCAGAGGATGAGGGAACAGGCGCTGCGAAAATTTCATCGCACCTGGGGCATCATCCTGACCAACCTCGTCGCCCTGCATCTGCTCACTTGCCTGCTCCTGGCCACGGAGAAAACGTGGTCCGGCCCCGCCCAGAGTGCGGGGGTAATGGCGGCCGTGGCCTTTGTCCTGAATCATTGGCCTTCCTTGGCAAGCTGGTGGCGCCTGGTCCTTTCTTTGGGCGCCGCGGTGCAAACCCTCACCGGCATCATGCTCTTCTCGGTGACCCTGGCCCGTTCCCGGCCATCCCCGGAAGAATGGGATGGCCCAGTCCAGCCAACCGCTGGGCCGATGCCGCAACCGCTGTCCGGTTCCCGGGGCTTGACCCCGTTCTAAGCAGCCCTCCCTTTACCTGCCATTTTATCTGAATTCGCAGAGTGCAGTCCGGCACAAACATTGGTTTAGGCCTACTCGTTGAACTCCTTCCCAAGCTTTGCTTGGGCAACTTATACCGAGTTGCGGCCGATCGAACCCAATTTTTCTTGGTGGCACAGGCGTCTCGCCTGTGCAGCGCAGGCTAAACGGCCATGGCTATTTGTCGGCTACCCCCGAGAATGAGAGTTCCATTGTAGGGGCGTGATTTATCACGCCCTTTCAGGGCGCAATGAATTGCGCCCCTACATATAACTGCCCAAGTACAAAAGGCTATTGCGTAACCCCCCGGGGGGACTTTCACGCTAAAGCCTGGGGCTACATAAACAACATTTGAATGCAACTCGGCATTAGATATTGGCATTATATCAATTACTTAGTCAACGATATGGCAAAGCAGGAGCTTTGCCGCCAAGTGGGTTCCCAAGCAGGAGCTTGGGAACCAGAAAAAAGCGGATGTTATCAGCAAAGTGCCACTGAGCCCCTCGGATTCTGCCCCCAAAAAGCCAATTTTCCTGCCCGATACCGGATCCAGGCCTGAACCCCGCACTGGATATGTTGCGGTTCTCCTGATATATTGCCTTTTCAGGATAAAGTCCGAACTGCCATTTTCCTGAACCGGGACGCCGGCCCCATGGAGCGCCCAAAGCCGGGGCCCATCTCCGTCGAGAAGCATGCCAACCCCAGGTCAAAAAAACCGGGACCGGAAACCGCCGGCGGCCGCAACGGCCTGTTTCGGCTTCCGCCGGGTCGCAGCCTCCCAAAAGGCGCGGCTGGTGATGGCACATTTCGATGCGGTGGCCCCCAGATATGACCTGGCCAATACCCTCCTGAGCTTCGGCCTGCATTACCTGTGGAAGCGGACGGCCGTGGGGATGCTGGGGTTAAAACCCGGGGACCGGGTGCTGGATGTCTGCGGCGGCACCGGTGATCTCGCCCGGCTGGCCGCAAGAGCGGTGGGGGCAACGGGCCGGGTGGTCTTATACGACCTCAACCGGGCCATGATGGCGGCGGGCCGGCCCGGGCTGGCCCAGGACCCCTGGGCCAAGGGGGTTCTTTACGTCCAGGGCGACGCCGAACGCCTCTCCTTTGGCGACGCCACCTTCGATGCGGCCATGGTGGGATTCGGCATTCGGAATCTGACTAATCCCGAATCGGGCTTTGCGGAAATGCGCCGGGTCCTGAAACCCGGGGGCAAACTCATGTGCCTGGAATTCTCCCGGCCGGTCACCCCATGGTTTCGCTGGCTTTACGATCTGTACTCCTTTTATGTCATGCCCTGGGCGGGGCAAATCATCGTGGGCTCGAAACAAGCTTACTGCTACCTGCCCGAGTCCATTCGGACCTTTCCGGAGGCCGGGGAATTGTCCGCCGCCCTCCGGGGCCTGGGCTTTTCCCGGGTGACCTGCCGGCTCCTCACCAACGGCATCGCCGCCATCCACCTGGGGGTGCGGGAGCGAGGGTAATTTGGGGGGAGGGGGCTAAGGGGCGCAGCCCCTTTGGTCGGCTGACTTTCAGCCAGCCGACAACTAAAGACTAAGCCCCCCTCCCCAAACCCTTAAAGGGGGTGGGGAGGGGAGTTTGCGGGGAGGGCGGGGGAGCCACTGCTCCCCCGGCCCTCCCCTCAACTCAACTTCCAAAGACCTATTATGAAACTTAATTGGTTTGAACGGATATTGGTCAACAACCCGGTGCGGGTGGGGGTGCAGCGCCTGGAGTTGGCCTGGCTCAGGTCCAGAGTCCGTCTCGGGCCGGCGCCGGCGATCCTGGAGATCGGCTGCGGCCGGGGCGCCGGGACGGGCCTGATCCTGGAAAAATTTGCCCCGGCCCGGCTCCATGCCTTTGACCTGGACTACCGGATGGTCCGCCGGGCGCCGGCCTATCTGGCGGAGGGGGTCAGGAGTCGGGGCCATTTTTATGTAGGCGACGCGCTGCATCTGCCCTACCGGGATGGGGTGTGGGAGGTGGTTTTCGGTTTCGGGGTATTGCATCATATCCAGGATTGGCCGGGCGCGCTGGCAGAAATCGCCCGAGTCTTGAAGCCCGGTGGGATTTATGTGCTGGAGGAATTTTACCCCCCGGTGTATCAGAATTTTCTGGCCAGATATCTTTTTGCCCATCCCCAGGGGAAGATGTTTGGCAGCAGAGACCTGAGAGAAGCTTTGCAGCAACTGAAACTGCCGGTGCAGCACGCCCTGGAGGTGAAGTGGGCGGGAATTCTGGCTGTGGCGGTAAAAGAGGGGTGACCGGGCGCGGCTTGGGCCTATGATAGAAGATTGCTCACGCAAAGACGCAAAGACGTGAAAGTTGGGGTAGCAGATGAGAGGCTTTAAGATCAGCATATTTTTTTGCTTGATCATCCTGTTGACGGTTACCGGGGGCCACGCCGCGGCAACCTCCCTCAGGATTCTTTACGTCAATGACTTCCATGGCTATGCCGAACCCCTCCAGGCCCCGGGATCAGGGGAGAAGGTGGGGGGCATGGCCTTTCTCGCCGCCCGGGTGGAGGCGCTGCGCCGGGAAAAGCCTTCCCTGCTCCTGGCTGCCGGGGACATGATTGAGGGCAACCAATGGGCTCACCTTTTTCAGGGAAAATCGGTCATCGAATTAATGAACGCCATGAAATTCGATGCCATGGTGGTGGGCAATCATGAATTCGATTTTGGGCAGGCCGTGCTGAGAAAGCGCATCGCCGAAGCCCGGTTTCCCGTCCTGGGGGCCAACGTGGTGGGGCTGGACCCCCTGAAGCCCTATGTCATTAAAGAGGTGAGCGGCCTCAGGGTGGCCGTTATCGGCGTGGTCACTCCCCGCACCCCCAAACTCACCTATCCGGATAACGTGGCCGGATTGCAATTCAAGGGTGCGGCGGCCACGGTCGAGAAGTATTGGCCCCGGCTGAGAGGCCGGGCGGATCTCCTGGTGGTCCTTTCCCACCTGGGATACCCGGCCGACCTGCGCCTGGCGGAAAAGGTCCCGGCCATCAACGTCATCGTCGGCGGACACACCCATACCAGGCTGGTCAAACCCTCGATCGTGGACGGGGTGATCATCGTTCAGGCCTGGGCTCATGCCCGGGCCCTGGGGGTGCTGGATCTCACCGTCGATGCCGGCAAGATCGTCAAGGCGGACGGTCGCCTGGAAGACATCAAGCCCATACCCGGCCAGGAAGACCCCGGGGTGCAAAAAATCGTGGAGAAATACCGGCTTGAGGAAGATGCGGTTCTAGGTGAGACCGTGGGGGAGGCCGCGGTTGACCTGGATGGGGAGCACGTCCGCGCCCGGGAAACCAACCTGGGCGATCTGGTGGCCGACATCGTCCGGGAAAAGACCGGGACGGAGATCGCCCTGATCAACGGGGGCGCCATCAGGGCCGGCATCCCCAAAGGGCCCATCACGCTCAAGGAGGTGTACGAGGCGCTCCCCTTCAACAATTACCTGGTGGCCTTTAAACTGGGAGGCGCGGATCTCAAAGCGGCCCTGGAGCACGGGGTCTCGGCGGTGGAGAAACATGCCGGGAGGTTCCCCCAGGTGTCCGGTCTCTCTTTTGCCTATAGCCCCGGCGCGCCGGCCGGCTCCCGGGTGAGGGATGTGCAGGTGGGGGGCCGGGCCCTTGAGCCTGACGGGAAATATACCGTGGCTACCCTGGACTTCCTGGCCGCTGGCGGCGACGGCTACCGGATCTTCGGGACGGCGGCGCCGCCGGGGGCGGGGGGGCGAGGTGCGGCCGGGAAAATGGGGCCGGACAAAGTCGTTTATAACGCTCCCGGCCAACGTCTCCGGGATGTGGTCATTGACTACCTCAAGGCCCACGGAAAGGTTGCCCCGGAAACCCAGGGCAGAATCCGCGCAGTGAAATGAGTTGAGGATTTATCTGGACAGCCGCCCCCTGCAGCTTTTACCCGGCATGGTGGTCCGCCATGCCCTGATCAGGGCGGGCCTGCTCCAGGAGATTGACTCCGGCAAAAAGGTCTATGATGCCTGGGGCAATGAAGTGGACCTGGACGGCGCCCTGGAGGACGGCATGAAGCTTTGGGTGAGATGATACTGCGAAATGTAGCTGCAGGCATTGGAGTGCCTCAGCACAGGCTGGAAAGCCTGTGCCACCAGGAGTCCCCTTGATGATGAAGATGTTTTTCTGGTTCCCAAGCTCCTGCTTGGGAGCCTGGATTGTTTTGGATAATAAATGAGGTGCCCAAGCAGAGCTTGGGCTCTCAAATTCGTTCCCAAGCGGGAGCTTGGGAACGAGTATGGTGTAGCCGCAGGTTTGTATATGAAAATGACGGTAGGGCGGGCCTCCGTGCCCGCCATATTCAAATTTTCATCAATCGTTGTGAGCCCTTCGGGCTCATGGACCGCTAGCCTGCGCCGAAGCTGCCTTCTCATATAAAGGAAACCAAGGTTTTAAAACCGCCTCCCCCGGGTCCGCCCGCTTGGCGCCGGGGGGACAAAAGAAGGTGGGAGGGGATGGTAATGACCGAAATCGAGCTGCCTGACCCGGAGGAACTGGAAGAGGTAAAAGCCAAGGCGTTCACCCGGCGGGTCGCCCTGACCACCGCCGTCTTTGCGGTGCTCCTGGCCATCACCTCTCTCGGCGGCAACAACGCCATGAAAGAGATGCTTCTGGCGCAGCAGCAGGCTACGGACCAGTGGGCCTTCTACCAGGCCAAGGCGATCCGGCAGCATTTTTACCACAACGAAAAGACCCGCCTGGAACTGGACCTCCTGGAGCGGGGGGAGGCCATGAAGCCGGAGATCAAAAAACAGTTGCAGGATCGGCTCCACAGGCTGACCCAAGAAGAGGCCCGCTATGACGGCGAAAAGCAGGAGATTGGGGCGGAGGCCAAAAAGCTGGAGCATGAGCGCGATATAAACCGCAGCAAAGACCCCTACTTCGACTACGCCGAAGTGCTCCTGCAGATCGCCATCGTCATGGCCTCCATCGCCATTCTCTCAGGGTCCGGGCCGATCTATGTTTTTGCCATCGTGGCCGCCTGCCTGGGGAGCCTGCTTTCCATCAACGGCTTTCTCCTCCTGGTCAACCTCCCCTTCCTCCATTAGTCAGGGGAGGCAAAACGGTGGAGCAGGCACCCCCGCCCCTTCGGAAACAGCCGGGACGGCTGTTCATCAGCTTAATGTCTGCAAGCAGAATAGTTTGGCGCGTAATAAGCGCCCTAAATGGACCTGGGAAGGAAACTGTAGGGGCACGGCTTGCCGTGCCCTGAGTGGGGAGGAGAGTATTAGGGGAGGGGGGATTAGTCTTTATTTGTCGGCTGGCTGAGAGTCAGCCGACCAAAGGGCCTGCGGCCCCTGGCCCCCTCTCCCAACTCCCCCTCACCCCACCTTCAGGGCCAGGGAGAGGCCGTCTTTTTCAGGGGAGTGGTGGGGGAGGGAGCATAGCAGGTGCACGGTGCGCCACTCTTGGCGCCGGGTGAAGATTTCCCGGTTGAAATCCTCTGCCCCCAGGAAACCCACGTTGTCGGCGATGAGCAGGCCGCCGGTCTTCAGCAGGCGGTGGCAGTGGGGGAGCGTCTTCAGGTAGCTTTCCTTGTCGATGTCCAGGAAGATCAGGTCAACAGGGCCGGTGAGGCTGGCCATGGAGGTGAGGGCGTCGCCCACCTGCACCTCAATGCGCTGGGCCAGGCCCGCCCTGGCAAAGTTCGCCCGGGCCCGCCGCGCCATGGCTTCACTGATTTCCAGGGTCGTCACTCGGCCGCCCGGGGCTGCCAGCGCCCGGGCGAAGTAGATGGTGGAATAGCCGATGGCGGTGCCCAGTTCCAGGATCGCTCCCGCGTTCGCACTCCGGGCCAGGATATAGAGGAGTTCCCCCACCACCGGGCCGACGATGGGGATGTTCTCCTCCTCGGCCTTCTTTTCCAGTTCCAGGAGCAGTTGGTCCCGGGGGGGGATAAAGCCCCGAAAATAATTTTCCATATCTGGTATCATGGCGCACATGGGGTCCTCCTTGATGGCGCTGGTAAACTTGAAAAGGGTGGGCAGGAAGCCGATGGGTTGGGATGGGTTCGCCGGCCTCCGAAATCTTGCCCCACGGGAATTTATTATGTCAATTTTTGCCCGGGAACGGAAGAGAGCATTTTTTCGAAAAATTGGTTCCCAGGCTTTAGCGTGGGCAGAGGGCAGAGAGCATTTTTGTCGGTTGAGGCGGATAAATATCTGATATAATAAGGCTAAACTTATACACCGCAGGGGCCCATATTGCCCGGCACCATTGACAGGCTGAGAGAGTGGTTCGCGCGCAAGCGGCGGGCGCCGGAGTTGACTGTCGCCGCCGCTCCGCCGGTCCGCCTCCTGGACCGTTATCGCCATTACAAAGTCCTCCTCACCGCCAACAGCGCCATCCTCGCCATCCTGGCAGATTTGCAGACCAAGATGAACGAAGGCTTTTTGTTCGATATGCATTACGTGCGCACGGCCTGCGCCCGCCTGGGGGAAGAGGTGAAAGCCCTGGTGGGGGCCCTCGTCAGTATGGCCGGGGGGCGTTTTGGGGGGCTGGAGGACGCCCGCCGGGAGGTCGCCCGGCGGCTAGACCTGGAACTGGCCGGGGCGGAGGTGAGGCCTGGCCCCCTGGCCCTGCCCCTGCAGGAGATCACCGCAGGCCGGTTTTTTGGCGGCAAAGCCGAGAGATTGGGAGAAGTGACCAGGCTTGGCCTGCCGGTGCCCCCGGGGTTCGGGGTCAGCGCTTACGGCCAGAAGCTCTTTTTTGAGCACGCCGGTCTCGAGGAATTTATCCGGGAGACCGTGAGCCGGGCCAATATCCGGGACATGGACAGCCTGCGCCAGGCCGGGGAAGACATCCGGGGAAAAATCCTGGCTGCGGCCCTTCCCGGGGAGCTCTCCCAGGCCCTGGCCGAACAATTGGCGCGCTTGGGGACCCGGCGGGTGTCGGTGCGCAGTTCCGCCCTCCAGGAAGACAGCCAGGTCAGCTTTGCCGGCCAGTTCGAGAGCGCCCTCAATGTGCCCCGGCCCGAGGTGGAGAGGCGTTATAAGGAGGTCATCGCCAGCCAGTTCACCCCCAGGGCTCTGTATTATTGCCACGCCAGCGGTTTTTCCTACCAGGAACTGGCCATGGGCGTGCTCATCATGCAGATGGTGGACGCCCGGGCCGCGGGCGTGCTTTATACGGCCGATCCCCGGGAGGGAACCGCCGCCACCATCATTAACTCCGTGTGGGGGTTGGGTTCGGTGGCGGTAGGAGGGCGCGCCGACCCGGACGTCTATCGCCTGGAAGGGGAGCGGCTGGTATCCCAGCGGGTCGGGGAAAAGGCCCAGATGCACATCGCCGACGCCGAGAGCGGGGTCCTGGAAATCGAGCGGCCCCCGGAGATGTACGGCCCCAGTCTGAAGGAGCCCCAGGTGGTGCAGTTGGCAGGGTTGGGCCGGGCGGTGGAGAGGCATTTTGGGGCGCCCCAGGATATTGAATGGGCCCTGGACGCCGCCGGGAAATTTTCCCTGCTCCAGGCCCGGCCGCTTCGCCTGGTGCGGGGCAAAGCCCAATACCTGCCCCCCCAACTCAAAGGCGCCAGGGTGCTTCTGGGGGGCGGCGTCATCGCCTCCCGGGGAGCGGCGGCGGGACCGGCTTACCTGCTTGAGTCCGAGCGGCCGGAGGAAATCCCCCCGGGGGCGGTGCTGGTCGCCCGGCGGGCCCTCCCCGAGTACGGGTTGGCCGCGGACCGGGTGGCGGCCGTGGTCTGTGAAATGGGCAGCGCCACCAGCCACCTGGCCACAGTGCTCCGGGAGGCTGCCGTGCCGGCCATTTTCGGGGCCAAGGGCGCCACCTCTCTCTTGACTTCCGGGGCCCTGGTCACCGTGGACGCCTACTACGGCAACATCTATGCCGGACGGCGGGAAGAACTGTTGCAAGCCCCCCGGGAGGATGCAGTCCTGCGCCAAACCCGGGCCTGGAAAATGTTGGCCCGGGTCCTGACGCACATCACCCCCTTGCACCTCCTGGACCCTCGGGGAGAAAACTTCCGGCCCGAGTGTTGCACCACTTATCATGATATCACCCGTTTTGCCCACGAACAGGCCATGGGTGAGCTGTTCCAGGTTTCCCAGAATTTGGACGCCGCCACCGGGGCCCGGCCGTTGAAAAGCAATATCCCCATTGCCATCCACGTCATCGACCTGGGCGGCGGCCTTAAGGAAGGGGCGGCGGGCCGCGGGGAGGTGTACCCCGAAGACCTGCGGTCCCGGCCCATGGCGGCCTACTGGCGGGGAGTCAGCGCCATCGGCTGGAAAGGCCCTAAACCCCTGGATCTGGCCGGCTTCATGTCGGTGGTCATGGGCTCCGCCACCGGCAACAATGTCCAGGAGCGCCTGATTGAAGAAAATTATGCTATTATTGCCGAGGATTACTTGAATTTTTCGAGCCGCCTGGGCTACCATTTCGCCACCATCGACGCATATCTCGGCGCCCTGGAAGACAGTTATGTGAGCCTGACCTTTTATGGGGGCGGCGCGGAACTGTCCCGGCGCATCCGCCGGGTCCAGTTTCTTACCAGGGTGCTGCAGCATCTCGATTTCCGGGTGGAGCTAAAGGGGGATTCGCTGTCGGCCCGCCTGGACGGCTATGACACCCGGACCCTGGAAGAAAAACTGGAGATCCTGGGCCGGCTCATCATGGTGAGCAAACAACTGGACGTGACCATGGACAGCGACGCCCTGGTGGATCAGTACTACCAGGAATTCGTGCACGAAGGCTATAATTTGCGGATATGAGGGATTGTCCGGGGAAAGGGCCGGGGAGCGAGTTCCCTGCCCGCCCCCCCAAACCTTGCCGCCCGAATCCAAGACCGCGCCTAGAGGAGGTGCCGACCCGATGGGACGCATTCTGGCCGTGGATGACGAACTCGACATGTTGGCCCTTCTCAAGATGATCATCGAGGGCTATAGCGACCACCAGGTGGTGGTGACCAACAGCCCCGTGGAGGCCCTGGACTTACTGGGTAAAGAGCAGTATGACCTGGTCATCACCGATCTGAAGATGCCGGGGATGGATGGCATGGAATTGCTGGACCGGGCCAGAACCATGGATGAGGACCAGTTAGTGATGGTGATCACCGCTTACGGGTCCCTGGAGTCGGCCGAAGAGGCCATGGCTAAGGGGGCTTTTGACTTCATCACCAAACCTTTCCGCAAGGAGCAGGTCCTGCTGGCCATTGACAAGGCCATGCGCTGGCGGGAAATGGTGCGCCAGAACCGGGAACTGAAAAAGCGCCTGGAAAGCCAAAAGGGCTGAGAGGGAGCTATCAGCGGTTAGCGGTCAGCGGTCAGCAGTCAGCTAAAACTTTCAGGCTGTGGAAAGAATGCCGAATTCTTCCAGTTGGAATTCTGAGCGAAGTTTGGTAGCCGCAAGCTTTAGCTTGCGCAGGCTGAAGCCTGCGGCTACAGAAGCGAAATTTTCATCCGGCGTTGTGACCTTTAGGTCACGATGGCTCGTTCAGGATGATGGAAAAACTGTTTTTCAACAGCCTGCTAGTATTGACGAAGGCTTGTAGGGTGTGCCCCGGGCACCATCCTTTTTTCAAGAACACTCGGAAGCGCTGTATAAGGTAGGAGCGCCTTGATGGAATGGCTAATAATTTTTCTGGCCCTGATTCTCTTTTTTCTGGTCAAGGGCGGCGGCACCTGAGCCAGGTAAGCGACGGTTCGTTGAGCCGTGCAAATTTGCCGGCGCAGGCTAAAGCCTGGCGACATTTTCATCCCAAAGGACGAAGGGGAGCCAGGGCGGCAGCCCTGGCTCCCCTTTTTGATAAAATCGTCTGGGGTTGGGGAGGCGGTTTGGGGGAGGGGGCAGGGGGGCCCAGCCCCCAGGGCCCCACCCCCAAACATACCCTTACAAACCC